>Ga0194116_10002267_pt1 | contig 25316 bp, 19 predicted proteins | sample TA2MahsurfametaG_4_FD_148617 | JGI IMG/M metagenome (GOLD analysis project Ga0194116, IMG submission 148617) | Freshwater microbial communities from Lake Tanganyika, Tanzania - TA2015008 Mahale S9 surface | ecosystem: Environmental > Aquatic > Freshwater > Lake | place: Tanzania: Lake...
CAGGGTCTGCCGGTTTAGGGCGTTGAGTTTATCGGGACGGTTGATGGTCACGATGGCGATGGAACCTTGGACATCGTAAAGTAAATTCTGCATGGTCGGGTAGGGTGATTGAAAAATTCGGGCAGTAAATAGTGGGCGATGGGTTAGACAACGGGAGGGAGGGCGGCGGCGGCCCGTCGAAGACGGGCAACGCAGGCGCTGCGTCCGCGCAGGCCCATCCATTCAAAGAGGGCAGGACCCGATGCTTGACCGGTGACGGCCAGTCGCAGGCCTTGGAGCAGACTGCCCGGAGCGACCCCATGCTTGGCGGCCACCTCCTTGAACAAGGCCTCCGCTCCCGCCGCCCCCCACTCCTCCTGCATGGTCTCGTAGCCCTGAATCAAATCACCCAAAACAGCGGGAAATGCACCCCCCCATTTTTTGGCCACAACGCCTTCATCGTAGGATTCAGGGTCCACAAAAAAGGGCCTCACCTCCGATACAAAATCCGATACCAAGACCATCCGCTCCATGACCAAAGGAATCAAAGCGCGAAGGGTCGCATCGTCCAATTCCCAGCCTTGCTGGACCAACAATTTTCGGCAGGGCTCCAACAATGAATCCACCGATTGGCTGCGCAGGTATTGTTGGTTGAACCATTGCAACTTGGTAAAATCGTAACGAGCTCCATGCTTATTAACCCTTTCCAAACCAAAGGCTTGGACCAATTCCTCCATCCCAAAAATTTCCCGGTTATCCCCGGGATTCCAGCCCAAGAGTGCCAAAAAATTAACATAAGCCTCCGGGAAATAGCCAGCCTCCCGGTAACCGGGGGTTTTCTCCCCCGTTTCGGGATTGGTCCACTCGGTGGCATAAAAGGGCAATCCCAAACGATCGCCGTCCCTCTTGGATAATTTGCCGTCACCGTCAGGCTTCAATAACAACGGAAGATGGGCAAATTCCGGCATCGTATCCAACCAACCAAAGGCCTCGTATAACAAAACATGCAACGGGGTGCTGGGCAACCACTCTTCGCCCCGTATAACATGGGTTATCTGCATCAAACGATCATCCACAACGTTCGCCAAATGGTAGGTTGGCATGCCGTCACTTTTGAACAAAACCTTGTCATCCAATTGCGCGGTCTGCACCACCACCAAACCGCGAATTCGATCCTGCACCCGGACCTCGCGACCCCGGGGCATTTTGAAACGAATGACGTACGGTTCGCCAGCCTCCAGACGACGGACCACCTCATCCGAGGGCAGGCTCAACGAATTTTTCATGCGCACCCTGCTGATGGCGTTGTATTGCGGTGAGGCAACCCCGGAAGCCTTGAACTGCTCCCGCATCGTCTCCAGCTCTTCTTCGGTATCAAAAGCGTAGTAGGCATGACCCGATTCCACCAATTGCATGGCATACTGACGGTACATGGCCTTGCGTTCGCTTTGACGGTACGGACCGTAGGGACCACCTTTGTGTACACCTTCGTCAAATTCAATCCCGCACCAGCTCAACGATTCGATAATAAATTCTTCGGCACCTGGCACAAAACGGGTTTGGTCGGTGTCTTCAATCCGTAACACCATCTGACCGCCCATTTTGCGGGCTAAGAGATAATTGAACAAAGCGGTACGAACCCCTCCGGGATGGAGAGGGCCGGTGGGACTGGGAGCAAAGCGAACGCGCATAGGTTTAGCAAAAATTTAAAGGACAAACTTACAAGGCGTTCACCATGCGAGGCGGGTCTGTAGCGACTTTTGTGGCCACATGAGTTTACCAAAAACCCCACACCCCAACCATTCCGAGGTAGCCGCTGGGCCATTGGCCTTTTTGATCTTGGGCATCTTGTCCCTGCTCTGGGGGTCTTCGTTCATTTTGATGAAGCGAATTCTGCCGGTTTTCCCCCCTTTGGAATTGGCCACCCTGCGCATTGGCATGGCCGGTTTGGCCATGATCCCCCTTTGGCTCTGGCACATGAAGCGAGAGCATTGGCGGTTACTGCCATGGTTTGCGGTGGTTGGTTTGGTGGGGAACGGCATTCCTGCCCTGCTATTTGCAACAGCACAAACAGGGATCGACAGCGGAGCCGCTGGGGTACTCAATGCCCTTACCCCGATGTTCACGCTGGTGGTGGGTTGGGCTTTTTTTGGAAAAAATACCCAAAAGAGCCAGGTGTTGGGTTTGCTCTTGGGCCTTGTGGGGGCTGTCCTGCTCATTCTCTCCCAGCATCGAATTCAAAGCGCCTCGAATCCCAACCTGGCATTGCTCCTTGTTTTGGCGACTTTTTTTTACGGCATATCCGTGAACACCGTTGGACATCGGCTCAAGGGGATAACCCCTTGGCTCACCGCTTCCTTCCCTTTGGTCATCGCCTCCATTCCCGCGCTTTTGGCTCTGTGGTGGTGGGGTGATCCGGTCACGCCGATGCAACAAGAGGGGGCATGGAATGCCCTCTACCTGTTATCTTTCCTCTCCCTGGTGAATTCGGCGTTCAGTTTGGTGGCTTTCAATTACTTGATTCAGTTGGCAGGTCCGCTCTTTGCCTCCACCACCACCTACATGATGCCGGTGGTCGCCTTGCTATGGGCTTATTGGGACGGAGAAACCTTGAATGCCTATCACCTGACCGGCTTGCTTGCCATCGTTGGGGGAATCACCTTGGTCAATAAGCAACGCTAGAACAGACTCAATCTCTAATTCTATACCTAAATTCGTGGAGACAAAAAAATTAATTCCTTACCTTATGAACTTATTCAAGACTTTCCATCGCCTGCTGGCTACAGCCCTCCTTATTTGCTCCATTTCGGCCATGTCTTCGGTGGCCATGGGCCAAGTCATCCTTTTTGTATCGCAGCCATCGTCGATTGCTGGCCCTTACACTTACGGTCCCGGAGACGCGGCCCAAGGTTGGGGCTACAGCTACGATACAATCCAAGTACAGGCCCCGTTGGTGCGTGGTTTTTCGTCCAATGCAGGCGGAGATTCCTTGGCATGCGACACCACGCTGATCAATGCGTCGGCGGTTGCAGGTAAAATCTGCGTCCTTTACCGAGGCTCTTGTGAGTTTGGAGTCAAGGCCTTGGCTGCCCAAAGGGCAGGTGCCGTAGGATGTATCATCATCAACCACAGTGCAGGCGTTCTGAACATGGGCGCTGGAGGTGCGGGGGCCAATGTTCGTATCCCGGTCATGTTGGTTTCCAATTCGGACGGTGCGCTCATTCGCCAAAGGATGAACGATGGAGACACTGTCGTGGTGTTCATGGGGGATAAGACAGGATTTTTCTTGAACGACGTAGGGATTGGTAACGGCTCGGTGATTCGCCCAACCGAATTCAGCATCCCCAGCAGCCAGGCCTTGAATGCAGGTGAATATATTTTCAAGCTTGGGGCGGCGGTCAAGAATTATGGCCAAAACGCGCAAAGCAATGTTGGGCTCAACGTGAAAATTGATTTCACCAATCCTGCAGGATTGACCAACACCGTTTACAACCAAAATGCTTCCATTGCGGCCTTACCCAGCGATTCGACGGACACTCTGCGCACTACGGATTTTGACCCTTCGGCTTACGGCACAGGGCTTTATAACATTGCGTACACGATTTCCATGCCCTCCGGAACGACAGACCAATTTCCTGCGGACAATATTGTCAATCAAGGATTTGTGATTAATTCGAACATCATCTCCAAAGTTCGCTTGGACTCCCTTCGCAACATGGTGTATTCGGGCGGTGTCCGACCATCGGCGGCCACTTCTGGTTCCTACGATTTCGGGATTTGGTATTATGCCAACAAGGGATCGCGCCTCAAGGTAGATTCCATTCGTTTCTCCTTTGTGACCAATCCCGGGTCCAATCTCTTCGGAGAATCCATCATCGGTAAGGTGAGCGAATGGCAGGATTTGAATTCAGACGGCCTGATTGATGCCGGTGAAATTGTGGACCTTGGTGACGGAATCTACACCTACATGGATACGTTGGGCAGCAATTCACAGCGCTCGGTCCTGATTACCGACATCATCAACAATACCCCGGGGGTGGTCTTGCGTGACTCCACGGTGTACTTGTTCTCCGCCTATTATTCCGGAGCTCAAACCACCGTTTTCACGAACGTGGATCCGAATGTGGACTATACCTTGACCAGCGATATTTACCAGCAGTACATCAGCCCGGTTTACAGCGGCACATGGAACCCCAATGGTTTCGGGGCGAACAGTGTTGCAGCCGTTTCGGCAGTGACCAGCAACCCTTCCTCTTCGGTGCGTTCTCTCGAACAAAACACCTTGGAATTAAGGGCCTTCCCCAATCCGGTTTCAGACCGCCTGAATGTTTTGGTCAGGGCTGCCTACCGTGTTGGCAACGTGCGTTACAGCATTGTGGATCTGTCCGGCCGTTTGATAACGCAGGGCCACGAAGTTTTGGACGGTATTGCGCCGTTGCAGATTGGCGTGGCAGGCTTGGAGCCCGGCATGTATCACCTCCAGGTGAACGACGGCCGTTTCAGCAGGACGCTGCGCTTCATCAAACACTAGGGCGGGACGCGCCTGTCGCGTATTGCAACCTGATTTGTTCCAAGAGACCCCAAACTTCATCGGGTTCCATGGATTGAACCAGGCGACTGCGAATTTCCTTGATGTTTTCGAAGCCTTTGAAATAAGGAGCATAATGCCTTCTCATTTCCAGGAGGCCTAATTTGGGGCCCTTCCATTCAAGGGATCGCTCCAGGTGTTCGCCGCATGCAGCCAAGCGTTCTTCGACCGTAGGTGGTGCATGGGCATCACCGCTTCGCAGGTACGCTTTGATTTCTCGAAAAATCCAAGGGTATCCTATCGCTGCCCTGCCGATCATGATACCATCCACTCCGTAGCGCTCACGGTATTCGGCTGCCTTGATGGGGCTGTCAATATCCCCGTTCCCAAAAACAGGAATGTGCATGCGCGGGTTGTTCTTGACCTCACCGATCAGGGTCCAATCCGCAGAGCCCTTGTACATTTGGACCCTGGTGCGGCCGTGCACGGCGATGGCTGCAACGCCCACATCTTGAAGGGCTTCGGCAAGGTAAACGATATGTTTGGACTGTTCGTCCCAACCCAGACGGGTTTTGACCGTCAAGGGCATGGGGCTTCGCTTGACAAGCTCGGCGGTAATCTGAATAAGTTTGGGCAGGTTCCGTAACATTCCTGAGCCCGCATCTTTGCAAACCACATTTTTGACAGGGCAGCCAAAGTTGAGGTCAATGATATCGGGGGACACCTCCGCAACCTTGTCCACCGCGCCCAACATGGGCTCCAATTCTCCTCCAAAAATCTGTATCCCCATGGGACGCTCATGCTGGTAGATGTCCAACTTCTGCCGGCTCTTGACAGCATCCCGGACCAAGCCCTCCGAGGAAATGAATTCGGTGTACATCAAGTCGGCTCCTCCTTGTTTACAGACCGCCCGGAATGGGGGATCGCTGACATCCTCCATCGGAGCCAGCAACAAGGGAAATTCTCCTAAATCCAAGGAGCCAATGCGAACACTGGACGTTTTGGATGGGGCTGCGGGGATCTCCATGACGGCGCAAAGGTAAGAAGCCTTGAAGACGCCTCTTGATTCTACATTTGAGGAAGGATGACAATGAGGCCGCTGCTGACCTTGGTGATGGTATGTCTGATGACCGGACTGGTCTTCAGTTACCTGGCCATGGCCTTGATTCCTGCTTGGTTTGATCTAAACGTGGCTGAATTGATGGAAAACATCGAAAAAGGGCACGTTGAAACCGAATTGAATCGCACGGCAATAGCTCTTTTGCTGGTTCAAGGTTTGAGCACCTTGGGCTTTTTTGTTTTGCCCGGTTGGTGGTTCTTCCAAAACCACAGGGAACTCTTGCAGGAAAACCACAGGGAACCTAGGCAGGCCCGTTTCGGATTGAGCGTTTATGCTGGGTTGGGGGGTGTGGCCCTCACGGTCCTTTGCCTACCCATGGTGTACAACCTCTTTCACCTTAACCAAGGTTTACCCTATTCTGGGCTTGCAGAGGCCTACCCCGCGATCAAGAGGGTCGCCTTGGATTGGCAAGCCACTGAGCAAAGTTCTCAACAGCTCTTGACGGTGTTGATGAAACCCGATGGCGTTCTTTACGGGCTGCTTGGCGTGGTGGTGTTGGCGTTGTTACCGGCATTCGGTGAAGAGCTGGTGTTCAGAGGGTCGCTGCAACCGCTTTTGCAGCATCAGCTCCGCAATCCGCATGCAGGGGTTTGGGTTTCGGCCATCTTGTTCTCGGCGATCCACGGGCAATGGCTTGGTTTCGTACCGCGTTGTTTATTAGGGGCGCTCTTTGGATACCTGGTGTTATGGTCAGGGTCTGTGTGGCCAGCAATGATGGCTCATTTCTGTAACAATTTTCTGTCTTTCTTGGCCTACAAGTTGAATTGGTGGGGGTTGCGTGACGGCCCGGCGTTATCAGAAGCCACCTTTCGATGGGAGGACAACCCCTTTCCGTGGTATATCGCCTTGATTTTGATGGGATTAGCGGCAACCGGCCTCGTTCATTACCGCAATACTTTCTCCCGGAGCAGCAAGGATCAAGCATGATGGCCTCTCGACCTGCCCGATCCAAAGCCAGAACATGGAGTGCCTTGGGCATTGGTGTCGCCATCCTGGGGATTTGGTGGGCTGGACACTGGGCCATGCATGCTTTGTTGGCCCTGGTGGCAGGGGGTGCATGTTGGGAGATTTATTTGCGCCTTCGCTGGCCGGGCAGCTTAGGGGCATGGCTCAGCGGGGCAGGAATCGCGGGATTAGCGGGTTTGGGAATTGTGGCGCTGTTTCCCACGATGCCTTGCGGTTGGGTCTGGGCAAGCATGGCCTTTGTGCCGGGATGGTGGGTCCTGCATGCCCTACTCATGCACCAAGGACCCCGCCACTGGGGACGTGAACTTGCCTTGGCGATCGCGCTGCTCTTTTATGCGGTGTTCCCTTTGGTCATATTCCGAGACTTGGTGACCCAAGGGACGAGTTTGCTGGGCGGGATGGAGGGATCTGAGATCTTCATGGCCACCTTTGGGCTCTTGTGGTTGCTGGATAGTGGAGCCCTTCTGGTCGGTAAACGCTGGGGGAGGCATCCCCTGCATTCCAGAATTTCTCCCTCCAAGACCCTGGAGGGCAGCCTGGGCGGCTGGGCATTGTGCATCCTGGCCGGCTGGATTCTGTACCCCCTGATTTTTGGGATCGACCCCACCATGGGATGGGGTTGGTTCTCCTTGTTGGCTGGGCCTGTCGGTATTGCTGGTGATCTGATGGAATCTGCCCTCAAACGCAATGCCGGGATTAAAGACAGCGGTTCATGGATCCCTGGACACGGAGGTTGGCTGGATCGCTTTGACTCCCTGTTGGCCCTTGCTGCCCTCCTGGGTTTGTGGGTCAGTTTAGGGCGATGATTCTCCTGTAAAGCCTCCATTCGAGATTTCGGTTCTTATTTTTGGCCTTCTCTTTTTGGTTGAGCCCTCTCTTTTTGGGCCCTCTCTTTGAGACCTTGTCCTTCCATCTTTAATTCCTTTTTATGAACCCGGAATCCACCCTCATCCCTGCTCACGAGAACCCATTCGAGTCCATGATGTCCCGCTTTGATGTGGCGGCCAAAATTCTCCACTTGGACCAAGGCCTCTATAACGTGCTCAAATCCCCTGCCAAGCAGGTCATTGTGAATCTCCCCGTTTCGATGGACGACGGCAGTATTCAGATTTTTGAGGGGATTCGGGTGGTTCATAACATCAACCTAGGCCCTGCCAAAGGGGGGATACGTTATTCCTCGGATGTCAATTTGGATGAGGTCAAAGCCCTTGCGGCTTGGATGACTTGGAAATGCGCGGTTTCGAATATTCCATTTGGTGGCGGCAAAGGGGGCATCAAATGCGACCCTCGTTCCATGTCTGCCGGTGAATTGGAGCGCCTCACGCGAGCCTATACTCGGGCTATGATCGATGTTTTTGGTCCTGAAAAGGATATCCCTGCACCGGACATGGGCACAGGACCACGCGAAATGGCCTGGATTATGGACCAGTATTCCCGTTTGGTCGGCTATTCTTCCCCATCGGTGGTCACCGGTAAACCCCTTGTCATGGGGGGCTCCAAGGGCCGTGTCGAAGCCACAGGTCGTGGCGTGATGGTGGCAGCCCGCTCTGCCATGCTCAAAATGGGATTGAACCCGTTCAAATCCACCTGTGCGGTGCAAGGCTTCGGCAATGTGGGATCCATTTCGGCCAAATTGATGGAACAGCAAGGTCTCAAAGTCCTTGCCATTTCGGATATCACCGGGGGCTATTACAACGCCGATGGGATCAATATCAAAGAGGCCCTTGCCTACAGTGCCGCTCATGGAAATCAGCTTACCGGATTCACCGGTGCCGAGCCGATTACGAACGAGGCTTTGTTGGAGCTTCCGGTGGATGTTTTGATTCCCGCGGCCATGGAAGACCAAATCACCGCGCACAACGCGGCCAAGATCCAAGCGAAATTGATTGTCGAAGGGGCCAACGGTCCCATCGCTGCCAGCGCGGACCAAACCCTGAACGACAAAGGGGTCATGGTCGTCCCGGATATTCTGGCCAATGCAGGCGGTGTAACGGTTTCCTATTTTGAGTGGGTGCAAAACAGGATGGGGTATTTCTGGACCGAGGAGCGGGTCAACCGCCGGGCGGACCGGAACATGAAAGAAGCTTTCGAGCAAGTGTACCAAACCAGCCTGCATCACGGCTGCTCCATGCGTATCGCTGCTTACGTCGTAGCCATCGACAAAGTGGCTCAGGTAACCCAGCTCAGGGGGGGAATTTAATTCCCGCATCCAAATGTTTCACCGCGAGGGCTACACCATTATTGCAGGGACCCTGGCGGGTTACGGCCTTGCCGCATGGGCGGTGTATCGATGGTTGGGATCAGCCTCTTGGGGTGCCTGGCTCGCCTACGGTTTATTGCTGGTCATTGTCGCCCTGGTACTGCAATTTTTTCGGAATCCCTCTCGGCATACGGTCCTTCAAGAAGATGGCGTGATTGCGCCCGCCGATGGCAAAGTCGTGATCATCGAAAAGGTCTTCGAGCCGGAATATTTCCAGGGAGTACGCTTACAGATTTCCATTTTCATGTCCCCCTTCAACGTGCATGTCAATCGGAATCCGGTGAGCGGTGAGGTTACATTTTTTAAATACCATCCCGGGGATTATTTGGTGGCCTGGCACCCCAAATCATCCACCCTGAACGAAAGGACTAGCGTCGTCGTGCGGACTCCTCAGGGCCATGAGGTTTTGTTCCGGCAAATTGCTGGGGCATTGGCTCGCAGAATTCGTTGGTACATCGGCAACGGCGACAAGGTGCGACAAGGTGAGGAATTTGGATTTATTAAATTCGGTAGCCGGGTGGACCTGTACCTCCCCTTGAATGCAGTACCCCAGATTCAAATTGGACAGAACGTACGGGGCGGCGAGACCTGCATCGCCAAACTCCTGAATGAATAACAACAAATCTCTCCTCAGGGTCATCTTCTTGACAACCCTGATTGACATGCTGGGGATCGGGTTAATTATCCCGGTGGTGACCCCTTTGCTCCTCGACCCAAAATTACCCTTCATGAGCGCAGAGTCCACCTTTGCGGACCGAACCATGATGATTGGTTTTCTGTTGGCTTCCTTTAGTTTGGCTCAATTTGTGGGTTCCAGTTTGTTGGGCGCTCTTTCGGATCGGCATGGCCGCAAACCCATCCTTCGGTACACCGTGGCCGGGACTTTGTTGTCTTACTTGATTTTTGGAATAGGTATTGTTCAAGCGGCGTTGCCCTTGCTCTTTTTGGGGAGGTTGATGCTGGGCTTTTGTTCGGGGAATCTGGCAGTTACATTCTCTGCGATCGCGGACTTGAGCAGCGCTGAACACAAAAGTCGGAATTTCGGAATGGTGGGGGCTGCCTTTGGGATTGGTTTTGTGTTAGGGCCTTTTTTGGGGGGGCTTTTATCCGACTCATCCTGGCACCCCGCTTTGGGTTACGATACCCCGTTCTGGGCGGCCGCTGTGCTGAGTGCTGTTAACCTGTGGGTGCTGCAACGATATTTTACCGAAACCCTGGTCGCCCCCCGCATGAGTCCCTTGCATCCTGCAAGTGGTTTGCGGCAGATTGCTAAGGCTTTTGGCAAACCGGAGCTAAGGGGGCTGTTTGCGGTTTCTTTCCTAATGGTCTTCGGTTTTAATTTTTTCACGCAGTTCATACAGGTTTATTTGATCAAACGGTTTGACTATGGTCAGGGCGATATTGGAACCCTGTTCGGATACCTGGGCCTGTGGATTGCTTTGACGCAAGGATTGCTGCTTAGACCAGTTTCGGCAAGAATATCCCCAGCTCCTATACTTAGGGTCAGCCTTTTGCTGATGGGTTTGGCGGTCATGGGGATTTTGTTGCCTGACCAATCGGTATTGCTCTTTGCCGTCTTGCCCTTGGTTAGCCTTGGACAGGGTTTTAGTTCCCCAAATTTGCTTTCTTTGATCTCCAACAAAGCAGATTCTTCGATGCAAGGAGAAATTTTGGGCATCAATCAATCGGTGAATTCTTTTGCACAGTTGCTGCCACCGCTGATCGGGGGCTTCATTGTGGCCATGGATATTCGAGCGCCCTTGCTGGTGTCAGGGTCTTTTATCGTCCTCGCATGGTTAACTTTCATAACCAATCGTTCCTACAGGTCATGAACCCTCATTATGCTGTCCCCCTAGGATCCCCTTCTTGGATAGGCCTCAACCTTGGCATGCTGTTCATCGTATTCGGTATCTTATGGATAAGTCGTCGTTGGGATAAGGATAGGATCCATCGTTTCGGCAAGGGGATGGCCATCCTGCTGATCCTCAACATGCTGCTTCGACAAGTTGTCCTTCTGCTGAACGGGGAATGGTCAGCAGCCTACAGCTTGCCTTTACAAATGTGTTCCTTCTCAGTCATTTGGGCCGCCATTACCCTGTGGAGAGGGCATCAACTGACCTACGAACTCTTGCTATTCTGGGGAGCCGGGGCATTGCACTCCTTCTTAACCCCTGAATTGGACGATGGCCATTCCCTGTACAACCATGTGGAATATACGGTGAGTCACGCCGGCATTTTGGTTTCCGGCCTTTACGCTACCCTGCGCATGGGCATGGTGCCCAGGCCTTGGAGCTGGCTACGCGTTCTTGGAATTACCCAACTCGTCCTCCCCGTTATTGGTCTGGTGAACTATGCCCTTGGTTCCAATTACATGTACATCGCAAAACGACCCCTTATCGACAATCCCTTCCTGATTGGGGAATGGCCGTGGTATATCGTGGGTCTGGAATTTGCGGCCCTGCTGCACTTTGTGTTATTTTACGGCATACACCGCATGCTGGGGCAACGCTATTCGCCTTTGGGCTCCCCTTCCGTTTCCTGAGGCTTTTGGCGTTTGAATCGGTCCCAGAAACTTTTCTTTGGGGCGGGAGCATCACTTGTTTCTTCCCCCGTGGGATTCAGCATCTCAGGGTTCTCATCGGGTGTTGTTTCTTGGGACCTGCTTTTCTTGCTTTTCCCTTTGGCTTTGCTGCCTTTCTTGGCGGAGGCCTTTTTGGCAGAACTTGATTTTACACCCTTCTTGGCAGAGGCCTTTTTGGCAGAACTTGATTTTACACCCTTCTTGGCGGTAGGCTTTTTGACGGGCTTCACCTTTTTGGGTTTGGGAGGAACGATGCGACGCAGTTCCGAACCTTTCTCGTCAGCCTTCGGTCCGCTTACTTGTTCATTTTCCCAACCAAAGACCTTGTGGATTCTGGAAACCCTGGTGGGATAGACATCGATTTGGTTGGTTACATATTTGTGTCGCCCACGTAACAACTGGCAATCCGTGCCTACGGTGGAGCCGGTAAACCTCGTTTCGCCTTTGCGAGTCCAATACATGACACAATAGGGATGATCTTCCAAATTCTCTGGGGTAAATTGCTCGAAGGGCCTGATATTTTTGTATTCACCGGCCAATTCAGAGAAATTCTCCAAAGTGTAGACCTTGGACTCAAAGCGCCCAGCCGTGTAATCCATAAACTTGTAGATTCGCTGGGAGGTTACCTGGCCCGGTGGGGATTGGAATTCTTCGTAAATCCAAACCGCGTCGGTGAAATAATTGTCCCAAATTTTCACCACATGGCTTTCCACGGGTTGAGCTCCGGTATCGACCCTGCATTGTTTGGTGTTATCAAAATCCCCGACGAACCACTGGGTGAGCAATAACAAATCCTTGGAATAACGAGGCTTGGCAGACTTGCCTGCGCTCGGTGGGTTTTTGAGACTCGCGTCGTACGGCGAAATAGCTTGGGCCTGATGTCCGACCAGCCACAGTATAAGTAGGCATGGCATCCAAAGCAGACGCATGCGTTCATATCGAAAAGGGGATGGGCTTAAAACTTCGTTGTCGAAGAATCTATCCTGGATTTTGGAGAACTTCATGCCTTAAAATTAGCGGGTTCTTAGGGAGGGTTACGTTGGGCGTGTTTTCTTTGTATAGTTTTGTGAACAAATCGTCCTCAAAATACAAAGCATGAGGCCTCCTTGCGCTCCAAGATTGGACTTTTGAGGCAAGATATTTCTTGGAAAGTTTCAGGACTTGCCCTTTGGGAAGCCTTATCGGCTTTCTTGAACTTTGTGTAAAAACTCACGCACTTTGTGAATAATTGCGGCCAAAAATTCTCAATTTTTGGGTAGTCAAAAAACCAGTCCCTGTGGTCCGGTTTTCTTGGCTTAGACAACCAAATTTCAGCTCATGACCGAACCCATTCTCGTTGAGAATAAAGACCGCTTTGTCCTTTTCCCTATCCAGCATAGCGATATCTGGTCCTTTTACAAGAAATCCGAGGCCAGCTTCTGGACAGCCGAAGAAATTGACTTGGCCCAGGACCTGAGTGACTGGGAGCACAGGCTTAATGCCGACGAAAAGCATTTCATCAAGCATGTTCTCGCCTTCTTCGCGGCCAGTGACGGGATTGTCAACGAGAATTTGGCCATCAATTTCCTTAACGAGGTCCAGTACCCCGAAGCCAGGTGTTTCTACGGGTACCAGATCATGATTGAGAACATCCACTCCGAGACCTATTCCCTGCTCATTGATACCTACATCAAGGACGCCACCGAGAAAAACTACTTGTTTCACGCCATTGACCATATGGACTGTGTGCGCAAGAAAGCAGATTGGGCCCTGCGATGGATCAGCCAAGGCAGTTTCGCTGAGCGCCTCATCGCCTTTGCGGCTGTGGAAGGAATTTTCTTCTCGGGCTCTTTTTGCAGCATCTTCTGGCTCAAAAAGCGGGGACTCATGCCAGGTCTTAGCTTTTCGAACGAGCTCATTAGCCGGGACGAGGGGTTGCATCGTGATTTTGCCGCGTTGCTCTACACCAAACATCTAGACAACCGCCTGGATGCGGCCCATGTTTACCAAATCATTGCTGATGCGGTCGCCATCGAAAAGGAATTTGTCACAGATGCCTTGCCTGTTCGGCTTATCGGCATGAATGCAGACCTAATGTGCCAATACATCGAATACGTAGCTGATCACCTCCTGGGAGCCTTGGAATTGCCCAAACTCTACAACGCCACCAATCCTTTTGACTTCATGGAACTCATTTCGATGGAAGGTAAAACCAACTTTTTCGAAAAACGCGTCGGTGAATACCAGAAAGCAGGGGTCTCCGCAGACCGTGGCCAGAGCGGTTTCATTACGGATGCCGAATTCTAGGAGCAACGAACACCCTACCAACAGGCTACCCTACGCTCTTTTCCTTACCCTTACCGATTACCCTCTTCACCTCCAAATCATCTGCCCATGCAAGTCATCAAACGCGACGGTCGCACCGAAGAAGTCAAATTCGACAAAATCACGACCCGTATCGAACGACTTTGCTACACATTGGATCCTCGGCACGTTCAGCCTGTTGAAGTAGCCAAGAAGGTCATCAACGGTTTGTACGACGGGGTCAGCACGGTGCAATTGGACGACTTGGCTGCCGAAACTGCGGCGGCCTTAACCGCCGCCCATCCGGATTATGCGGTATTGGCCGCGAGAATAGCCATTTCCAATTTGCACAAGGAGACCAAGAAGTCCTTTAGCGAAACCATGCGGGATCTTCATCGTTATATCGATCCCGTCACCTCAGCACCGGCCGCCTTGATTGCCGACGATGTCATGGAAGTCATTGAAAACCATGCCGAGGCTTTGGATTCTGCCATCATTTATTCACGTGATTTTGAATACGATTATTTTGGCTTCAAGACTTTGGAGCGCTCTTACCTCCTCAAAATTGATGGCAAAGTTGTCGAAAGACCGCAGCATATGTTGATGAGGGTTTCCGTAGGGATCCACAAAGAGAATATTGCCTCGGTTCTGGAAACCTACGAACTGCTTAGCGAACGCTGGTTCACCCACGCGACGCCCACCCTTTTCAATGCAGGAACGCCCAAGCCCCAGCTTTCAAGCTGCTTCCTCCTCACGCTCCAAGAAGATTCCATTGACGGCATCTACAATACCCTCAAACAAACCGCCAAAATCTCCCAGAGTGCTGGCGGCATCGGTTTAAGCATCCACAACCTGCGCGCCACCGGTTCATACATCAAAGGAACCAATGGAACCTCCAACGGGATTGTACCTATGCTGAGGGTCTTCAACGATACAGCTCGCTATGTGGACCAAGGGGGCGGAAAGCGCAAAGGATCTTTTGCCATCTACCTCGAACCCTGGCATGCGGATATTTTCGATTTCCTTGAACTCAAGAAAAACCATGGCAAAGAAGAACTAAGGGCCAGGGATTTGTTCTACGCCCTGTGGATTCCGGATTTGTTCATGAAACGCGTAGAAGAAAATGCAGAATGGTCTTTGTTCTGCCCGAACGAAGCTCCCGGATTGCACGATACCTGGGGTGATGACTTTGAGAAACTCTACCTCCGTTACGAGCAAGAAGAAAGAGCCCGCAAAACCATCAAAGCCCAAGACCTCTGGTTCGCCATTTTGGAATCCCAAATCGAAACCGGAACCCCGTACATGCTCTACAAAGACGCATGCAACCGCAAAAGCAACCAGCAAAACCTAGGCACCATTCGGTCCAGTAACCTCTGCACCGAAATCGTGGAATACACCTCCCCTGATGAGATTGCGGTGTGCAACTTGGCCTCCGTTGCCCTCCCCAGGTTTGTCCAAGCAGACCTGAGTTTCGATCACCAAAGGCTCTTCGAAATCACCAAAACCATCACCCGAAATCTGAATCGAATCATTGACGTGAACTATTACCCGGTTCCCGAAGCCCAAAAATCCAACTTTCGGCATAGGCCTATCGGGATCGGAATTCAGGGTTTGGCCGATGCCTTTATTTTGATGCGCTACCCCTTTGATTCACCGCAGGCCGCCCAACTCAACAAAGAAATTTTTGAGACCATTTATTTCGGGGCCATGACGGCCTCCATGGAATTGGCGAGCGAACTTGGTCCTTACGAAACCTACCCGGGCTCGCCGGTATCCCAAGGGATCTTTCAATTCGACATGTGGAACGTGCAACCCGGTCCACGTTGGAATTGGACCGAACTCAAAGCCAAAGTAGCGCAGCATGGCGTACGAAACAGCCTCCTGCTTGCCCCGATGCCCACGGCGTCCACCAGTCAAATTCTCGGCAACAACGAATGTTTTGAGCCCTATACCTCCAACCTCTACAGCCGCAGGGTTTTGAGCGGTGAGTTCGTGGTTGTTAACAAGCATTTATTACGGGATCTTATCGAGGCCGGAATTTGGTCCTTGGAGCTCAAGAACAAAATCATTGCCCAGAACGGGTCCATTCAAAATATCCCTGAAATCCCTGAGGCCTTGAAATCCCTGTACAAAACCGCCTGGGAAATAAGCCAGAAGGCCATCATCGACATGGCCGCAGATCGTGGGGCCTATATCTGCCAAAGCCAGTCGATGAACATTTTCATGCCCAATGCCAATTTCGCCAAGTTAACCTCCATGCATTTCTATGCCTGGAAAGCGGGACTCAAAACAGGGATGTATTACCTAAGGACCAAGGCGGCGGCGAATGCCGTGAAATTCACCTTGGATCAGACGGCCACCAACCAAGGTATCGCGGCCTCAACTTCAGCGTCTTTTGCCATACAATCGCCTGCTGCACCGGCATCCACCCCCATCACCCAAGCCATCCTTAGCAAAGACGAAGCCCTTGCCCAAGTTGCCTGCTCCCTGGATAACCCGGATGCTTGCGAAGCCTGCGGTTCGTAAACTAAACCAAGTACGAAATCTCCGCGTGCACCGAGAGAATCGCTCGATACGCCTTGGGGCTGAATCTTATTTGGAGCGTTTCTTGTAGAACGGTTTCCTACCGCCTTTTCCCCCAGAGGGTCCTCGACCTTCGCTTTTGGGAACAGGACCAATCCACCCGCACAAGGGTCTTTCGGTCCAAGGGAGAGCGCGTCCCACAAGCTCTTCGATTCGCTTCCATCGACGAAGATCCATGGTATTGACCATGGTTATGGAACGGCCGTTGCGTTCTGCCCTCCCGGTACGACCAATGCGATGAACATAATCTTCTGGATCCGGTGGCACATCGTAATTAATGACCAAATCTATATTGTCCACGTCAATTCCCCTGGAAAGCACATCGGTACCGACCAGAACGGGAAGCCTACCCGCCTTGAATGCCCTCATGATCTCCTCCCTCACCTGCTGCTCCAGATCAGAATGGAAAGCCTCGTTCACGACTCCTGATTTGCGCAACGTTTGATGCAGCTGTTTGACTTTGTCTTTGGATGAACAAAAGATAAGCGCCGAACGAAAAGGGAATTCAGCCAGCAACGCCAACAAAACCTCAAGTTTGCGATCATCCATCACCTGCAATGCCATTTGTTCAATCTTATCCGCAGGCCTGGACACCGCGATGCTCACCTGCTCTGGATCCTTCAAGATTGAACTGGCCAACTGCCGGATCCGATCCGGCATCGTTGCCGAGAACATTAGGGTTTGACGTTCTTTGGGAAGCCTGGCCACAATACGCATGATATCTTCGAGAAATCCCATATCGAGCATACGATCCGCTTCGTCCAAAATGAGGTAACGGAGACGATCAAATTGAAAATTCCCGGTTGCTATAAAAGACCACAAGCGGCCAGGGGTAGCGACGACCAGATCCGCCCCTTGACGAAGCGCTTTGTGCTGTTGATCCCATAAGGCTCCGTCACCGCCTCCGTATATAGGAATGGAAGAAATCGGACTGTAATATGATAAACCTTCAATTTGCTGGTCAATCTGCAAGGCCAATTCCCTGGTTGGGGTCAAAATCAGAGCACTCAAATGCCTATCGTCCAAATCGATGAGATGATCAATCAGCGGCAAGACAAAGGCCGCCGTTTTCCCTGTCCCGGTCTGAGCGCAGGCGATGAGGTCACGACCGTCCAGGATTAAGGGGATAGCCTGCTCCTGCACAGGACTGGGCTTTCGAAACCCCATAGCCGCCAAACCGTCCAGCACATCCGGGTGCAGGCCGAAGCGGTCAAAACCAATTTCATCGTTCATTACGGGGCCGAAGGTACGGACCGTGTGCAACGAATACCTTCCATTTCATTCTGAAAACGTCCAATGGCATAGGCCTTTACCCCTGCTTGCTCCAAAACCATCTCCACCCGAAGGGAGGCAGAAGGATGAACGGCAATCAACAGGCCTCCGTTGGTTTGGGGATCGCAGAGCCAAGCAAAATCAGGACCCTCCATGCCAAATACCCGGGATTCCACGTGGTTCCAGTTGCGATAACATTGATCCGGCAAAACATTTTGTTCCAAATAATGCTCCAACCCCACCAAAAGGGGTACATGATCGGTCCATAAATCCAAGCCACTTGCAATGCCCAGCATTTCCAACCCGTGACCCAAGAGCCCAAAACCGGTGAGATCCGTCATGGCATGGACCTCCTCCAGGCAAGCCAAGCTGGCTCCAGACCGGTTGACCACCGACAATTGTTCCAACAAACCGAAATAATCCGGGGTCTCCAAAAGCCCTTTGCGCAATGCGGCGGCCATAATCCCTGATCCCAGCGGTTTGGTGAGGTACAAGAGGTCCCCAGGTCTTGCGCCTTGGTTGGTTTTGAGGTGTTCCTCGGCCACCAAACCTTGGACCGATAAACCAAAAAATGGTTCTTCGGAGACAATGCTATGCCCCCCAGCCAGCGGCACCCGCTCTTCGTTGCAAAGGTCTTGTGCACCTCGCATCACCTCGGCTGCGGAATCCAAGCCCAATTCCTGTACCGGCCATGCCAACAATCCCAAGGCTAAGCACGGCCTTCCGCCCATGGCATAAATGTCACTCAAGGCATTCGCAGCGGCCACCCGACCAAAATCATAGGGATTGTCCACGATAGGGCTGAAAAAATCTGCGGTTGATAACAACAATTGATTGGTTCCGGGAATTCTGAGGGCTGCAGCATCGTCGGAATGCTCAAATCCCACCCTTAACTCCGCATATTGACTTCGTTCAAGGCCAGACAACAACGCCTTAAGTTGAGCAGGAGGCATTTTGCAACCGCAGCCCGATGCCTTAGCCCATTGTGTCAAATGAGCCTTATCCTTAGGGGTTTGGGTCATGAAATATGATTTTCGAGGGCAGGGTTTGAGGGCAATGGGAACAGCCTGGCCGAGGTTCGAAGAAGCAAGTCAAGCAGACGCCTGCCCTTGGTATCCGTTTGCAAATTTACAACACATTGTGGACAAGGTCTTTGCAAGAATGCATGCTGGTAGGTGCGGTCATAATACTTCAACGCTAACTCCGCCGCAGATTTCAAGTCACCCTGCTCGAGGAAAGCCAAGGCCTGTTGGCAATACTGCGGGCCCATCTTACGCTCGATTTTGAGAAAGGCCGATCGTAAAGCATTTTTGTCTTCAAGACCATAGGAATTTAACAAATTATGCATTCGAAAGTCCATGCTTCGTTGAAGACGAAAGTACGGCGCCTTGTGCATCGATTCATAAAGTGCGGAAGGGATGTGAACCTTGCCAATTTGTCGGCTTTCGCTTTCGACCCAAACCGGGCGCTTCAGGTCCATTAGGCTCAAAGATTCTGCCAAGAGATTCATGAAATGTTCCTGGCTGGGCTGTGGCTTTTGCCCGAGTTCGCCAAAGGCAGAACCCAAATGCGATGCCAAATTTTCCAGATCCAAGACCTGTTCACCGGCCTCCTTGAGCTCCTTCAACAACGTCGTTTTGCCGGAACCCGTGCTGCCACCAACCACCCTCCATTGCCAAGGCAAGACCCAAAGGCCTTCCATGCGTTGACGCCAGGCCTTGTACCCCCCAGGGTATCGAAAGACCGGATAACCGGCTTGTTTGAGGAGCATCTCCATGCCCATCGACCGTTGACCCCCACGCCAGCAATACACCTTCCAGATCGGAGCAAACTTTCCGGGGTTACCTCCCTTGGTTATAGGCTCGATACCCACCTTGGACGACAGAACATGGATGGCTTTCAGCAATTCTGGGACCTTGGGGCCGACATAAAGCCAAGCAAGGTCCACCGCTTCTCGGGAACCCTTTTCTTTGAAACATAGACCAACCTGATGCCTTTCTGTATCGGTAAAAAGGGGCAAAGACAGGGCGCCCGGAATATGGCCGTGCGCAAATTCAGCAGGCGAACGGACGTCCAGCCACACTTCAACCGGCGCGGTTTCCTCGATAGTGCTACGCATAGTGGTCAAATTTAAGGGTTATAAAAATTTAATCTTGAAAACTTTTTTTGTTTTCAAAGTTTCTATACTTTCGAGCCGCCAATGTCCTTAGCCCCTACCCATATCCACACCGTCCGGGAATTGTTTTTCCGATACGGGCTCAAGAGCATGACCATGGACGAATTAGCCAGGCAATTAGGCTGCTCCAAAAAAACCATCTACGAGCATTATGCGGACAAGAAGGCCCTGGTCCACGCCGTCCTAGGAGGGTTCCTGAATGAGCATCGGAGCGAAATGGCGGCCTTGGACCAAAATCCCGAAAATGCCATCGCGAAGCTTATCCGAATGGCAGCCATTGGCTTTCAGAAAATGCGTAACCTTACCCCGACCATATTGTTCGACCTCCAAAAATCCTATCCCGAACTGTGGATGGAGCTGGAACGTTACCGGAAGGAGGAAATCGTTGAGATTTTCAAACGCCTCATCGAAAGGGGTCAGCACGAAGGTCTGATTCGAAAAGAAATTGACCCTTCCGTAGTCAGCATCATGCACCTCCAGCATACCAACTTGCTCTTGGACCCTGTGGTTTTCAGTCACCTCGATCGTCCTCTTGCGACCATCTTCCACAACATCATGGAAGTTTTCGTCGGTGGCATTACCACATCCCAAGGCCTGGACGTATGGAACACCACCAAGTCTCAAATGAACCTGCAACCTTAAATCTGCTCTTAACGCAATCTTACCCTATGCAACTTTTCTCCAGACGAGGTTTTACACCCTTGACTATGGGCATCGCTTTGGCGATTGTCGGTCTTGGATTCCACAGCAAGGAAACCAGAGCCCAATCTCCGGAGTCCAAACCGTTCTCCCTCTCCGCAGCCATCCAGTACGGAATAGATCATCACACGGCCTCGCTCAACGCCAGCGAAGATATCCTGTCCTCCAAAGCCCGAATTCGGGAAATCACGTCCATTGGATTACCTCAAGTCCGCGGCTCTTACGGCGTCACTGATAATTTCATCATCCAGAAGGTGATCATTCCTGACGGGCGCTTATTCAACCCCAATGCCCCACCGGGACCCCTTGCTCTGGAGTTTCAACCCCAATACGGTGGTAATGCGAATATTACCTTGAGTCAATTGCTCTTTGATGGTTCTTACCTGGTCGGCCTCAAAGGAGCGCAAACCTTTGCGCAAATCGCCATCAAGAGCCGAGAAATGACCTATGCCCAAATATCCGAAAACATCCAAAAAGCCTATTACGGAGTCTTGGTTGGTCAACATCGGGTAGACCTGTTGGAAGCAAGTCTGGTTCGCTTGGACTCGGCATTATTGGAGATGAGAATCATGTTGGAGAATGGAATCATTGAGCGATTAGATGTGCAGCGTGTTGAATTGCAACGCAATCAATTGCTCACCGAAACCGCCAAAATCGCACAGCTCAGAGTCCTTGCTCTGCAATTACTCAAATTCCAAATGGGCTATCCCTTAGGCGATACCCTGCTGCTCAGTGAACAACTGGTGGACATCCCCCTCATCACCAACGAAGCCATCCCCTCGGCTTATCGCGATCTCGAATCCTTCAAATCCAGGCCCGAAGCCTCCCTTCTGGAATTGCAAATCAAGGGTAACGATTTGGAAATCCTTAGTTTACAAGCAGGTTACCTGCCTTCCGTTGGGTTGCAGGTGCAACGAGGCGCCTTGGCAGGGGCAGGTCAATTCAACCAAGTCCTGGATCCGGGCGGTAATTGGTTCGCTTACGGATCCGTAGGTTTAGGAATCAATTGGAGCCTCTTTGATTCTTTTAACAAAAGATACAAAATCCAACAAAAGCGTATCGAAAAAATCAAGAACGAACGCCTGCTTTTCCAATTCTTGCAGAGCTCAAAGTTGCAACAAGAACAGGCCTTGATGGGCGTTCAAAACGCAATCGCATCCCTCAAGCAACAGGTAAGGAATCAGGATTTGAGCCGCGATATTTTGAAGACCACCCGGATCAAATACCGCGAAGGAGTCGGCTCTAACTTGGAAGTCATCCAAGCCGAGGCCGGCTACCGCGAAGCGCAGGCCGCCTATTTCAACAGCCTTTACGAATACTATATCGCCAAGGTTGATTACCTCAAAGCCAGCGGCAAACTAACCGGCAACAACGAATAAAAACTTACTCCCAACCATCATGAAATTTATGTTTCCAACCTTCACCCAACGTTCCTTCTTGGGCTTATTCCTGGGACTCACGTCCGCCTTGGTCATCGCTTGCGGTGGCCAAGAATCCAAGGACCCCGCCACCCGCCTCAAAGAACTCCAAGCGGAACAAGCCCGGATTGGTGCTGAAATTCAAAAGCTTCAGCAAGAACTCCGCAAAACGAGTCAAAAAACAGGTGAGTCACTAACATCCCAAGCGAAATTAGTTCAAGTCCTAACCCTTAACCTGGATTCATTTGAAACTTGGGTTGAGGTTCAGGGAACCGTGGACGCCCGTCAAAGCATCGAGGTCACGGCCGAAAGTATGGGCGTTGTTCGTAACATTAAAGTGAGAGAAGGACAAAAAGTAATCAGGGGTCAAGTTCTGGCCGAATTGGATCAAACGGTCCTGCTGCAAAGCATCGAAGAAGTCAAAGGACAATTGGACTTTGCTCAACAACTGTTTATCAAACAAGCCAATCTTTGGAAACAGAATATCGGCTCCGAAGTCCAATACCTTAGTGCCAAAAACCAGAAGGAAAGCCTGGAAAGGCGTTTAGCCACGGTGCAATCCCAGCTGGATATGACCCGCATCAAAGCACCCGTCAGCGGGACAGTGGACCAAGTTTACCTCAAACTGGGCCAGTCAGCAGCCATGGGCATTCCGGCCGTTCGGGTTGTCAATTTCGACGACCTGCGCGTCATCACCGATTTGTCCGAAAGCTATGTAAGTCGGGTGCGCGAAGGGGCTACCGTGGACCTCGAATTCAAAGACCTCAACACCAATGCCCAGGGCCGCATTACTTACGTTGCTCGTTCGATTAATACCCTGAACCGTACATTCCGCGCCGAGGTTCCTTTGAACAACCGTAATGGCTTGTTTCGGCCCAACATGATTGTCGGGATGAAAATCAACGATTACAAAACCAATAAAGCCATCAAAATCCCTGTTAACCTTTTGCAAAACTCCGAAGAAGGTCCTTTTGTAATGATTGCCCAAGGAGAAGGCGCTAGCCTCAAGGCAACCCGTGTTTCGGTTACGGTGGGTCGCTCCAACGGAATAGAAACCGAAATCCTCCAAGGCCTGCAAGCCGGAGATCGCGTCATTACGACCGGTTATAACGATCTCAACGACGGACAAGCCATTACCCTACCATGAACCCATTCAAAGAATTCAAGCCCACGAGCTGGGCCATCGACAACCGAATTACGGTTTTTATCCTGACAGTTATTATAACACTTGCTGGATTGTCGGTTTATAACTCTATTCCCAAGGAACAATTTCCGGAAGTTGTGGTCCCAACCTTTTTTGTAACCACTGTATACCCAGGAACTTCTCCCGCCGATATGGAGAACCTGGTCACCAAGCCCCTTGAAAAACAGCTGGGTACCCTGTCCGGGGTCAAAAAAATGACTAGCAATTCTCAACAAGACTTTGCCAACGTGGTGGTGGAGTTTGGAACCGAGGTTTCAGTCGCCGCAGCCAAACAGAAAGTCAAGGACGCGGTTGACAAAGCCAGGACTAATTTACCCAAAGACCTGCCGCAGGATCCCCGGGTCATGGAACTGGATATTTCGGAAATTCCCATCCTTTTTGTGAATATTTCGGGGCCTTTTGACCTGGACCGCCTCAAAAAATACGCGACCGACCTCAAGGACCAAATTGAAGATGTCCGTGGAATTAACCGGGTCGACATGGTGGGGGCTTTGGATAGGGAAATTCAAGTGGACGTAGACATGTTCAAGTTACAAGCCGCGAAAATGACCATGGACGATATTGAGCGCACGGTGCGCTTTGAGAACATGACCATGTCCGGTGGTAACATCAACACCGGTGACAAACAAAGGAGCATCCGTATCCTCGGCGAGTTTCAATCCGTCAGTGAATTGGGTAATCTGGTGGTCACCTCCATGAACGGCTCCTCGGTCTTCCTGAAGGATATAGCAACGGTCACCGACGGTTACAAGGACAAGCAAAGCTATGCGCGCCTCAATGGCCAAAAGGTGATCACCCTCAACGTTATTAAGCGTTCTGGCGAGAATTTGATTCAAGCCTCGGACGATATCAATGCCTTGATTGCCGAAACCAAAGCTGCTCTACCCAGCAACCTCAAAATCACTATATCGGGCGACCAAAGCCGGGTTACGCGGACCACCGTCAACGATTTGACGAATTCCATAATCATTGGTTTTGTCTTGGTGACCCTGGTCCTGATGTTCTTTATGGGGACCACCAACGCCATGTTCGTTGGATTATCGGTGCCGGTGTCATCCTTCCTCGCCTTTATGTTCATGCCCAGTCTGGGCTTTACGATGAACATGATTGTTTTGTTTGCCTTGCTGATGGCCCTGGGGGTCATCGTGGATGATGCGATTGTGGTCATCGAGAACACCCACCGTCTTTTTGACCGTGGTCGTCGAAACATTGTTACCGCAGCGAAAATGGCCGCCGGAGAGGTCTTTATGCCGGTATTGGCCGGGACCTTGACGACCGTAGCACCCTTCATGCCGCTGGCTTTTTGGGACGGCATCGTCGGGAAATTCATGTACTTTTTGCCGGTTACCCTGATTTTGACCCTACTCTCATCGCTGTTGGTCGCCTACATCATCAACCCGATTTTTGCTGTTCAGTTCATGAAACCGGAACCCGAAACCCCCGAAGAAATTCAAAAAGATCGAGTTCGGTCACGTCGTACCTTGGTAATCGCCTCCGCGGTTTTGGGCGTTTTGGGAACCCTTTTGCATTTGGCAGGTTCCACGGGCTTGGCGAATTTTGTGTACTTTATAATTCCGTTGTTATGGATTAATCGCCTAGTACTAAGTCCCCTGATTGAGCGCTTCCAAAACCATACCTGGCCTTCGGTCCAAAACCGCTACGAACAATTGCTGCGTTGGTGCCTCCAGGATCGTCGGCCCACCTGGCTTTTGGGCGGCACGGTGGTCTTGCTTTTGGTGAGCTTTGTCCTCACTGGATTATCAGTTAGCAGCGGTCGCGTCAAAGTCGCCTTCTTTCCAACCGGCGAACCTAATTTTGTTTATGTCTATTTGAATACCCCCATCGGAACGCGGGCTGAGGTTACCGATTCGTTGACCCAAGTCGTGGAAACCAAGGTGATGGAAGTTCTTGGACCGCGCAATCCTTTGGTGGAGTCAGTCGTCACCAATGTTGCGATCGGGGCCGGGGATCCGATGGAAAGGGATCAATCCGTTGCCCCACACAAAGGCAAGGTCACCGTCGCTTTTATCGCTTTTGGCGAGCGCGATGGGCTTCTAACCCTACCATTGCTGGATTCGATCCGGGCACGCATCAAAGGAATCCCCGGGGTCGAAATCGCGGTGGATAAAGAACGAAACGGCCCACCCACCGGTAAGCCAATTAACATCGAAGTCAGCGGGCAGGACTTTGCGATTTTGGGCCGGACTGCGCAAGGTCTCAAAGCCTATTTGGATTCCGCCAATATCC
>Ga0194116_10002269_pt1 | contig 25295 bp, 27 predicted proteins | sample TA2MahsurfametaG_4_FD_148617 | JGI IMG/M metagenome (GOLD analysis project Ga0194116, IMG submission 148617) | Freshwater microbial communities from Lake Tanganyika, Tanzania - TA2015008 Mahale S9 surface | ecosystem: Environmental > Aquatic > Freshwater > Lake | place: Tanzania: Lake...
TTGGTCAAGGTGTACGAGAATACCTTTCGGATGATCAACATTGCCCTGGCCAACGAATTGAGCATGGTCTGTGACAAGCTGGGGATCAGTGTTTGGGAAGTGATTGATGCTGCGGCTACCAAACCCTTTGGCTTTATGAAATTTACCCCTGGACCTGGTTTGGGAGGGCATTGCATTCCGTTGGACCCGCATTATTTGTCGTGGAAGATGCGGAATCTTTCGTTCAAGACTCGCATGATCGAGTTGGCATCGGAGATCAACGCCGAGATGCCTGAATACACCGTGAACAAGGTGGCCTTGGCACTTAACGAACAGGGATTGTCCCTCAAGGGATCCCGCATCTTGATCCTGGGCATCGCCTACAAGAAGGACATTGACGATCTGAGGGAATCGCCTGCCCTGGATATTATTCGCATCCTGCAGGAGCGAGGTGCTGAGGTTCTTTACCACGATCCGTATTGTCCGGTCATTGCCAATGATGGGCATACAGAGATTCCTCATCTACCCCTTTATAGCACCCCGCTGACCGATGATTTGCTAAAGCAATGCCACGCCGTCGTGGTGGTAACCGACCATAGTGGATTGGATTATCAAGGCATCGCCGCTAAATCCAAAGCGTTGGTAGATACGAGGGGGGTGGTAAGCTAAGTGTAATGTTTCAATTGAATAATTATTGTTTAAAATCAATTACAAGACACGAATACGCAAAGACTTATGTGGGCAAAGGAGCCTCAATAGGCGCAAAAGCCACCATCGTTTGCGGCCACGACATCGGTGCGTTTGCATTCATCGGGGCAGGGGCTGTTGTTACAAAGACAGTTCCTGATTATGCTCTGGTGGTAGGAAATCCAGCACGTCAAATAGGCTGGATGAGTGAATACGGACACAGATTGGAGTTTGACAACGATGGCTTTACAGTTTGTCCGGAGAGTAAAGAGTGCTTCAAATTAGAAAGCGATCTAGTTAAAAAACTGATTAGTACCCTTAAATGAAAAAAATTTTAACAATAATCGGTGCCCGACCTCAGTTTGTTAAGGCTGCCGTACTAAGTCGGTTGATTCGCTCTGAAGAGTGGAAGGCGCTCTTCCATGAAACTATCCTGCATACAGGACAACATTATGACGAAAACATGTCAGAGATTTTTTTTCGTGACATGCAAATTCCTAAGCCCGACATTCAATTACATATAGGGGGCACAACGCACGGGGCAATGACCGGTCAAATGCTCATAGAAATTGAAGCATCCCTGATTCGCGTAAAGCCCGACATTGTGCTTGTCTATGGTGATACCAATAGCACTCTAGCAGGAGCATTAGCGGCATCTAAGCTTCATATTCCTGTAGTTCACGTTGAGGCAGGCCTGCGGAGCTACAATATGCGTATGCCAGAGGAGCAGAACCGCATACTCACAGATCATCTATCGACATGGCTATTTTGTCCGACAGATACTGCTGTAAAAAACCTTGGCAGAGAGGGTATTACACACGGGGTCCATCAGGTGGGCGACATTATGTATGACGCCACTCTTTACTATCAAAATGTGCTGTTAAATGAGGAGAATCAAGGATTAAATAGATTAGAGAATATAGGTCTCAAGAAAATCCCCCAGCAATTTCTATTAGCAACGATACATAGGGCTGAAAATACGGATGACGCCACGCGTTTGGCTCAGATTGTTGAAGCACTTAGTGAAGTACCCTATGACATCATTTTACCGCTCCATCCAAGAACAAGAAAGAAAATATTAGAATCAAAAATGGAATTGGGTGATAATATTCAATCCATAGAGCCAATTGGCTATCTTGAAATGTTGGCTTTAGAGCTGCGGGCAGAAGCGATTATTACAGACTCAGGTGGGGTTCAAAAAGAAGCTTATTTCTTAAGAAAGCCATGTATTACGCTTAGGGATAAAACAGAGTGGATTGAAACTCTTGAGAATGGGTGGAATATTTTGGTTGACTCAAATAAAGAAATAATATTAAACGCAATTAATTTAAAAGTAAAACCGATTGATCATCCTAATTTGTTTGGAATTGGTAAAACGGGGTCAAAGATTTTAAGTCAAATTTAAGTATTATAATTTCATTTATTAGTAGCAACCAGCAACGCATAAGAATAAGAATTACAGGTCAATCAGAATTAGTATGTACTCATTTATCCAAAACAATCGGACCATCCCCAGATAAATTCAATTGAACTACCTAATTTTGCCTATGGTAGTGAAAATCAGTCTCACCAGCGTCCCATTAAAAATCATGAATACCCTCTCCCTCATAGGCCGCAACAAAGACCTCTTCAACGAAGACATCTCAAATCACGAAAAAGAACTATCTGAAATTATTCAGGCTTCGCGCTTTTTAGTGATTGGCGGAGCAGGCTCCATTGGACAAGCTGTATCAAAAGAAATCTTTAAAAGGAATCCACAAAAACTCCATGTAGTCGATATTTCCGAAAACAATATGGTAGAACTTGTAAGGGACATCCGCAGCTCCTATGGCTATATTTATGGCGATTTTCAAACATTTGCCCTGGATGTGGGGACAGTAGAATACGATACATTCTGGAAAGCGGACGGCCAATACGATTACGTACTAAACCTTTCTGCCATCAAGCATGTGCGTAGCGAAAAAGATCCTTTCACACTGATGCGGATGATTGAGGTGAACATCTTTAACACCGATAAAACCCTTCAGCAATGCATTGAAAACAGAGTGAAGAAATATTTCTGTGTTTCAACCGACAAAGCAGCCAATCCCGTTAACATGATGGGGGCTTCAAAGCGCATCATGGAGATGTTTGTCAACCGCAGAAGCAAAGACATCAATGTTAGCATGGCTCGCTTTGCCAATGTAGCATTTTCTGATGGTTCATTACTTCATGGTTTTGATCAACGGATTAAGAAACAGCAACCTATTGTTGCACCCAACGACATCAAACGCTATTTTGTCATTCCAAAAGAATCGGGTGAACTCTGCCTGATGTCCTGCATCTTTGGTGAAAACCGCGACATCTTCTTCCCAAAGCTCAGCGAACTACTCCACCTCATCACCTTCGCCGAAATAGCCGAAAGATATCTAAAAGAAAAAGGTCTCAAACCCTTCCTCTGCCAAACCGAAGACGAAGCCCGTGATTTTTTCACAGATCACCCATCACAGATCACCTATCACAGATCACGGATCACAGATCACTCAAAAGAATGGCCCTGCCTCTTCACCACCAGCGACACCACCGGCGAAAAACACTTTGAAGAGTTCTTCACAGAGAATGAAACCCTTGACATGGATCGTTTTCAAAACCTCGGCATCATCAAAAACGATTTGGAAAATTTTGACGGCCCTATTGATTACTTCGAGCATTCAATTCGCTTGATGAAAGAAAATATAAGTTGGACAAAACAGGAAATCGTTGATCTGTTTCATTATATGTTGCCTGATTTTGAGCATAAAGAGACGGGGAGGTATTTGGATGGGAAAATGTAATCCATAAATCCACACTAATAATTCCTGTTTGTGGAAAAGTTAAACTAGGCAACCCAATTATAATAATACCCTCATTATGGTAAAGGGGTAAGGGCTTTAAGTATATTAATTTGCACATCTGTATAGAAATTAATTTAGGACATAATTGAGCATAGTTCATGTTTTCTGCGATTACTTTGGGTGTAAGTAATACTTGTTTATCCGCAAAGTGAACGCGAAATGTTTTAACTAAAGATTATAAATTATTAAATATTTATTATGTCATTTAAAAACAAAACTTTACTTTTAACTGGAGGAACAGGTTCATTCGGTAATGCAGTTCTCAATCACTTTTTAAACACCGATATTGGTGAGATCAGAGTGTTTTCTCGCGATGAGAAGAAACAGGATGACATGCGCCTTCAATATAGAAATGATAAACTTAATTTCATTATTGGAGATGTTCGTGATTTTGATAGTATAAATAATGCTATGAGAGGTGTGGACTTCGTTTTTCAGGCTGCAGCATTAAAACAAGTTCCATCTTGCGAGTTTTATCCTCTACAAGCGGTTAAAACTAATATCTTAGGTTCTGAGAATGTATTGGAAGCCGCTGCACAAAATGGAGTCAAGAAAGTTGTTGTACTTAGTACAGACAAGGCTGTTTACCCTATTAATACTATGGGAATGACAAAAGCCCTTATGGAAAAATTAGCAATTTCTAAAGCAAGGGATCCCCGAGTACGTTCTAATAATGGGGTCATCTGTGCGACAAGATATGGTAATGTGATGGCTTCGCGTGGTTCGATCATACCTCTTTTTATTAGTCAGATTAAGGAAGGTAAGCCCTTAACGATAACCAATCCAGATATGACCAGATTTATGATGTCTTTACCTGAATCGGTCAAATTAGTCCTATTTGCCTTTAATAACGCCAAGCCAGGAGATATCTTCGTTCAAAAATCACCCGCTGCTACCATACTTACATTAGCACAATCAATTAAGTATATCTTTAATGCTAGCAACGAGATACAGATTATAGGACCGAGACATGGTGAAAAAATGTACGAAACGTTGTGTGGAAAGGAAGAAATGTCTAAAGCAGAGGATTTGGGTGATTTTTATCGAATCCCTGCTGACATGAGGGATTTAAATTATACAGAATATGTACAGACTGATGGTCCAAAGCTTGTTGATGAGGAGTATAACTCAGATAATACAAAAAGATTAAATGTTGAAGAACTTAAAACGTTGCTGCTTACATTGGATTATGTTCAAATTGAATTAAAAGGATAAAATGATACCATTAGTTAAGACAAATATACCAAGAAAAGAATTACTCTTACCCGAGCTTGAAAAAGTGCTGTATAGTGGTTATGTGGCACAGGGCGAACAGGTTGAACAATTTGAAAGAGCTTTTGAAAAGCATATAGGTACTGGCTATTCCCTTAGTCTGAACTCAGGAACAGCAGCTTTACATATAGCACTAATATTGGCAGGAGTTAATAAGGATGATGAGGTGATTTCTACCGCCCTTACTGCTGAACCAACCAATGTGGCAATCAAGATGGTTGGAGCAAAAATCAGATATGCTGATGTTGATTATGAAACTGGTAATATTTCACCTCATTCAATAGAAAAAAAAATAAACGAAAAAACGAAAGCAATTGTTGTGGTAGATTATGCAGGTATCCCGGTGAATGTGCCGGCTATTCAGGTAATTTCAAAATTACATAAGCTTCCTGTTATTCATGATGCCGCTCATGCATTGGATACAAAATTTAATGGGGTTAAAAACGGGTGTCATTTCCCTTATACTGTTTTCTCTTTTCAAGCTATTAAACAATTGACAACTATTGATGGCGGCATGTTGCAAATCCTTGACAGGGATGAGTACGAAAAAGCTAAATTGATCCGTTGGTTTGGACTTGACAAGTCTAAAATCAGGCTTGATAACAATATTCATTTGCTTGGATATAAATATCATATGAATAACGTGAATGCCACAATAGGATTGGTTCAGCTCCAAGAAATCAATCAAATACTGGATGCACACGTAAACAATGGTATATTTCTGGATAATAATTTGAAAAACATACATGGTCTTGATTTGATTGACTACTATCCGGGCAGCGAACCTGCTTATTGGCTATATACCCTTAAAGTAGAGAACCGCGATGGTTTTATCAAGAGAATGGCTGAAGTGGGAGTAATGGCCTCTGAATTGCATAAAAGGAATGACTACCATTCATTTTTGAATGATTTTGATGAAGATTTACCAAATCTTGACAAGTTTTATTCAAAAATGGTGCACTTGCCTTGTGGCTGGTGGCTTTCAGATGACCAGTTGAAATTAATGGTTGAAACGATAAAAGCAGGGTGGTAAAATGATTCCGCTTTACAAACCTTTTACTCCTGAGCTTCCTCTGTTGGATGGAGTTCTGCATAGTGGCCAATTGTCCTATGGAAAATATGGGAGAGCATTTGAGCAAGTGTTACGTTCATACTTCGGTACAGATAAGTTAATCACGACCAATACTTTTAGCATGGCCATCATGGTTGCTTTAACAACTCTTGGATTGAAACCTGGTGATAAGGCTATTGTTTCGCCAATGGCTTGCCTTGCTTCAACCCAACCATTGTTGGCAATGGGAATTAAGGTAATTTGGGCTGATGTGGATCCCAATTTGGGCGCACTCGATCCTGAAAGTGTTAGAAACCTAATTAAAGAAAAACCCAAGGTGATTATTCATAATCATTTCTGTGGGTATCCCGGGCATATAGAAGAGATTAATGCCATCGGAAAAGAATACGGAATACTGGTAGTGGATGATGGCATTGAAGCATTTGGCAGCGAGTATAAGGGTAATAAAATGGGAAATGTTGGCACAGACGTTACCATTTTTTCCTTCAATCCAGTGCGTTTTCCCAATACCCTGGATGGGGGTGTTGTAATTTTTAAGGATGAAAAGCACTACAAGAAAAGCATTCTTGTAAGAGATGCAGGCATTGACCGCCCGAGATTCAGGGATGAATGGGGTGAGATAAGCCCTGCCTGTGATATCGAAATGGTTGGCCATAGTGCCACTCCCATGGAAGTTGGAAGTTATATCGGAATTCATCAAATGAAGCATGCCGATGAAATTCTTAGTAAGCAACGCGCCAACGCACAACAATGGGATAATGTTTTTCAGAACAATGCAGACATTTGCCCAATCACCAACAATCATTCAAGTCCCAATTATTGGGTGTATGGAATACTGGTTCCTGACAAACGCGAATACCTGAAAATGTTTCGTGAAAAAGGTTATTACGCTTCAGGTGTGCATCTAAACAACAATACGTACAGCGTTTTTGGTGATCAAAGAGAATTGCCCGGTGTGACACAATTCTACAATAGTTTTCTTGCTTTACCGAGTGGATGGTGGGTTAATAAAATTGAATGATAATATGAAATATGTAATTGAAACTAGAAGGAATAAAGATTTAACTCCCAGTAAACTTAATAAAATTGTATCCTTGAAGATGCAGCATTGGAATTATACTCGCAAAGAGCATATAAACTGGATACAAAAAAACATTTCTGAAAACGATTATCACTTACTATTATTCAACAATTCAAATAATTTAATAGCGTATCTTAACTTAATTTATGTTACTGTAAATTTTCGCTCAGATTCTCAGGAATATTTAGGAATAGGTAATGTTTGTGTCGATATTGAGCTTGGTTCAAAAGGTTATGGTTTGTTTGTTATGAATTTAGCCACATTCTATTTAAAACAACTTGAACAACCTGGAATATTATTGTGTAAAAATAAATTAAATCCATTCTATCAAAAAGCGGGTTGGAATATTTATGCCGGCAATTCATTTATTAGTAATAAGTTAAACCCTAATTCTGTTTTTACAACCAATAAAGTAGTTGCTTCTGAAATTTACGTAAACAAGAATTTTTAATGATCAAGTTAAGTTTTTCTATTATTATTCCAGTATTCAAAATGGAGGGTTATTTACAAAGATGTATTGACTCTATTGTTAGGCAAATATTTCAGCATCTCGAAATCATCCTCATAAACAATGGATAAACAGATAATTTTTTAATTTGTTGCAATATTAAGCATAATCGTATAGTATTGAACATTAAACCGTAATTATAAACTATATCCTAACGCTTGAGGCTTTTTGTCTTGAAGTAGGTTCAACGAGCAAATACCATACGCGTAAAATACAACACAAAGAAATTGACTAAAAACAGTCTCATTAGGAATTGGTCATACTTTTTATTTTCTGATATAACTAAGGCTATAATAAGTTTTTTCATCTTTATGTTCCTTGCTCGAAAATTGAGTCCAGAAAGCTATAGATCATTAAATGCATTAATGGCCGTTGCATCCTTATTTTCGGTTTTACCTATGGTGAAAATTCTTCACGTGCACACACACAACAGGCTTTTTTCGCATGAAGTAGATTTAGATCTTACAGGTAATATGGTAGATATCCTGGAACAGATGACTGTTACCAGCAAAGCGCTCTTCATTTTGTATTTAAATGACTATTAAAATATTGAATGGGGTAAATGGCCAACTGAGGAAATTTTCAGGCCAAAAAGAAAACCAGAGGATAGTAAGTTGACTAAAAAGCAGCTAAAAGACATGAATACCGAGCAATTATATAATTTTTTCAGATGCCTTGGGGAACCTTATCCTAATGGCTTTATTGAAATGCTAATGGGTGTCTTTATACTGAGAAAGTAACATTTAAAAATAAGTAAAATGCATGACCTTATAATTTTGGACGCTGGTGGCTCCTGATTTGAATTAATTGAACTTGCGTATGCAATGAACTATGTAAAGCCACAATGGAATATCCTTGGCTTTTTGGACGATAACCCAAATATGCATTGAAAAATTGTATATGGGGACCCGGTGTTAGGGAGCTTATCTGATTCTTAAAAATTCCCTTCGGCTTTATTTGTGTCTTTTATTGGAGTTGTTTATGGTCCAAAACTTAGAAAGGTAGTTAGAAATAAAACACCTTTTGGCAATGAGCGTTTCGCTACTCTAATTCATCCAACGGCTGTTATTGGCACAATCGCCAAAATTGAAACTGGCGTAGTACTTTTTCCAAACGTTTGCATCTCGGCTAATACCTTTGTTTGACATAATGTTTTCATGTTACATAACTGTGTAATTGGACATGAAAGCACCGTAGGCGCTCACACTATTATGTCTATTACAGTTTCAATGCCCAGTGATATTCATATTGGTGAGTACTGCTATTTAGCAGTTGGCTGTGCATTCCGGCATCAATTAACAGTGGGAGATAACTGCTTGATTGGTGTAGGTACAAAAGTTGTAAAAGACGTTCCTGCAAATTCTAAATTTATTAACCGAATTGAGAATATTGTAACCGATCTATACTGAGATAAGTCTTTTATGCCAATTCTTTTATGTCAATAGGATCTCTTTCTTTTGAGCTAGTATAGGTAGCCTACCTTAAATTATGGAGAAAGCAGATCAGTATTCCGGTTATAAAAGTATATTCAAATCAACTTTTCTATTTGGCTTTGTGCAGGTTTTTAAAGTCATTATTGGAATAGTTAAGAATAAGGTTGCTGCCATTATTCTTGGAGCTGAAGGGATGGGAATAATGGGAATCTATAATTCTACTATTGCGCTAATACAAACAGGCGCAGGTTTAGGAGTTTCACAAAGTGCTGTCCGTGATATTGCTCAAGCAAACCAACTGAGAGATTCTGAAAGGTTCTCTAAAACAATTTTGGTTACCAACAAAATCATTTATCTTACAAGCTTATTGGGTTGTTTGCTTACAATTACTCTTTCGCCCTGGCTCAGTGAATGGACTATGGGTGACAGAAGTTATATATGGGAATATATTTTAATTTCCCTAGCTGTTGGGTTTACAATTTACACCGAAGGGCAACTTGCAATCTTAAAAGGCATGCGGCAACTTAAATCTCTGGCAAAAGCATCAATGATTGGCGCAGTAATCGGCCTTATTGTAGCTGTACCACTTTTTTATTTTTTCGAAAAGAAAGGCATCGTACCATCACTGATTATTACTGCACTTTTCGCATTAATCTTTTCCAACATCTATGTAAGAAAGATAAAGTACAAAAGTCCAAAAATGTCTTTAAAAGAAGTCATGATTGATGCCAGCCCAATAGTAAGGATGGGAGTTTCACTAATGTTTATATCATTTTTATGGACTGTTGCTGCTTTAATTATATCTGCCTATATAAGAGCAAATGGAGGTTTTGCAGAAGTTGGATACTATCAAGCAGGTACTGTGATTCTATCAAGGTATTTCGGCGTGATTATTACTGCATTATCAACAGATTATTACCCCAGGATAGCAGCAATAAATAATGACAATAAGCTATTACAAGAGGAACTCAACAAACAATCGTCTGTGAGTCTGATTCTACTGTGCCCTTTAATTGTGATATTTCTTTTTTTACTACCTTATTTAGTTCCGCTACTTTATAGCAATGAATTTATACCTACAGAGGATTTTTTAAAGTTTGCTATTTGGGGAACATTGATAACAACCATCTCAAATCAGGTCGACATGATATTGGTTGCCAAGTTTCAGATTAAAATCTTTACTATAATTGCCGTGACGATTAGAGTTTTTGAGGTTATCATCAATATCGTGCTTTATAATAATTTTGGTATAATTGGCCTTGGTATATCGCTGACTATAATGGGTATAATTCACCTGATGATAATGACAACGGCTGTTTATAAACTTTATAAAATCAAATTTTATAACTCCTTTGTAAAAAATGCATCGATTGTATTTTTGTTTTCGATTTGCGCGGTGTTAAGTAACGAATTTATTCAGTGCATGTTTTTAAACGCTAGTGTTGGGATAGTTTTATCAATTGCTTCGATTTTTTATGCTTTAAATGTTTCTAAAAGGCATTTCGGTATAGACTTTATCAAAGTATTAACAAATAATTTAAAATCAAAATAATAATGAATTATTTACTAAGCATCGTTGTACCCACAAAAGACCGATACAAATATTTAAAACACTTAATTTTGTTAATTCAAGGTTTCAACCTAAAGGAGATAGAGCTCGTAATCCAGGATAATACAAAGAATAATGCTGAAATCCTAACATTTATTAAGAAACAATCTTATTCTCATTTGAAATATTTTCATCAAAGTGAAAAGATACCTCTTGACCAAAATTCAACCAAAGCATTGCTAAATTCAACTGGAGATTATATTTGTTATATTGGTGATGATGATGGCGTCACGAGAAACATTGTAGAATGCGTAAAATGGATGAAACGGGAAAATATAGAATCCTTACGTTCCAGAAAACCTTACCATTATTTATGGCCTGATGCAGTAATTAATTCAAATAATAAACATTCAAGTGTATTAGCATATTATAATAGTAAAGAAACCTACGAGTTCCTAAACCCCATTGAAGAATTAAACAAAGTTTGTGGATTTGGAATGCAGAGTATAGGTTTAATGCCAAAATTGTATCATGGAATTGTGCGAAGGGATATTTTAGACGAAATCTATAGAATCGGTGGCAGATACTTTCCTGGGGCCGCAGGTGATATGGCCAATGCTGTTGCATTAAGTTTTATTGTAAAGCGATTTGTGGTGATAGACTTCCCAGTAACTATCCATGGGAGCTCTCAAATGCTAGGGGGTGGTATAGTTCAAAGAAAAAACGAGATAGCAGAATTAGATGAGGTTGATTTCATTTCGCAAAAAGTACGAGACAATTGGGAAAAGAAAATTCCTCGCTATTGGCATACTTGCTTTGTTTGGCCTGAAAGTGGCACTAAAGCTTTAAGATATATGTCGAAAGAAGAATTTATTGAAAAGATCGATTATGACTATATGCTTGGACACTTTCTATCTCGACAAAACCTAAGCTATTTTATGTTATGTTTAAGATTCGCCACTCGAAAAAGTTTGTTAATTGAGCATTATGTCAAATTTATGTTTATTCGATTTTTAGTAAAGGTCAAAAAAATCATCTCAAATCTTTTATTCTGGAACAATCGGATTCTATACTCTGTAAAACTTATAGAGGGTGTTGATAATATTGTTGAAGCTGAAGAAAAACTTGCTAAAGAATCAGGCAAAATTAATTATCAAGACTTAGTTGAATTTAGACTTTAGTTACAATTGAAAAAAATATAAATGAAACGAAAGATTTGTCCGAAGTTAAATAATATGTGAGATTAGTATGCTGCACGGAATAGATATTACATATCAGTTACTTCCCTATAACTTATTTTTGCTCTTTGCTTACCTTTGGTTTGTTTGGACTTATAGAAAGAGTAGTTTACTATTATTCATTACAACTCTATTTTTCGCTGGTCTCTTTATTGATTTCGGAGACATTTTATTATATAACATTTTTTTTGGTGGTACTAAACACCTTAGATTGGGTAGATCAGTTTTTGAATTTCTAACCTTAATGTGGGTTTTTGTGCTTTTTAAGAAATACTATTCGAGTAAAATACTCAAAAACAATGCAATTGTCGTAATATCATTTGTAATCTATCTTTTATGGACTTTAGCTGTTTCAATATTTGTCCATTTCGATAGTACAACATTATTGATAACTAAACTCAATCGCGATTTTGTTCCATTTTTCATGTTCATTGTATTATCATTCTTGATGCAATTCAAAGTAAATTTAGAAGTTCTTTATTCACTTTTCTATCGCTTACTCATTGCTCAAGGCATCTTTTCAATACTAAAATTTATACTACTCATGAACATTCATGAGGGCATGGTTGGCTCATTAACTGGACTAACAAATGGAGCACCGGGAACTACATTGCCTTTACTGGGTCTTTTATTTATAGCCATAATTACGAAAATGAAAATAAGTTTTCAAAACACTTTGATAATTCTTGGACTTTTGTTTGCTGGTTTTTTAGCAGGTAAAAGAGCCGTATGGGTTTTATTTCCGATCCTGTTTTTTTTGTTGTCGGTCTATGTTTATCGTCAAATGTTTATAAGAAAGCTTTTACTTGTATCTTTATTAATTCCATTAATCATATACTTAGGCTTCAGACTTATACCTTCTTTAAATCCTGAAGAACGCATTTGGGGTAGTTTTAATCCAAATTATGCCTGGAATTATGGAATAGAGTACTCTGCAGGCACTGAGAGTAATTATGGAAAAATTCAAAAGGGATATGGCCGTATTGGAGCTCTTACTTTGGGTTTGGATCATGTACTGGGACAATCAAGTACTTTTAATGAGGTTTTATTCGGACACGGCATGAATTACTTCAATGTAGCAAGTGAGTTATATTATGATAGTAGCTATTGGTTTGGAATTGATGGTATGGGCAGCATAACAGGTATACTATATTCTTATTTTTCGCTCGGGTTTATATCAGTTTTGTTTTATATTCTATACCTATTCTCCATCTTAAGTCAAACAAGGCTTATAAGGCTCAAGCATGTGATATTTTTGTTTGTATTTATTGACTATATCTTTTACAATACTTCCATATTGAACATCACAGGATTATTTGTTCTTCTCATATTTATAATTCTTTACAAGGCTCCGATCGCCCATAATAATAGAAAAAAAATTACGCTGTAACAAAAATCAAGCAGTGGTTTACCTGAAAAATTTGATTTTATAAATCAATAGATTTAAGTTTAACTTTACTAAAATTTGTATAATCTATAGTTAATTGTATTCTGTATAATCGATTTGAGTGATTCTAAAAAAGCTTAATTCATTTAACATCGTTTTATATTTATTGCTTTATGAATCTATTAGTCGTTTTAAATAGTCTTGACATTGGTGGTACGGAGAATTATACTATAAACTTAATGAATCAGTTTGTTCATTCTGGCCATTGTGTGAAGCTTATAGTCCTTTCCAATGGGTTATCATTGAAAGACCGCCTGTCTCAAACGGTTGATTTATGTGTCTTACCGCGGAAGTACAAACCAGATTTTAGTGTCCTACGGAGACTTCGACGTGAAATCAAGACAAGAAAATACAATGCTGTTATATCACCATACGTAATTTATCAAAAACTAGCAACTATTTTTTACTCAAAGAAAAATTGCAACAATTTATTAAATACACTCAACCCTATCTAGGAAAAAGAGCGATACTTTCTTTCAATTACTTACTTTCAAATTAAAGAGTAAAAATGAAATTTTCTTAACGAGTATAGATGAACAGACGAAATATTAAATAAATGCTTGTAAACTTTCTCAAAATTTCTTAGAACAAATATAAAACGGAATAGACACAACTATTTCACATTACATATTAGGGGATTCGATAAAAGCTACTTGTAATCTCAATATGGAATACCTTCAGATAACTAGATTATTCTTATGGTTGCTTGATTTAGGGAAGAAAAATCTCATTTTGATGCATTGATGGCATTTAAATTTATTACAAGAATCATTTCCGATGGTCACGCTTGTTTGTGTTGAAACTAATAATATTTCATCAAAGCTAGATTGCAGGTGTGGGGCCTCTAATGCCTTTGATTCTGGAAATGGTAGGTTAACTGGGCCTGTCGGGTTTTATATCCCTTGTGGGAGGAGTCCTAAATGAGCGTATAAATGAGTTTTATAGAATCAGTTCTATTTTTGTCATTACTTCGATAAGGGAAGGTACAAGTCCAGCGCTGATAGAGGCAATGTTTAATAAGCTAGGAATTATAGCCTCTAATGTACAGGGAATCAACAATATGATAAGGGATCATAAAAATGGTTTATTTTTTGAAGCTGATAATGCCTGTGAATTTGCAGACAAGATAAAACTATTGATTGAAAATCCAGATTTCGCAGATAAATTAGGCCAGAAAACTTTCGAGGACTTTTCTGAGAGATACAACTACCAAGATATGATAAATAAATATTTAGAATTATACAAAGCATGAAAATTTTATAGTCCTTGATGATTTGGAACCTTACTAATAGCTGCTAAAAAGATCTTTAATTAATCCGATGTTAATAATTTTATTATTTTGATGATGAGAATAATAATTCTTTCACCCCTACCATTAGCCGGCAATAGTTCTAAAGGTGGAGTTGAAGCTGTTACATTAAACCTTTTAGAAGGATTGTCTATTGTAGAAAATGTTTCAATACTGGTTTTGTCCTTCCATAAAAACTTAGAACATGAAGTTACTAGACAACTATATGAGAATGTAATTATTAAACATATCCCTTATGGTATAATTAAATCAACTAAATTTGAATTATTATTTCACTCAAAAAAGATACTTTATAAGTATTTTGACGAATTTAAAGCTGATTTAATTCACATACAAGGTAATGGAAGCTCCTTACTAGTATTTAACAATCGATATGTTAATAGAATTATTTTAACTCAACACGGGGTACTTCACGAAGAGATTAAGTATATTAATAATATTTTTGGAAAAGTCAATCATAGATTGAATATCCTAATAGAAGCTTATTTTAAAAATATAATCCAAAATTGGATTTTTATATCAAAATATAATATGACAATTGCTAGAGAATGTGAATATAAATTTGTGAATATTGCACAAATCTATAATCCTCTTTCATCTAAATTTTATATTGAAAAGAAGATTGGCCGTTTAAATAAGACGTCTCTTTATTATGTAGGGAGCATTATTAGGAGAAAAGGATTACATGATCTTCTTAAGGCAATTGTGCAATTGAAAAAGAGAAATGTTATAATTAATACGAAAGTGTTTGGAGGCTTTACCGATAAGAAATATGAAATTTTGATAAAGAATTTTATAAGAGAAAACAAGCTTGATTCTCAAGTTGTGTTTCATGGATGGAGGACATCCGAAGAAATTATTGAGCTAACTTCTGATGCACCAATTTTTGTTTTACCATCTTATCAGGAAACGCTCCCTGTTGTTATAGCTGAGGCGATGGCAATGGGGAAAATTGTTGTCGCTACGAATATTTCAGGTATACCTGAAATGATTGAAGATGGTATAAGCGGCGTATTATACGAGAAAGGTAACGTAGAACAACTCTCGAATATTCTTTACGAAATATCTTCGACAGATAATCTACTACTTGATGAAATTGGCATTAATGCCCAAAAGGCGGCTACGAACAAGTTTTCTCCCACAATTGTCGCTAATCAAACTGTAAATTTTTACAAAAAGATGCTTCAAAACAATTAATATTATCAAGGTAAAGCACTGTAATTGAATCATTTTCATTTCTATTGTGAGATCAGCATATGAATTATATAGCATATACATTGTTTCTAAGTTAACAAATTTTTAATGAATATTTTTCTTACGTTAAAATGTGGGCATCAGGACTCTTCCTATTTTATACAGCAGTTCACGGAACTTGAAAAAATAAAGGAGGTTCATGTTTTTCGTGATACAGAATCCCTGCAGGCTTCAAAAATACATTACTACACTCCAAATAAGGCTTTTCCTAAAAACATAAGTTTAATCATTCGGCTTTTTCAGATGATTATTAACTATACTGTTAATCCTTCTTTAATCGTTGGTATTTATGAAATTCCACATGGCTTGATTGCGGTTTTAGCAGGTAAACTATTAAAGAAACCAACGGTTGTGTCAATTATTGGTAATCCTGCATACGAAAAACTGCGCAAAGGTCTGAGGATGAAATTAACTATTTGGATTTTAAAGAATGCCGACTTCATTACGGTCACAGGTTCGAATTCAAAACTATTTTTGATTGAAAAGGGTTTTTCAAGGGAGAAAATATTCGTTCTTCCAAACACTATTGATTTTAGTCAATTTAAGCTAAATAGGAATATTGTAAAAGAATACGATATAATAAGCCTTGGAAGATTAAGTGATGAAAAGAAAGTTGACCAGATTGTTAGGATAATTGGCGAAATGAAAAAGAGTAACCCTCATATTAAAGCTGTAATCGGGGGAACAGGTCCCGAAAAAGAAAGTATTATCCGTTTGATCAAAGATCTTGATCTTGAAAGGAATATTGAAGTGTTGGGATTTATACCAGATGAAGAATTGTCTGTCTTTTTCAACAAAGGCAAAGTATTCTTGCTTACATCGGAAACAGAAGGGTTTCCGCGCACCATCATTCAAGCCGCTGCCTGTGGTGCCGCAGTTATTGCGACAAATGTGGGTGATATGATTGATGTAATAGACCATGATGTTAATGGATTCCTTGTTGACAGTTATCAGAATATTGACAGTTTTGTAAGATATACACAGATTCTTCTTACTGATCAGGTTAAAGCTGATGACTTTATTTCTAATCTCGATAAAAAGGTAAGGATCCAATTTGCCAATGAACAGGCAATCATTGTATGGAAGAATATTCTCGATAAAGTAATTAATAAACAGTTTTGATATGTCGAAAAGAGCAATCATTCTTGCAGGAGGCAAGGGCACACGCTTAAAGCCCTATACGATCTCATTACCAAAACCCCTTGTGCCAGTTGGTGAAATGCCAATATTAGAGATTATCATCAGACAGTTAAAAAAAGCGGGGTTCGATCATGTTACCATAACAGTGAATCATATGGCAGAAATCATAAAAGCTTTTTTTGGTGATGGATCAAAGTGGGATGTTAAGATAGATTATACACTCGAAGACAAACCCCTAAGCACAATGGGGCCTCTGACATTAGTTCCTGACTTACCTGATAATTTTCTAGTGATGAACGGTGATGTTCTAACAGACCTAAACTTTGGAAAATTCTTCGAAATGCATGTGAAAAATGACAATCAATTCACGATTGCATCTTTTAACAGAGAAGAAAAAATTGATTACGGAGTATTAATTTCAAATGACAGCAATCAACTTACCAGTTTTGAAGAAAAACCTCTGTATAATTTCCTTGTGAGTATGGGTGTATATATGGTCAACCGCAGGGTTGTAGAATTAATACCGAAAAATGAATTTTTTGGTTTTGACCATTTAATGTCCTTGCTAATAAGCAGGAAAGAGTATTCCTCCATATATAAGTTTGATGGCTACTGGTTAGATATTGGAAGGCCGGATGATTATGAAAAATCTATTGAGAAATTTAACTACAATGATTTTCTATGAAAAAGGTAGTAGTTACTGGTAGTTATGGCTTTGTAGGCAAGCATCTGGTCGTTTCTCTTAAAAATATTGGATATCAGATAATTGAAATAGATTATACTCAAGGAAATGATCTCACAAATACAAAGTGTCTTAATTTTGTTTCAGATTTCGACTGCATTATACATCTTGCATCCCGGTCATTCGTACCTCAGTCATTTGAAAACCCTTTTGATTTTTACAGAGATAATTACTTAATGACATTAAACGTGCTTGAAGCAGCGAGAAAAGCAAGAGCACAAGTGATTTTTTTTAGTTCGTATTTATATGGAATCCCCGAATACCTGCCGGTTGACGAAAACCATCGATTAGCCCCTCATAACCCTTATGCGCAAACAAAGTTGATTTCAGAAAAACTTTGTGAAGGATACAACCGTGATTTTAGTTTGGATATTGTTGTTTTTAGGCCTTTTAATATTTATGGGAATGGGCAAAACGATTCCTTTCTTATTCCAAGTATAATCAAGCAAGTAAAACTTGGTACAATTAAGTTAAAAGACCCAAGGCCAAAAAGAGATTTTATTCATGTTTTAGATGTTGTCTCTGCCGTAAAAAAGGTTATTGAGCTCCAACCAAAAGGATATTTGGTTTTCAATCTTGGCTCAGGTAAATCTTATGCCATCGATGAAGTTACGAAATTAGTTTCCAACGCCATAGACAAAGAACTGCTTATCGAATTCACAAATGAATACAGACAAGGTGAAGTACTTGACACAGTTGCGAATATTAACAATGCAAAGCGCATTTTATTATGGGAACCAACAATGAATCTTGAAATTGGTCTTTTTCAAATGTTGAAATAATTATGGGTCTTTTAACACCATTTCAGAATCAGTAATACTGATGTCTTCAGACAAGCTTACAGGATTAAATGTTCATTCCAAATTGCAGTTTATGAACGAAAGTCAATATTGATCCTGAATTTAAATTGATAATTTTCAAAACAAGCGTTTCCAGCTTCTAATAAAACATGCTTACGGAACAGTACCTTACTATCACGACCTGATGAATGAAAACGGCCTGAAGCCACAAGTAATATATGGGATTCAAGATTTGCATAAAATTCCTTTGCTGGGCAAATCCATCGTAAATAAGGAAGGTTTGAATCGCTTTACATCCAAAGGTTTTCCTGCAACAAAGACAATGAAGCAAAGCTGCATTGGTTCTACAGGTGAACCCTTGTTTTATACCGCAACCAAAGAGGCCTATTCCATGAACATTGCTGCCAATCTGCTGGGGTGGTATTGGATGGGCTATCGTTTGGCCGATAAATATATCAAATTAAGCCAAAACCCACGGGAAAGTAGATTAATACTGTTACAAGATTTCGTGAGTAATAATGGTTCACCGGATAAAACAGGTGGGGAATTATAATTTTGCTACTTTAGCTAAATGAAAACGCATGATATATTATTGCACTTGTTGCCGGAGGTGAAATTAACCTATTTTGATTTGCTTGATATCGGGGGACAAGTTGGCAAATTGCTATTCTGTTTGGATGATAAGCAAAAAGATTTTTGATAATGCGAGTCTACTTTTCGAACGATGTCAGGACTAGCGAAGTATTGGATACTGTGGCTTGTTATGCAAAATTAGCTGATTATTTGAGATGGAAACCATAAATTGATTTTATACATGGTATAAAAGGACATTTTTAATTACTGAAAATAGAGATTTTATCCGAATATTTAATACTTTCACATGAACAGAAAATTCTTATATTACAATTTGATTTTCCCACTTGGTGATATTGCTTTAAATACAAAACTGTCATTTTATTACTCGAAAATCAAAGAGTTGCGAAAATATTCTGCGGATGAAATTGTTAATTGGCAAAATCAACAGCTCAGAAAACTAATTTTCCATGCTTATGGATCTACGGTTTATTATAAAGATTTATTTGACAGCGTTGGTTTGTGCCCACAGGATATTAGTTGTCGTGAAGACCTTAAAAAGCTACCAGCTCTTTCCAAGCACATTATAATTAACAATTATGAAAAATTCATTCCAACAAATATTGATAAAATTCCACATAAAATTGGGTTTACGGGCGGCTCTACGGGTATGCCACTAAAATACTTACTTGATAACAATTCATGGAGTTATTCTACTGCGAATACCTTGTTAAATCGTGAAAATCTTGGATGGTATATTGGAGACAAGCATATTGTGCTTGGAAGTTCATCATTAAATATTTCCTCCAAGCATACTCTAAAACATAAGATTTATTATTTCTTAAAGAGAAAGATAGGTCTCAGTGGTGTAAATCTTTCAGATGAAATGTGCGAAAAATATTTGAAAATTATTGAAGAAAAAAAAATTAGACATATTTATGGTTATGCTTCCGCTGTTTATCTGCTAGCAGATTTTGCCTTACGTAACAATCGCGAAATTTTAATTGATGGCTGTTATACTACCTCCGAAAAACTTTCAGATCTCTTTAGACAAACAATAAATGAAGCATTTAATTGTAAAATTCTAGATGAATATGGTGCAAATGATGGCGGAATAACGGCCTTCAATTATGGCGATGGGCTTTTCCAAGTTGGTTATAATAGCGTTTTTAATAGTTATGATTCTGAGCAGTTTCCACTTCTTATTACCGATTTGACGAATTATGCCTTTCCATTAATTAACTACGAGGTTGGCGATTATATTTCTTTACATTCGAACGATTTGCATGTAAGTAATTATAACGGACAGGTTTTTAAAAATTTATTAGGTCGAACATCAGATGTAATTTACCTTGAAAATGGATGTAAAATTACAGGTCCCGGTTTTACTGTTTTGTTTAATAATATGCCTGTAGAATACTACTGCCTAAAAAAGGAAAGTACTAATCAATTAATATGCTACATTAAGCGAAGAAGTAACTATCAACAGAAACATGAAGTTGAAATTAAAAGTCATATTATGAATCAAATAGGTGATGCACACTTAGAAATAAAATATTCTGATGAGGTGTTTTATACAACAAGTGGAAAAAGAGCATACTTTATCAAATAATCGTTGGAAAGCAATTATGACACAAAAGATTATTCTTATTGATTACGGCCTTGGCAACCACCGCTCTGTCCAAAAAGCATTTAATCGTATTGGTATTGATTGCGTGGTTTCAAATAATCTACTGGAAATAACTGAAGCACCCAAACTGCTTTTGCCCGGTGTAGGTCATTTCAGTAATGGAATGGCTAAGCTAAGGGAGTATAAATTGATTGAAGCGTTGAACGAAGCTGTGCTGGTTAAGAAAATACCCATTTTGGGAATATGCCTTGGAATGCAACTAATGACTTCTTTTAGTGAGGAAGGAAACGAAAATGGGCTCAGTTGGATAAATGCAACTACACGCAAATTAGGCCATTCAATTCAACAGCTCAAAATTCCGCACATGGGCTGGAACAATCTTATAATTAATGAGACTTCGCAGTTATTCAAAGGAATTACGGAGAAAGACTTGTTCTACTTTGTGCACTCCTATTATGTGAATTGTAACAACCAAAATGATGTTGCAGGCAAAACATCCTATGGCAACAAATTTGATTCATCATTTCAGCATGAAAACATCTTTGGGTGTCAGTTTCATCCGGAAAAAAGCCATGATGCCGGACTTAAAATACTGAAAAACTTTAGTAATCTTTAACTATGTTCTTGCCAAGAATAATTCCGGTATTACTTTTGAAAGGTAAGGGGCTTGTAAAGACAACCAAATTCACCAATCCGAGATACATTGGGGATCCCATAAATGCTGTGCGCATATTTAACGACTTGAAGGCAGACGAATTAATTTTCCTTGACATATCTGCTGCACATGAGAATAGGACTATTTCGGTTGATCTTGTGAAGCAAATTGGCGATGAGGCTTTTATGCCTTTTGGTGTTGGTGGTGGCATCAGCTCTGTGAAACAGGCTGTGGATTTGATCAATTCAGGTGCTGAAAAAATTGTATTGAATACGGTTTTTGCACAAAACCCCCAAATGGTCTCACAGATAGCAAAAACATTAGGCAACCAAAGTGTGGTTGTTTCGATTGATGTGAACAAAACATTCTATGGAAAACAACGACTTTACTACCAATCAGGAAAGAAATCAACCGAACTCGATCCGGTGGAGGCTGCACAAAAAGCTGAAGAATTAGGGGCCGGCGAAATCATCCTTAACTACATACCTTATGACAGCCTGATGCAAGGATATAACCTCGAACTGATCGAAAAAGTAAGTTCAAAAGTAAGTGTACCGGTAGTGGCTTCTTGTGGCGCAGGTAGTTTGATGCATTTGAAACAGGCCTATGATGCAGGCGCACATGCAATGGCGGCAGGGAGCATGTTTGTTTACCATGGCTCTCGTAAAGGAATACTTGTAAACTATCCAAACAGAAATGAAATAACTAAATTTTTCAGCGATGGCATTAATAGGTAATGTATGCACTAAGGGTATCTGGGATGAAAGCATTCCTGGAATAGCATTTGATGAAAGTGGAACCTCAAATTTCTGCAAGCTTCAAGAGCATATGGTGGTTCGATATCCACGCGGTGATCAAGGGCTTAAAGACTGGGATAATATCGTTTTTAACATTAAGAAATCAGGAAAAGGAAGGAAATACGATTGTATAATAGGTGTAAGCGGTGGGGTGGATAGTTCTTACCTTTTACATTTAGCCAAGGAATATGGTTTGCGTCCTTTAGCAGTGAATTTGGACAATGGTTTTAACTCTGAAATTGCTGTTCAGAATATTTTCAACGTTACTTCAAAGCTTAAAATTGATTTGGAAACCTATGTTATAGAATATGAGGAGATCAAAGATCTTTTAAGGTCGTATATGTTTGCCTCATTACCATGGATTGATGCACCAACTGATATTGCCATTAAGTCTGTAATGTATAAAATTGCTAATCAGGAAGGTATAAAATATATCTTGAGAGGAAACGATTTTCGGTCAGAAGGAAAGCAACCCAAGGAATGGACCTACACTGATGCAAAACAACTTTCATTTTTGCATAAAAAGTTTGGATCCGGGATCGAATTAAAAACATATCCATCACTTCCATTTTATAAAATTGCATACTTCGGCTTGATTAAGAAAATCAAAGATGTAAGACCATACTACTTCCTTGAATATCAAAAACAAAAAGCCAAAGAGTTACTCATAGAGAAATACGAATGGAAAGACTATGGGGGGCATCATCATGAAAATCTTTTTACAAAGTTCGCGATGGTATATTGGCTCCCGTTGAAGTTTGGAATTGATAAACGAAAAATAAATCTTTCTGCACAAGTTTTAAGTAGAGCAATAACCAGAGAGGACGCAATTGAGGCTGTAAACAAACCATTTGCCTCACAAGAAGAATTGACACTTCTAAAAGATTACACTCTAAAAAAACTCGATTTAACTGATGCTCAGTTTAATCAAATTTTGGAAAGTAAAAATAAAACTGGGTTTGATTTTCCTTCAAATTATAATCTTATCTTTAATACAATCGGTTATTTTGATTTCATAATTAAACGTATTTTCAAATTTAAACCCATGTCTATTTCAGCTAATGAAATAATTGATTCAAATATAAAATAGAGTGAAATTTCTTTTCTATTTCGGTCACCCTGCTCAATATTTCTTTCTTAGAGAAGCAATAAAGCGTCTAAAAAATGGGCATCACGAGGCCATACTTTTGATAAAAACAAAGGATGTTCTTGAAGATATCTTAATAAAAGACCAGCTAGACTACATTAACATTTTACCGACTGAGCGTGGGCTATCAAAGCTTGCAATTTTCTTCAGTCTTGTAAAGCGATTACTTAAAATTTTTCCAAGTATCATCAAAAACAGGCCAGATCTCTTGATTGGCACGGACGCTTCTATTGCGATACTGGGTAAACTGATGTTTATAAATCGTATCTCCATCACAGAAGATGATTACAACGTCATCAAATCACTAGCAAATATCACATACCCATTTACTCAAACAATATTGTGTCCTGTAGTGTGCTCTGTTGGGAAATATAAGCAAAAAAAGATTGGCTATAAGGGTTATATGAAGCTTGGCTATCTGCATCCGAACGTATTCACGCCTGAAGATTCCGTAAAGTTTAAATATAACCTTGGTGAAAAGTATATTCTCATTCGTCTAGCCCGCCTTACAGCTCATCATGATTTTGGAATCAATGGTATTTCTGAAGTAATTTTGAGGAAACTGATTTCAAGTGCAGAAAAGTTCAACTCTAAAGTATACATTTCCTCAGAAAGTAATATTATGGAGGAATTTAATCAATACAAGCTTAATATCAATCCAAGCGATATGCATTCCGTTTTGGCAAATGCCTCAATGCTGATTTGTGATAGCCAAAGCATGAGTGTCGAGGCTGCAATGCTTGGAACTCCCTCCATTCGTATTTCTGATTTTGTGGGAATGATATCTGTTTTGGAAGAGTTGGAACACAATTATGGTCTTACCTATGGTATTAAACCTTCTGACGAGTCAGGCCTATTTGAGAAATTTAACTTGCTTATGAACGACAAAGAACTAAAAGAGAAATTTCAAGATAGAAGAAATCGAATGTTAACTGAGAAAATTGATGTAACAGGCTTTCTAACCTGGTTTCTGCCGAATTATCCAGAAAGTCGAAAAATCATGAAAGAAAACCCGGATTATCAACACACCTTTAAATGATCCAATGGTTTTTCTCATCAGGCTGGATTTTCTACGCCTACATCCTCGCCCTGGTGGCCCTTCCCCTCAACACCTCTTCCGAGTTCAACAACATCACCATCCTCCAGCTCTGCGGCAATTATTTTTTTCACATCCTCATGTTTTTGCCCTGGGCTTTTTTTCACAACACAGGGTTGGATACCTTCGCTTCAGACGAAGTTTTTGGTTTTCTGCCAAGACAAAAGAAACAAGAAAAAAGAGCCAGCAGCTAATTGCCCATCAACAAACTAACCTAGAACACATCAACAAAGAACACATCAACAAATCAACGAATCAACAGCTAAAAGAAAGTACACTTATATTTCAGCTTCACTAGTAACTCGCGTTGTGCAAAGACCTAAAAATTTCGATGTTTCCTTACTGACCGGTTTAGGTCTTTTTATGAACCATTATTATAAAAGACCTAGCATATGTGCAGATATGGGCGTCGTGTCAAATTTTGTTATAGCCAATCAACAATTTAATACAAAAATATCGGCTATCATGGGTTGGGATATTTATCAAGGAAATGCAGATATCTTGCCTTCGCTTACTATAGGATATTCTATACCAATTCAATTCGTAAAATAAGATGAGCACAAAATTTACATTCGCGGTAATCGGCTTCGGTCACATTGGCCGGCGGCATGCTACAATCATCAACCAATATCCTGGGTGCAAATTAGTGGCTATAGCGGATAGTTCTGAGCAGGCGCTCAAACACGAGCTTTATCCCGAGGGGGTTCCTTTTTTTAGCAGTCTGTCCGAGATGTTCAGTGCCGGAATTCGTCCGGATGTGGTGAACATCGCTACACCGAATGGATATCATTGTGCCCTTGCGGTGGAGGCTTTGCGGCACAATGCGCATGTGGTGATTGAGAAGCCCATGGGTTTGACCAAGGCTGAATGCGAAGACGTCATATATACAGCTTTGCAAATGTCGCGTCAGGTATTCGTAGTGAAACAGAATCGCTACAGTCCACCCTCTCGCTGGCTCAAGGAGGTGGTGGGATCAGGCGCATTAGGCGAGAACCTCATGGTGCAAGTCAATT
>Ga0194116_10002271_pt1 | contig 25275 bp, 27 predicted proteins | sample TA2MahsurfametaG_4_FD_148617 | JGI IMG/M metagenome (GOLD analysis project Ga0194116, IMG submission 148617) | Freshwater microbial communities from Lake Tanganyika, Tanzania - TA2015008 Mahale S9 surface | ecosystem: Environmental > Aquatic > Freshwater > Lake | place: Tanzania: Lake...
GGCGCCGGCAAAAACCGCGGCGGCAACGGCCTTCGTATCGGCTATCGCTTCCTCGAGCCCGGTGAGATCTCGATCCACGACGATCGCTGGTTGACCTACCCCTGGGGTGCCAACGGCGGCGAGCCAGGCGCGCGCAGCCGCAAGCTGCTGCAACGTGCTGATGGCACCGAGCAGTTGTTGCCCTCAAAGATCGACCACGTCAAGGTCGAGGCAGGCGATTTGCTGATTGCCGACACTTGGGGCGGCGGTGGTTGGGGCGATCCGCTCGAGCGCGAGGCCGCCAAGGTCGGCTTCGATGTGGCCGCGGGATTGGTGACGGCCGACGGCGCCAAGCGCTACGGTGTCGTCTGTAATGACGATGGCAAGATCGACGAAGCCGCTACCGGAGCGTTGCGCGTCAAAATGCGCGCTGCTCGCGGTCCGAAGAAAATATTCGATCGCGGCTTCGAGACGATCGATGAGCTCAAGAGACGTTGCAAGGCTGAGACGGGTTTCGATCCGCCGGGGCAGCCGCGCTTCACCAAGTGGGCTGCAGTGGCTGCCGAAGCCATGGCCAAGAAAAAGGGGATAAAAGCGGCCTGAGGCCGCATTCTGTTCGGTGCAACGGAAGTCCCCGCACCGCGAGGCGCGGGGACTTTTTTTTAGCCAATTTTGAGCATGATGGGGTAATGCAGTAGATGTCGGACACCTACGTCGAGGTGGGCTATTCATCGAGCGCCGTCGGCTTCGGTCGCAAAGCCGGAGTGCTGGTGGTCGATTGGCAGTTGGCATTCACCGACCCGCGATTCGAGCTCGGTGGTCTCGAGCGGCTGCATCGCGCCCGCGACAATACCGCAGCATTACTGAAGACTGCGCGGGCCTCAGGCCTGCCCGTAGCGGCCTGCTACACGGCCTATTGCAGCACCAAAGACATGCCGCTCTGGAAGGTCGCGGCCGTACGCCGTGAATTTTTTTATGGCCATAACTGCACGACCATGGACCCGAAAATCCACGATCCCGGCGATTTCACTTACTGCAAGAATGCGCCGTCGATGTTCTTTCAGACGCCGCTCATCACCTGGATCGTCCGCGAAGGCATCGATACCGTGTTTGTGACTGGCTGCACGACGAGTGGCTGTGTGCGCGCCACGATCGTCGATGCGTTTTCACATGGACTGCGTGTACAGGTCGTAGCCGACTGCTGCGGTGATGCCGAACAAGGGCCGCACGACGATACCTTGCGTGATGTCGGGCGGCGTTACGCTGATGTCATCGATCGCGCAGGTGCCGAGCAATGGATGCACTCGCAGGCGAGTGAAGCATGAAACGTCGGGAATTTTTGGTCGCGGGCGGTACGGTGGCCGGGGGCTTCTGGCTGGGCGCCACCTTGCCAGAGGCGGTTTTTGCCGCCATCAGCGGGCGCTTCAATGCCTATCTCGAGATTGGCGCGGACGGTACCATCCACATCACCTGCCCGCAGTCCGAAATGGGTCAGGGCATTCACGACGGCCTGCCAAAGATTTTGGCCGAAGAATTAGCCGCGCGCTGGGAGGACGTTCGCGTGCGCATGCCGAGCGCGGACGATGCCTTCATCAATCCCATCACCAAGCGTCATCGAACCGCGAATAGCGAGTCGACCAACATTTATTTCGGGCTGTTGCGTACCACGGGTGCTGCGGCGCGCGACATGCTGATTGCGGCCGCGGCGCAGCGCTGGTCCGTGCCTGCGGCGGAGTGCAGGGCGTCTGCCTCGCGAGTGACTCACGCGGCGAGCGGCCAGTCGGCGAGCTACGGCGAATTGGCTGCGTCCGCCGCAGCGCTGCCCGTGCCGAGCGCTTCCGTACTCAAGGACCCCAAAGAGTTCACCCTGATTGGTCGTGCGACCCCGCGCAAGGACACACCGGCGAAAGTCGACGGCAGTCTCATTTTCGGTATCGATGTCTCGCTGCCCGGTATGTTGCATGCAGCGTTGCGTCGCTCGCCGACCGTGGCCTCGAAGGTGTTGAGCTTTGATCGCAACGCTGTGCTGTCCCTAGCCGGCGTCGTCGATGCATTCGTGGTACCCGACGGCATAGCTGTCGTCGCCAACTCGACTTGGAACGCGCGTCGCGCCGCCGAGGCGCTTAATGCCACCTTTGATGACACAGCCGCGCAAAACGTCGATAGCGACGGTATGCGCGCGCGTCTACGCAAAGCCTTGGATGATGATGCGAAGGCGCTCGCCGGCAGACCGATGCCGGGTTTTCCGGCCTTCGATAAAGCGGCCACGATGGCTGCTCTCGAGAGCGCCGAGCGTCGTCTGGAGTGGGAATACGAAGTGCCGTTCCTCGCGCATGCCGCCCTCGAGCCTCTCTGTGCCGCGGCCGTGGTGCGGGCCGACGAAGCGGAGGTCTGGGCGCCCACGCAACAGCCCGATCGTACGCGCGACATGATGGCGCAGGTCACGGGGTTGTCGCGCGAGCGCTGTAAGCTGCACGTCACCTTTATGGGCGGTAGTTTCGGTCGTAAGTGGGAAGTCGATTTCGTTCGTCAGGCTATGCAGATTGCCAAAGGCGTCGCGGCGAATCGCCCGGGGACTCCCGTCAAACTCACGTGGACACGCGAGCAGGATTTTCGTCACGACCGTTTCCGACCTGCACATCTGGTGCGCACTCGTGCGGGGCTCGATACCAAAGGAAAACTGGTCGCGATGCACAGTCGAACGACCGGTATAAGCATGTGGAAATATCACGGGCGACCCTCGGCACCCGGTATGGCAGACCCGTTTGCAGCGGGTTGGCTGATCAACGACAACTATCGATTCCCGAACAAATATATCGACTACGTGGAGACTCCAGAGCCCGTACCGGTCGGTACCTGGCGATCGGTATCACAGTCAATGAATTGTTTTTTCTCGGAAAGTGCGATCGATGATGTGGCCTTTACCACCAAACGCGATGCGCTCGAGTTGCGCCTCGAGATGTGTGCGAGCGATGCGCGAGCGATAGCGGTGCTGCGCAAGGCAGCTGAGCTCGCGGGCTGGGAAGAAAAGCTCCCGAAAGGCAGGGGTCGCGGCATTGCGCTCGCGCTCGGCTACGACTCATATTGCGCGGAGGTGGTCGAGGTTACGGTCAAAAATCGCAAGGTCAAGATTGAGCGCATCATCGCGGTCTTCGACTGCGGCACAATAATCGATCCGCGCAACGTCGATGCGCAGGTTGAAGGCGGTGTGGTCTGGGGTCTCTCGGCCGCCATCGATGGACAAATCAATTTCGCCAATGGTGCTGCAGTCGAGGACAACTTTCACACGTCACCAATCTTACGCATCAATCAAACACCGCGCATCGAGGTACACCTACTCAAGACCGAACATAAATCAGGCGGGGCGGGCGAGGCGAGTGTACCCGGGGTCGCACCGGCGCTGGCGAGTGCCATCCACATGGCGAGCGGCGAACGACCGCGTCGACTGCCCATCATTACGTCCGGGTTCGAGTTCGTCTGATGACCGTAAAAAAATTTGGGCTATGGCTGGGCGTCATCAGTTTTGTGTTGATGCTCCTTTTGCCGGCGCCCGAGGGGCTCTCTGCCACGGGCTGGCGAGTCGCAGCCGTGACCGTGCTCATCGGCTGCTGGTGGTTCACGGAAGCGGTGCCGGTGACGCTCACTGGCAGCTTGCCATTTCTTACGCTGCCGTTGCTTGGCATCGCCAAACCCGATGCCATCGCCAGCCTATACATGTCGCCGGTGCTCTTTTTGATCTTGGGCGGCTCGCTAGTCGGATTGGCTTTCGAAAAATGGAATTTACACCGACGCGTGGCGTTGATCGTGGTGTCGAAAGCGGATCCCGAACCGCGCTCCTTGCTACTGGCCATTATGGCGGTAACCGCTTTGGTTTCGATGTGGGTCAATAATTCGGCAACGACCGTGATGATGCTGCCGATCGCTATGGCAGCGCTCGCTGCGGTGGTTCCCGAAGACGGCAGCAATAGTGATGTTGCGCTGCAACGTCATCATCGAAATTTTGCGGCGGCCATGATTCTGTCCGTGTCTCTCGCCTCGAATCTCGGCGGTTTCGCCACACCGATCGGCACCCCTGTGAATTCGATCGCCGTGGGTATTCTTGAGCGCAGCTATGACGTACGCCTGAGTTTTGTCGAGTGGATGAGCTTTGGCGTGCCGTTTATGCTGCTCAGTGTGCCGATCGCGTGGTGGCTCCTGTCGCGGGTCACTTTGCCCTTCAAATTTTCAGGCGCGAGCCGCGAATCGATCCGCGCGAGTATTGGTGAGCCGGGCCCCATGGGCGTCGCCGAGCAGCGCGTGCTCGCGATCGTGGGCATCGTCGCTGCAGCTTGGTTGTTTTTGCCCGTGCTCGAAAAATCTTTTCCGGGTCTCACTGATGCCGGTATCGCGATCGCCGGGGCGCTGGCTTTGTGCCTTTGCCCCTCGGGCGATAAGCGCCCGGGCGCGGCAGTGGTTCTGCTGGAATGGGAGGACGCCAAGCGCGCACCGTGGTATCTCATTTTGTTGCTGGGCGGTGGCCTCGCGCTCGCCGATTCAGTCGTCAAGTCCGGTCTTTCGGCCTGGCTCGGTAGCGCACTCGCGGCGGTCAGCGATTTGCCCTTGCTGCCGATGCTGATCGCCATTTCTTTGCTGTGCGCACTCATCACCGAAGCGGCAAGCAATGTTGCGACGGCGACAATTTTCATCCCGATCGCTGCAAGTCTGGCGCTCGGCGCAAACTATGACCCTGCGCTTGCCGCGGTTGCTGCCGCCATGGCAGCCAATTTGGGTTTCGCGAATCCAGCGGCGACCTCCTCGAACGCCTTAGTCTATTCAACCGGCCGCATTCCGATCGCGGCGATGCTAAAATCCGGTTTGCTAATTGACGTTGCGGGCGCGGTGTTGATTGCGATCGCTTGCGCCTGGATTCTGCCCTTGCTGTCATTGCGCTGACGCATGTCACGCGCAAGCCGACAAAAAATCGGCTCGTGATTTAGCCGCCCGTCATTGCGGTTGCGGCCGATTTACAGAGTCGCGCGGAGTCGGGCAGCCTCAACACAATCTTGCGGTTTTTATCCTATGTTTCGTTGTTCGCCGTTATCTTTTAGCTACCAGTTACGTGCTGCGCAATACGAATCTCGCGGCCCGCTGACTCGGCTTCGCGCCAACGATGGTGGCTGCCTTTGCGCGGTAATCGTAAGGAACTAACGATGCAAGATCCTGTGCTCTGGTGCGTTTTCTCGAACGCCCGGTTGCGCAGACCAGAACCGCTTTTTTCGCTCACCAACGCCGTGGCGGCCGCGGTGCAGCTGGTGCCGATCGTCAGCGGCCGAATTTGTTGGGGCGTCATCATTCTGCCGTTCGCCGTATTCCGGCTCGCCGAGAGCACCGCGGACAAGATTCGCGTGAAACTTGCCGGTCAGTCGGAAGATCCGGCGGCGCTAGCGGAGGCGAGGGCGATTGCGGGACGAATTCAATGGATTGGTGGCGCTTGGATCGCGGGCTGGGCGGGCGTATTACCTAGCCAATGACGGAGCATCGCCGCCAGCGCCACGCCTGAGCGATGTGCCAAGGCGAAGACCTCGGCGGGCGTCAGTGTTTAGTCCGCGCGTTCCGAGATCATGCGCAAGCAGGCGAAGGGCACACCGAACTCGTGGCCGACCTGGGCAGCCGCGGCGCCCTCCATTTCTACACAAAGCGCGCCTGGGACCGCCTCGAGAACCCGCGCCCGCGCTTCCCGGGTCCTAATGACTTGATCGCCCGTCGCGATGGCGCCCAACCACACCCGTGACGGCCGCTGCGCGCCGGCTGCGCTCGCCAATAAGGCGCCATGCAGCGGATCGTAAGCTCAGCATCGGTCGGCAACGCCGCGACGTTGAGCAAGGGCACATGGGTTCGGGGGAAGAATGGCGACGCGTCGAGGTCTTGTTGAAAGAGCGCCCTCGCAAGCACCTGATCGCCGATCGCGAGCTCATCGCGCAACGCGCCCGCAATGCCTTTGAAGATCACGCTGGAGGGATTCACTGCCGTCAGCAGATGGGCGGCGATCGAGGCCGCGGCAACCTTTCTCCAGCGCGAAAACGCCACGGTGACTACGTGGCCGCCGATCGATCCGGAAACGACGTCGCGGCCGGCGGAATGGCGTGAGTGGGGCATGTCGATGGCGTGGCTGACGGCCTCGAGCTTCTCGGGCATAGCCGATAGAATCACAATCACGATAATTTTACATAATATACATTATGCGCACTGAATATCATGCGCGTTGATCACCCGCAACCACCATCTCTGCGGTGGACGTCGGACGCGTCACGGTGAGCGACGATAGTTAAGGATCGAGCCCCATCGATGCGCGGAACTCCACCGTGCCTGAGGCGCAGCTGCAGGGACGCGTGTAACGAATATCGACGATACCCGCCTTCCCGTCGACGCCTGTGGTCGCCACACCGAATGTCGAAGCAGCCACGTTACGCACCTTGATTTCGACCAACACATTCATGTGGCGACCGTCCGCGGCTGTCTGCGTCACGCCTCTACTGTTATCGGTGGCGACGACACCCGTCTGATTCGACACCGCGTTGATCGCGCTGATAGCCGCTGCACGCCGTAGCGCATCTGTCGCGCACGCATCAGCAGACACCTGGACGACCGTGCCCTTGATGGTGAACGTGCCGGACGGACCGACACCACCGCGGCCGCTGCCGCCATGGTGATTCCCGTGCGGATCATGTCCATGATGAATATGCCCGCGCCGATGATGACCGCCGTGTCCCTGCGGACCAAAGGGACCGCGACCCCGCCAATCGCCGCCGTCGTGATGATCACCATTGCTCCCGCCCCCGCCTTAGCCTGCTGCGCCGCAGCCGCTTCGATAGCCGGTCGAGACGCCGACGAGAACATTGCGGTCGGCGTGAGCCTCAAGCACGGCATTCATGGCGGCAGCAAGCGTCTTGGCATTGGGCACGAACGTCCCGAGATCAAATACAGTACCGCGCCCGTTCACCGTCTGCGCGACGGCGGCCGTGCTGATCGTGATCTGCACGTTATTGGCCACGACGCCGGGAACCGTAGTTGGCGGATAATCGCATTTGGTCGCTGCGGTCTACGCCGCGCCCGCCGCCGACGTTCCTAGTGACGTAGTGGTTGTCAATGTTTCGGTCATCACCAGATCGGACGATGCAGGCACAACGACCGTCGAGCCGGTGCTGCTCGTTTGATAACTGACGAAACCCAAACTGCCGTCGAGCGGACGGGAGTCGGTTGCCTGCGCCTGCTGTCCGACCCGTGAGACGTCTCACCGCACGGTATCCAGTTCGACTTGCAGACGAGCGCACCCCTCTTTGTTGGTCACAGGGTCTGCCGCCTTGTCGATCAATATTTGAATTCTTCGTAGTGATGCGGCGATGGCATCAAGCCCCTGGTCAGCGACCTGCGACAGCGATGCAACACACGAAAAATCACTGGCGTTTTTGCTGATCCCGCACGCCTAAGTGGCCGAGGTTTTATCGGTCGACATCGCCTTGGCTTCTTGGGCCCGGCGCAGCTTACGCGCGATATCGTCCGCACGCGGCGCCGCCACTTCCTGCAGTGCCGCACCCCCGGGCACCGCCAGGCTCTGGATTGCGTCGGGGCTCAATGCGATGGGATTGGTCATAGGCGCGTCTGGCGATGGAAAGCGCGCCGACTATCGACACTACGGACCTGCCTGAACAGGGTAACCGTGTGATGTGCGAACAGTGACGGCCGTCACAGTTTTCAGGGCACGTCAGGAGGCGCATATCGCTGCTGGAGATCGCGTAGACTCGTCGCACTTGGCGCTGCCCGCCAGGAGTCACCTTTGCGCCTGCTTGCCTACAATATCCGCTACGCCACCGGGACCGGACCAGCCTTCCATCTGCCGTTGCCAGGGGCGGGTTACTTGCGCAGCAGCCGTCGCGTGCTCGATGACATCACGCATTTCATTCGTCGCGAGGATCCCGATCTTGTCGGGCTGATCGAGGTCGACACCGGCTCGGTGCGCAGCGGTCTGATGAACCAAGCCGAGTACATTGCCCAGCACCTCGGGCATTACACCGCTTACGAGTGCAAGTACGGCGCGGCATCGATCAACAACCAATTGCCAATCGTACGCAAGCAAGGCAACGCGATTCTCGCAGCGCCCCGCGTGACCAACGAGCGCTTCCATTACTTTCCGACGGGCATCAAGCGCCTGATCATCGAGATGGAGCTCGATGAGGTCTGCATTTTCCTGGTGCACTTGTCGATTAAATATCGGCATCGTCAGGAACAGCTGCGCCACCTGCACGATCTGATCCTCACCACCCGGAAGCCGGTGGTCGTCGCCGGTGACTTCAATACCTTTTCGGGCACCAACGAGCTGTTCTTGTTCATGCGCGCGACGGGTCTGCGCAGCGCAAATACTTTAGGCATGCCGTCTTTTCCGGCGCGTATTCCACGTGTGGAGCTCGACTTCGTACTGGTGAGTCGTGAAATCGAGGTGCTCGATTTCCGCATTCCCAACGTCCGCTATTCCGATCACCGGCCCATCGTCTGTGATTTTCGAGTGTTATCCTCCGCCGAGATCGATGCCTATGAGCGACACCCCACCCCGCTCCTGGCATGAGGATCGCGATGCCGATCGCATCGTCTGGTTGACGCTCGATAAGCCGCAATCCTCGGTCAATACCCTGTCATCGCCGGTTCTCGAGGAACTCGGCGCTCTCGTCACGAAGCTGGCCGTAGACCCACCTCGCGGTGTCGTTGTACAGTCGGGCAAGGCGACGGGGTTCGTGCTCGGCGCCGACGTCAAAGAATTTACCACACTGCGCTCGATCGACGAGGCGCGTGCGCTAGTGCTGCGCGGTCATCGGGTGCTCGCCGCCCTCGAACAACTCCCCTGCCCGACCGTAACGCTTATCGAGGGCTTCGCGCTCGGCGGCGGGCTCGAGCTCGCGTTGGCGTGCACGTATCGCGTAGCACTCGATGACGAGCGCTTGTCGCTCGGTCTGCCGGAAGTGTTGCTCGGCATCCACCCCGGTTTCGGCGGCACGGTGCGCTTGGTGCGTACGATCGGCGCAGGCGCCGCACTCGACATGATGCTCACCGGCCGAAATATCAAGGGCACGAAGATCCACACGCTGGGCCTCGTCGATCGCCTCGAGACAACGCCCACAGCTTGCCGCGACGCCGCACGCGAGCTCATCCGAAGAAATCCTGGCGCACGACGTCCCTCACTGATGCAGCGCGCTTTGTCGTGGCCACTCGTGAGGCCCTTGGTACGTCGCCAACTGCGTGCGCAGATAACGCCCAAAGTCCGTGAAGATCATTACCCCTCGCCATACGCCATCATCGATCTTTGGAGTAAGTATGGTGCCACGGGTGCTCGCGCCTACCAAGCTGAAGTCGACTCGATTGCTGCCCTTGCAGGGACCCGTACCGCCCAAAATTTGATTCGTACGTTCATGCTGCAAGATTCGCTAAAGTCGCAAGGCAAGCGGTCCGTCGAGTCGCCGCAGCGCGTACATGTGATTGGCGCCGGCATCATGGGCGCCGATATCGCTGCGTGCTGTGCACTGCGTGGGCTTGAGGTAACGCTGCAAGATCGTGAACAGCGGTTCATCGATGCCGCATTACTGCGTGTGTCAGCCCTGTTCGTAAAGCGGATTCGCCAGCCCGAGAAGCGAGCTGCGGCGCTCGCGAGGCTGCGCGGCGATCTAGCCGGCGTAGGCGTTGCCCAAGCGGATGTAATCATCGAAGCGATCATCGAAAACAAGGACGCCAAGCAGCAGTTGTACGCCACGCTAGAACCCCGAATGCGGACGCGGACGATTCTGGCGACCAACACGTCCTCGATCCGGCTCGAGGAGCTAGCGCAAAACCTTCACGATCCGTCGCGACTCGTCGGCCTACATTTTTTCAATCCGGTGGCGCAGATGCCGCTGGTCGAGGTCGTACACGCATCCGCGACTTCTGCGGAGTCAATCGCCAAGGCGATTGCGCTCGCGCGCAAGATCGACAAGCTACCCTTGCCTTGTCGCAGTTCGCCGGGCTTTGTGGTCAATCGCGTGCTAGCGCCCTATATGCAAGAGGCGATACATGCGGCGACCGACGGGTTCAGTTTTGACGCTATCGATCGCGCCGCCACCGACTATGGCATGCCGGTGGGGCCAATCGAACTCTCAGATATGGTCGGGCTCGATGTTTGCCGGCATGTCGCCGCCATCGTCGGCCCGGCCCTCGGCAAACCGGTACCGGATTTGAGCGTACTCGATGAAAAGATTTCGGCAGGCCAGCTCGGTCGCAAGACCGGCGCGGGTTTTTATCGCTGGGAGGACGGCAAGGCGGTACGTAACGCTTCGACCCGCGCGCCCTATCTACCTTCGCTCGCGTTGCCGAGCGCAGATCTCGCCAAAGATTTACAGGATAGACTGATGCTGATCTTTCTCAACGAATGCGTTGCAGTCTGGCGCGAAGGTCTGGTCGAGTCGGCGGACATGGTCGACGCCGGCGTGATTTTCGGCTCCGGATTCGTGCCATTTCGCGGCGGTCCCTTGAACGATGCACGCCAGCGCGGTGTTACGGCCTGCGAACAAAGATTGCGTGAGTTGACGGCGCGTAATGGGTCGCGGTTCACGCCGGACGCCGGGTGGTCGCAGTTGCGGTGATTCGCCACAACAGTCGCTCGAGTGCGAGCGGCTTGCTCACTGGGGTATCGGTCCACTGGCGAGCCTCGCGCAAATCTTCGAGGGCAGCAAACAGCGGCTCCGCAGCGCCCGGCCCGGATGCGGCCCAGTGACGAACTCGCTCGACCAGCCAAGTCTCGATGCAAGCGAGGCGTAGTGCGTAGTCCTCCTTGCCCCAAAACTCGGCGGTTTCAACCGGATCGAGCGCGCCGCGCAGCGCCTGCTCCAGTGCGTTCAGTGTCTCGCGACGCAAGTCGATGAGCGCACTGGTGTCGGCCCGCAGCGCATCGATGGGTTTAGGTCCGAGCACGCTGAGTACCGAATCCCAGTCAATGCTGCGATCGTCTGCGGCGCGCAACCACGCGGCGAGCGGCGGATTGCGCGGCAGCGGGATCATCAGGCGGGTGCAGCGGCTGATGACGGTAATCGGCAAGCGTGACGGCTCGCCGGTGACCAGAATCAGCAGCGCCGAACCTGCGGGTTCCTCCAAAGTTTTGAGGAGTGCATTGGCTGCGTTACGGTTGAGCCTGTCGGCGGGTGAGACGATCGCAACCTTGCGACCGCCGCCGTGGCTCGTCAGTGCGAGCTCGGCGGCGAGCTCACGCACTTGATCGATGCGGATTTCTTTTGACTCCTCGATAGGTTGCAGACGCAGTAGATCAGGTTGCTCACCGGCGAGCACGCGGTGACACACGATACAACTACCGCAGGGTCGGTGCTCAGTGCTCGCCGCACAAAACAAGCGCGCCGCCAGCCAATAGGCGAGCCACTCGCCGCCGAGCCCAGGGGCCACTTGAATGAGCAAGGCGTGTCCGAGTCGATCGCTACGCACGGCCTCGGTCAGCGCTGTTTGCAGGGGCACTAGCCACGGCAACTGCGTATCAAGTGGCGGCAGCACGCTGCGGTTACTCGCAGCGTCGCTCACACCTCCGACCCGCGAAATTCCAACCTCCGCATTACTGCGATAGCTGCCGCACAGACCTCGCTGGGGCTACGCGTGGCGTCGAGCACCCAGCAACGCCGCGGCTCGCGCCGCGCGATCTCGAGATAGCCTAAGCGCACCCGCTCAAAGAATTGATGGGCCTCGGTCTCGAACCGATCGACCACGGCCTCCCCGGCGACCAGCCGGCGCTGTCGCGCGCGCTCGAGCCCCATCTCAACCGGCAGATCGAGCAATAGCGTAAGGTCGGGTTCGAGTCCGCGGTGCACAGTGCTCACCAGCGACTCAATAAATTGCGCATCGATCCCGCGTCCGGCGCCTTGATAAGCCCGAGTCGCATCGGTGAAACGATCGCAGATAACCCACTCGCTCCGTGCGAGTGCCGGTCGCACGAGATTTTCAAGATGAATCGCGCGGGCTGCAAACATCAACAGGGTTTCGGTCTCGGGCGAGACGCGCTCCTCACCCCGCTCGAGCACTACTCGACGAATTTTTTCCGCGAGCGGCGTACCGCCGGGTTCGCGAGTGCTGCGCACCACGATGCCGGCGGTTGTCAGCTCTCGCGCCAGGGCGGCGGTAACCGTGGATTTACCAGCACCTTCAATTCCCTCCAGCGTGATAAAACGACCGCGAGCGAGTGAGCTCATGTCGGAGGCTCCGCCACGCCGCGTTGGCGCTCGAGCAGTTGTCGGACCGCCTTGCGGTGTTCCTCATAAGTTTTCGAAAACGTATGCGAGCCATCTGCTCGCCCCGTCGCCACAAAGAAAAGCTCGCCTGACTCGAGCGGACGCGTGGCGGCACGCAGTGCTTCATCGCCCGGCAGAGCGATCGGTGTCGGTGGTAAGCCTATGCGCGTGTAAGAGTTGTATGGCGTGTCCGTGTCGAGATCGCGCGAGCGAATATCGCCGTCATAACGCTCGCCGAGCCCATAGATCACGGTGGGGTCGGACTGCAGACGCATACCGCGATGCAGTCGTTGCACGAACACACCAGCCACGCGCGGACGTTCATCGCTCAACGACGATTCCTTCTCGATGATCGAGGCCAGCGCGAGCGCCTCATCGATACTGGAGAACGGCAGATTTGGAGCGCGAACCGCCCATGCTGCTTGCAGCCGCTCACGTAGCTGCGTATGCGCCAGTTGCAAAATATCGATATCGGCCGTGCCCCATGCAAAGCGGTAAGTATCGGGAAAAAACCGACCTTCGGGATGTACGCCGGGATCGCCGAGTCGGCGCATCAGCTCGGCATCGGCCACGCCTTGCAAGGTTTGTCGCACGCCGGGGTGCGTGGCGAGCGCGCGTCGCAGATCGGCATAGCGTGTACCCTCGATGACCGTCAGGGCCTCGAGCATCACGCGACCTTCATCGAGTTGCCGCAGAATGTCGACGGCTGAGGCACCGGCCGAAATCTCGTAGCGGCCCACCTTTACGCGTGGCGCGCGCTCAAGGGCGCGCGCCCACCATTCGACGAGGCGCGGATTTTCCAAAGCCCCCTGCGCCGCCAAATCATTGAGCACGCTGCGCAGCGTCTCGCCGCGCACGATCTCGATTTGCACGGCCTCGAGGTGCGGACCCGGCGCCGTGACCTTGGCGCCCAGCCAATAAAAGCCAAGCCCTCCGCCGACGCCGGCGAGCAACACCACGAACAGCAGGGAGCGAGGGATGCGCACGGCTCAGAGTCTAAACCGTCAGGCGCGATCGAGGGGCCGACGACCCTCAGCCGTTGAAGCGCCGGAAGACGAGCGTGCCGTTGGTACCACCAAACCCGAAGCTGTTGGATACCGCAACGTCAATCGGCATCGGCCGCGCTGCGTTTGGCACGTAATCGAGATCGCATTCGGGATCGGGGTGCTGCAAGTTGATGGTTGGCGGTGCCACCTGATCACGGATGGCGAGCACCGAGAGTATGGCCTCGACCACGCCTGCGGCGCCGAGCAGGTGCCCGGTCATTGACTTGGTCGAACTTACCGCGAGGCGGCGCGCATGCTCGCCGAACGTCTGTTTGATCGCCACGGTTTCGGCGCGATCACCGAGCATGGTCGAGGTGGCGTGCGCGTTCAGATATTGCACTGCCGAGGGATCGAGCCGCGCATCACGCAGCGCGTTACGCATTGCGAGGTGTGCGCCCGCGCCATCCGCCGGCGGCGCGGTGATGTGATACGCATCACCGCTCATGCCAAAGCCGATCAACTCGGCGAAGATGTTCGCGCCGCGGGCCCGTGCGTGCTCGAGCTCTTCGAGGATGACGGCGCCGCCGCCATCGGCGGCAACAAACCCATCGCGATCACGATCCCAGGGCCGCGAGGCCTCGGTCGGGCTGTCGTTCCGCTGCGAGAGCGCCTTGGCTTGCGAGAAACCGCCAATGCCGAGCCGTGTGGTCGACATCTCGCCCCCGCCCGCCACGATGACATCCGCATCACCATACTGGATCGCTCGAAACCCGAGCCCAATCGCGTGAGTCGAGGTGGTACAGGCTGTGACCACGCCGAGATTTGGCCCCTTGAGGCCATAGCGAATCGACAGGTGCCCCGAGATCATGTTGATGATCGAGGCCGGAATAAAGAACGGCGAAATCTTGCGCGGGCCGTTGGCGGCGAGAAAAGCGTCGTGCTCGGACTCGATGGTCGCCAGACCGCCGATGCCAGCCCCCGTCACGACACCGCAACGTTCGGCATCGTGTTTGCTGAAGTCTATCCCCGAATGGGTCACGGCCTGAATGCCCGCGGCCATGCCGTACTGCACGAATTCATCCATGCGACGGGCTTCTTTGGGTGTGATGTAGTCGCCGACCGTGAACCCGCGTACGGCACCCCCGATGCGGGTGGCGAAGGCGCCGGTGTCGAAACGAGTAATGAGGCCGATGCCGCTCTCGCCGCGCAGCACAGTATCCCATGCACTCGCCACGGTGCTGCCGATCGGAGAGACGATACCGAGACCAGTGACGACAACTCGACGCTTGCTCACGGGAGCCTCACGCGTTGAAAAGCGGACGACGCAAACGCCTGGGGCCGCGGATCGTGGACGGCCCCGAGGGAGTCACGCTACGAACGGCTCAGCCCTTGCGGCGCGCCGTCACGTAATCGATGGCTTGCTGAACCGTGGTGATCTTTTCTGCGTCTTCGTCGGGTATCTCGGTCTCGAATTCTTCCTCGAGAGCCATCACGAGTTCGACGGTATCGAGCGAGTCGGCACCGAGATCGTCGACGAACGACGCGGTGTTGGTGACTTGCTCCAACTTGACGCTCAGTTGTTCGGCGACGATGGCTTTGACTTGCTGTTCGACAGTGCTCATCTGTGTAGTGTCCTCTTGGCGACCTGTAACACCGATACCCACTCTGGAGCTCCGGGCGCGGAATTGTAGGCCAAGCGGGCCGCGCTTGCCATAACTTGGGGGTTAAGCCCCTGTTTTGTATGGTAAAGCCAACGCTGTACCACAAATCCAACAAAATCTACTGGCCGGGTGCTCGCCCGTCGTCTCAGCCGAGGTACATCCCGCCATTAACGTGAAGCGTGTGGCCGGTGACATAGGCGCCCGATGGAGCCGCGAGAAAAAGCACTGCCGCGGCAATGTCGGCCGGATCACCGAGGCGGCCGAGCGGAATACCCCCCGCAAGCGCCGTACGCTGCGCCCCATCGAGGGCGCGGGTCATGTCGGTGTCGATGAAGCCGGGCGCGACCGCGTTCACGGTGATGTTACGACTCGCGACCTCGCGGGCAAGCGAGCGGGTGAGGCCAATGATGCCGGCCTTCGCAGCCGCGTAGTTGGTCTGCCCCGGGTTGCCGAGCGAGCCGACCACCGAGGTGATGTTGATGATGCGACCAAAGCGGGCTTTCATCATGTGCCGCAGGCAGCTGCGACTCAGGGCGAATACCGAGGTGAGGTCGGTCGCGATCACCTGATCCCACTCCTCGGGCTTCATGCGGACCAGCAAGTTGTCTCGGGTGATCCCCGCGTTGTTGACCAGAATGCCGGGCTGTTCCCCCCTCGCCTCGAGCTCTTCGAGCAGGGCTGCGACCGAGGCGGCTGAGCTGACATCGAGCACGGCACCCCGACTGCCGGCCGCCAGCCCGCCAAGATGCGTGCTGATAGCGGTAGCGCCAGCTTTGCTGGTCGCCGTGCCAACCACGCGGGCGCCAGCCTTGGCGAGTGACTCGGCGATCGCACGGCCGATGCCCCGGGTCGCGCCCGTTACCAGCGCCTTTTGACCCGTGAGATCGTAGCTGACTGACATGGGCTACTCCGCGACCGCGGCAAACGCTTTATCGAGACTCGCAGCATCTTCGAGCGCGAAGCAAGCGAGCTCGGGCGACTTGTCGATACGGCGGTTGAGGCCGCTCAGCACGTTGCCCGGACCACACTCAATGAGGCGAGTGACACCGAGCCCGATCAGCGCTTGTACTGTGGCGACCCAACGAACCGGGCTGGCAAGTTGCCGATAGAGCAAGTCGCTAATGGCGGTCGGATCGCGATATTCACGCGCATCCACGGAACTCAAAAATCGGCTCTGCGGGCTCGCGAGCGTGATGCGATGCAGACGCTCGCGCAGACGTTCGGCGGCGGGTTTCATGAGGCTGCTGTGACAGGGCACGCTAATAGGTAAAGGCAGTGTCCGCTTCGCACCGCGCGCCTTGGCTGTCTCGACGAGACGCTGCAGCGCGCTCGCATGTCCCGCGGCCACCACCTGTTCCGGGGCATTGAAATTAACCGCCTCGACAACTTCGCCTTGCGCGGCCTCGGCGCAGGCCGCTTCCATGTCGGCATCGGAGAGTCCGAGCACGGCCGCCATGCCCCCTTGCCCAGCAGGCAGAGCATCGCGCATCACTTCGCCCCGAAAGCGCACCAGCGCGACCGCTTGCTCGAATTCGAGCACGCCCGCGGCCACAAGCGCGGTGAACTCGCCGAGGCTATGACCTGCGACCCACTGCGGTAGAGCACCGCCGCGGTTCCGCCAGACGCGCCAGGTGGCAACCCCCGCGACCAACATCACCGGTTGTGTGATCTCGGTGAGCGAGAGCGACTCGGTAGGACCCTCCTGCGCAAGTTTCCATAGATCGAAGCCGAGAACCGCCGAAGCGGCGTCGAAAGTCTCGCGCACCACGCCGTCCGCAGCGGCGAGCTCCGCCATCATGCCGACCGATTGCGATCCTTGACCCGGAAAGACGAAGGCTGCGGACATCGATCAGTGCTCCCCCTATCGAGCCAGCATTATACGGCGCCGGTAACGCCCTTCGGTCGCCAGCATCCAACGCGGGGCCATCATGTCGCTTTGTTATGATCGAGCGCATCAGCCCGAGGATGCAGCGTGCGCAAGCAATCAAGTGGTTTTACCTTGATCGAGATCATGGTCGTGGTGGTGATCTTAAGCTTACTCGCTGCCTTCATCGTGCCGCGGGTGATGGATCGGGTGGATGAGGCGCGCGTCACGAAGGTACGCGCCGATCTGCAGGCCATCGAAACAGCGCTCGCCATGTATCGGCTCGACACCGCGCGCCTGCCAACGACGGCACAAGGCCTCGCGGCACTCGCGCAAAAACCCGATGACCCCACGGTGCGCAACTGGCGCAGCGGCGGCTACATGGCCCGCCTGTCGCGCGATCCTTGGGGCAGCGAATACCGTTATCGACAACCCGGGACACGCGGACCCGGTTTCGATCTTTATTCGCTAGGTCCCGACGGTCTCGAGGGCAGTCCGGACACCGATGAAGACAACATCGGTAATTGGTCGCTAGGCAATTGAAGACTCGGGGTTTCACCCTAATAGAAGTCCTCGTGGTGGTGACGATCATCGCCATCGTCACCGGAGCCGCACTGCTCTCCCTTGGTCTGATCGGCGGGCAAAGTGGTTCTGCGCGCGATCTCGAACGCCTGCAGTCGCTGCTGCTCGATGCGCGCGACCGTGCCGAGCTCGAAAATCGGGCCTATGGCGTGCGCCTGCTCGCCGACGGCTATGAGTTTCTGGTTTTCGATACGGCTACCGGCCGCTGGCTGCCGATAGTCGATCGCGTCTTCGGTGGCGCGCGTTGGGCGAACCCGCTGGAGCTCGAACTCGATGTCGAGGGCAGACGCGTGCTGCTGCGTCGAGAGCCGGAGCGCGATCTCTCGTCCGCGCCCGATTTCGGAGTCGATGCAGCCGGCGAATTCACCGCCTTCGAGTTGCGGGGCACCGTAGGCTCGCCGCCGCGAGTTTGGCGGCTGGCGCCCGACAATGAGGGGGAACTGCAACTGCGTGAGCTCGAGGCAGGCCGCGAGGTGCGCCGATGATCGCGCCCATCGGACTCACACGCTTGGCCGGCGTGCGCGGCTTCACGCTGATCGAAGTGCTAGTCTCCTTGGTGATTGTCGCACTCGGTATTGCCGCTGTCATGTCGGCCTTGCTGTCCTCGGCCGATGGCACGGACCGCCTGCGTGAGCGCAGCCTCGCCGAGTGGGTAGCGGCGAACCGCATTCTCGAAACGCGGCTCGCTAAAGATTTCCCGGCACTCGGCAGCAGCGAGGGCAAGGCCACCATGGGCGGGCGTGACTTTCAGTGGCGGCAGCGTATCGAGCGTACCGCCATCGATGGCGTAATCGCCATCGTCGTCGAAGTTCGTGCCGAGGGCGCGCGCGATTGGCTGGTCACGCTGCGTGGTGGACGCAGTGAAAACTTGGTAGTGAGTGGAGATGCGGACGCGCTGTGGGACACCGCCGTCAGGACCCCGCCATGAGACGGCCGAAAGGATTCACGCTGCTCGAGCTCCTGGTGGCGCTATTCGTCGCTGCGGTCATGTTCGCGATCGGCTACGCCGGACTCGCGCAAGTCGCGGCAAACCGCGTGCAAATTTTGCAAGCGCAACGCGATCTCGGCGAGTTACAACGAGTGGTGCGTGTGCTCAGCAACGATCTGTCGCAACTCGATCCACGACCCATTCGCGACGAGCTTGGTCGCAGTGTCTCGCCCGCCCTGAGCGCTTCGCCCGGTACGCCCTCGCCGCTGGCGTTTACGCGTAGCGGTCGCGCCGGTGCCTCGGCGCATACGCGCAGCAGCCTGCAGCGCATCGAATATTCTTTGGAGAACGGCGCGGTAGTCCGCATGACTTGGTCTGCGCTCGATCGCGCCCAGGGCACACAAGCCGCCCGCCGCGTGCTGATACGCGGTGTACGCAAGCTGCAGTTTCGCTTTCTCGATGGGCGCGGCGAGTGGACGGACATCTGGCCACAATACCAGCCCACCGAGGGCGCCGCCGCCGGCACCTTGCGCAGTCGTCCGAGGGCGATCGAGTTTACCCTGGAGAGCGAGACACAAGGTGTCATCCGTCGCCTCATCGAGGTGCCGGGATGAGCCGCGCGCGTGGCGTAGCCCTGATGACCGCACTCATCGTCGTGGCGATCGCGACCGCCATCGCGGCGGCGATATTCTTTGACACCGGACTTATGTTACGACGCAGCGAGGGCACTTCGGGACAGGAGCGCGCCCTGTTGCTGGCCGGCGGCGCCGAAGCGCTCGCCGCGCGAATTCTGGGGGAGGAACTCGACACCGGTAATGCGCCTATTCACCCGGGGCAACGCTGGGCAAATCCGCTCGGGCCGATTGAAATCGAGGATGCCGGTGTGCTGCAGGGGCAGCTGGTCGATTTGCAGGGCCGATTCAATCTCAACAGTCTTATCGATAAAGACGGGCAGGTCGATCCGATCGCTCTGGAAATCTTCGAGCGCCTGCTGCGAGTACTCGAGCTCGAGCCCGCGTGGGCGTCCAAGCTTGCAGATTGGATCGACGCCGACGACCTGCCGAGCAGCGGGGGCGCAGAAGATGATACCTACACCGCGTTGCGACCGGGCTATCGCCCCCCGAATCGTCCGGTGACTTCGATCACGGAGCTGCTGCTGCTGCCGGGCTTCGACATCGTGCGCTTTGAGCGCTTGGCGCCGCACGTGACGGCCCTACCGCGCGATGCATCGGTCAATCTTTGTACGGCGACGCCCGCCCTGCTCGATGCCCTCGCCGATGAGCGCCAGTGGCTGGGTGCCGAGGACGCCCTCGCTCGCAATCGTGCGCGCGATTGTTTTCCGCGGCGCGATGCATTTAAGGCGACGCTCAGCACCCCGGAGGCCTTCGAGCGGCTGGATCGCGCCCTGGGACTCGGCGAGCGCAGTCGTTATTTTCAGCTACAGACGACGAGTCTCGTTGGCACCACGAGTTTCTCCTTGTACAGTCTGCTGCGCTATGAAACGGCACCCCCCGACCCACCTCGCATGAGAGTGATGCTTCGGAATACGATGCCATAACTGACGCATTCGATGACCCAGACGCTCTACCTTCGTCTCACTGAACTCGCCGCAGACGCGCCTGTCGAGGGACTCCTCGTCGCCGCCGACGGCATTGTCGTCGCCGAAGCGACAACGGGTGCGCTGACCGAGTTCGCGGCACGTTGTCCGGGGGCACGCGTCATCGCGCTGGTCCCCGGGTCCGAGGCGCTCGCGACCACGGCGCGGCTACCAAAAATATCGGCCGCCAAAGTTCGTACCAGCCTTCCCTACGCACTCGAAGAATTTCTCGCCAGTGACCTCGACGCTCAGCACTTTGCGATCGGCCGCGCTGCGGCACGCGCGGCCACGAGCAGCGGCGAGGCCGGGCTCAATGTGCCAGTAATCGTCATGCTCCGGACGCGGCTTGATAGCTGGGTAGATCTCTTGCGAGCGCAGGGGCTGGAGCCCGCTGCGATGCATCTCGAAGATTCCTGCGTCGCGGCCAAACCCGGCGATGTCGTCGGCTGGATGCGCGCGGACGAGCTCTTGTTGCGCAGCCCGAGCGGTGACGCTGTGGTCGGGCGCAGTGACGATCTCGCCGCCGCGCTGCAGCTCTTGCCCACGGATCCGCCGGCCGCCACGCTCGGACTGCAAATTCATGCGACTGCCGATGAACGCGCGCGACACGGTGCCTTGATCGAACATGCTGCTACAGGCTTTTCGCGCGTCAGTTGGCTGGCGTTGCCGAGTTCGCCATTACCGTGGTTGGTGTCGCAGCTCGCCATCGCCGCCCCTATTGATCTTTTGCAGGGCGAGTTCGCGCCGCGCAAATCGGTCGCAATCGGAGTCACGCGTTGGCGGCTTGCCGCAGCACTCGTAGCGGTAATGTTTTTGCTGCATGTTGGCGAGCGTATGTTCGTGTGGCAACGCGATAACACCGCAGCCGCACTGCTCGAGCGCACCTTGTTCGACGCGGTGAAATCAGTGCGGCCCGAGGTTCAATCGCCGAACGACGCCCAGGCTTTGCTGGGTAAGCGTGACAGTAGCGGACGCGCGCTGACAACCGCCCTCGCTGACCTCGCCGCCGCCGGTGCGGCCGCCGACTCCCTCGGACTCGTCGCGGTGGAGGCCGGTAACGTGCGGATCGAGTTCCGAAGCTCGCTGGCCACCGACAATATCGAGAAATCTTTGATAGCAGAGAACTGGCAAGTCCGCAAAGACGCGATGATCGACGGGCGGGTCGTACTCACCTTGAATAGAGCGCGATCGGAGCGTGCTCCGTGACGTCACGCGAGTTAAAAATATCGGCAGTCTGGCAGTCGCTACGCGAGGCGATGGCCCAGCTGTCCGAGAGCGACCAGCGTACAGTGCGCCGCGGCGGCCTGGTCGTTGCCGCTATCTTGATCATCGGCGGCCTGGTGATCGTCAATGATAAAGCGCGCGCCGCCGAGCAACGCCTCGCCGATCGCCAAGCGCAACTGGCTGACCTACCCATGCAGCTCGCTGAGCTGCGCCGCGGTGCACGTATAGGCGCGAGCGCCGAGCTGCCGCTGCTCACCCTTGCGCGCCAAGCGGGTGAGCTCGTCGGCGCGGTGCCCGAGGTCGAGGCCGGTGCTGATGGTTCAGCCAAACTGCAACTCACAGCGGTCCCCTTCGATACTATGCTCGAGCTTGTCGCGACTCTCGAAGCCGCGAAAGTAGACATCCGCCGGCTGCGCCTCGATGCTGCCGGCGGCGGTCGGGTGAACGCGGCGCTCGAACTTGCACCTCGCCGCTCGTGAGTCGTCGCCGACTGCTTATCACGCTCGTTGTCAGCGGCGCACTCGTCGGCTTACTCACCTGGCTGCCCGCGCGGGTTTTTGGAGCGATCTTGCCCGCGGGTGTGCAATGCAGCGAGTTGAGCGGCAGCGTCTGGGCGGGCCAATGCGCGGGACTCTCGATCCGCGGCAGTCGCTCGGGTGAGGTGCGTTGGCATTTCTATCGACCGCAGTGGCAACCCTTTATCGCCAATATCGGCTTCGTTTGGACGCCGAGGGGCGGCGCGACGAGTTCGACAAGCGTCGCCGGCGTAATCGCCGCAAGACTCGATGGTCGCTTGGTGCTGCAGATCAACTCGGCGCAACTCTCGCTGCAAGCCTTACGCGACGCCATGCCAGCGGACCTCACACTGGGACCGCTTGCCGCCCTTGCCGGCAAGCTGGAAAGCCACGGCCTGCTGATCGAGCTCGATGAGCGCCGTCAACTCGCCGCGCTGCGCGGAGCTGTCGAGCTGCGCGACACGCGGCTACTTCGATTCAATACCGCAGTCGGCGACTTTGTTGCCGAGTTTGCCGGAGTGACCGGGCGCATCAAAGATCAGGGCGGGCCGTTGATGCTGGCGGGCGAGGCGCGCCTGACGGAACCCGGCGCCTATGAGGCTACGCTGCGGATTGTCCCAAAGATAACCGGCCTCTTGCCGACACTGCCGGGTGGTACCCCCCTCGAGATCAGCGTCGACGGCCGGCTTTGAGCCCGCCACTGACGGATCGCTGCCGATATTCCTCGAGTAACTCGCCGATGCGTGCGAACACAGTGCGCAGCGTCGCGGCGTCGGGTAGATTAGTGATACGGAAGTGGTTGGTGTACGGCACGTTGAAGCTCACACCGGGCGCCACCAGCACGTGCTTTTGCTCAAGTAACTCGAGCGAAAACGCCTGATCGTCAAAGCTGGGAATCTCGTCGCTCACGCCGATGAAGCCATAGAGCGCGCCCTGCGGAACTCGTGCGATTAACGCCGGGTTGTCGCGGGTGGCTTCAACGATTGCGCGTCGCGACTCGTACAAGCGCCCACCGGGTGCGCAGAGTTCACGAATACTTTGGTAACCACCCAGCGCCGTCTGCACGGCCCACTGCCCGGGCACGTTGCTGCACAGACGCAACGAGGCCAGCAGCTCCATCGCGTTGATGAAATCTTGCGCAGCGCGAAGTTTACCCGAGATGACCGCCCAGCCAACGCGATAGCCACAGGCTCGATAAATCTTTGATAAGCCCGACATGGTGACACAGACGGTATCTTCGATGATCGTCGCCAGCGGTACGAACTCGGCGTCATCATAGGTAATCTGGTCGTAGATCTCGTCGCAAAACAACACGAGTCCACGTCGCTCGGCAAGTTCGACAATGCGCTCGAGGACAGACCGGGGATACACGGCGCCGGTCGGATTATTGGGATTTATCACGACGATCGCCCGGGTTCGTTGCGTCACTAGCGCCGCGATCTCCTCTGGATCGGGCACGAAATTATTCCCCGGATGACAGGGGTAATGCACCGCCCGCCCGCGATTGAGGTTCACGGCCGCAGTCCACAACGGATAGTCGGGGCTCGGTACCAACACCTCATCGCCATCGTCGAGCATGGCGCGTAACGCGAGATCGATCAGCTCCGAGACCCCGTTACCAATAAAAATCTCTTCAACCGAGACGCCCTGCACACCCCGCCCCTGCTGCTGCATCACGATCGCTTCGCGCGCCGGAAAGATACCCTTCTGGTGACAGTAGCCCTCGCTTTCGGAAAAATTTGCGATCATGGCAAGACGCATGGTCTCGGGCGTACGAAATCCGAACAGCGCGGGGTTGCCGATGTTCAGCGAGATGATCTCGTAGCCCTTACGCGAGAGTTCGAGCGCGCGGCGAGCAAGGCCACCACGAATCTCGTAGCGCACATTGCGCAAACTCTCACTGGTACGAACGTTCGATTCGGGCGTCATGGCGGACCCGGTCGGCAACGCCGGCCACACGGCCGACCGGGCCGCGAAGGATATCGGGTCGGACCACGCTGCGGAAGGTTCAGCAAGTTCGTTTCAGCGGCGGCAACCCGAGTGCACCCGGATTCATCGTCCCAGCGGGATCGATGGTGTTTTTGATCGCGCTGACGAATCTTGCCGCCTCTGGCCGCAGCGAATCGAAATAGGGATAAGTTTTACCAAGTTGATTCGACGCCGCACCAAGTTCTGCAAACAGCGCAACCAACTTCCACCGAATTTCGTCCACCAGCGCGCGCGCGGCGGGGTTCGGCGCAGGTTCAGTTAAGCGTGCACGGGCCGCAGGGGTAAGCGCGCGCCCATGAATGGGCAGCCACTCGTCATGCCAGCGCAGCACGGGCTCGAAACTGAAGGCAGTCGTGCCGATCGCAATCAGTAGGTGGGTCATCCAGACGCCGTGTTCACGCATCCGCTCGCGGTAGGGATCGACGACGCGCGCGCTTGCTGCCATGATTTTGGCGGCATCAGAGTGCGCAACTTTTGCGTTCAGGGCGGCCCAACGTTCCCCCTCGGTCCCGAGCACGCCATCGGGCGGCGGAAACAAATTGGCGCGGATCGCCTTCGGAATGGAGTTTGGAACCTCGCGACCGCCGTGCGCTATGCAGGCTTGACGGCAGGCATTAAGGTCAGCGACGAGCGACTCTGCGCTGCGTGCGGCACAGGTCACATGCAAAGAATATGCTTGCTCGGGCAAAAATTTTCTGCCTGTAGTCACGAGTTTGATACCCTCGACGATTCCTTTGAACCAGCCGGCTTCCTGACGCATGACTTTCAGCAGCATGCCCACATCGTCAATCAGACCTTCGGAACGCAAGTTTTTGCGGGTCGACACGGGATCGAATACGTAGGCCTCCTCGGCGGCACCCGTTCGCGCCACCGCCGACAAGGCAGCCCCGGCAGACTCCATGCTGTTGAAGACGAACGATGCGTGTCCGCTACAGGCGGGCATGCGCATGAGCTTGAAGCTGGCCGCGACCTTGACGCCGAAGGCACCCGACTCGTGCGTGAATAACCCGGTGAGATCGGGGCCACAGGTCCGATAGAAAGGTTTGTCGACATTTTTGAAGGCGCACTGCCCGGTGGCGAGCACGCTGCCATCAGCCAGCACCACCTCGAGACCGAGCACCTGATCGGCGGCAGTACCGTGACGCGCCGTGCCCAAAAATAGCGCGCCGTTCGACAAGCCACCACCAACCGTTGCTTGCGCGCCCGAGAACGTGCCAAAGAATGGCAGTCGCAAACCGAGCGGCGCAAGCGTGTCGTAGATACGCTTCCAGGTCACCCCCGCCTCAACAGTGATGTACATATCTTCGGCATTTACCTCGACGATACGGTTGAGTCGCGAGGTGTCGAGGATCACCGCCTGTTCGTGCACCGGCAAGTAGCCGCCGGTGTAGGAGAGCCCGCCGCCACGACCGATGACGGCGTAACCCGCCTGAGTGGCGGCTGCCACCATTTTAGCGCATCGCGATTTGCTGCGCGGTCGCAGTACAGCAGCCGCAGTCATGCCACGAGAGTAAACGTCGCTCGAGTGCGTGCGTCGCTCTTCGAGATCGAGCACGACCTCATCGGCCTCATAGGCAGCAAAGGCTCGAGCGACAGCGCCGGCCACTGCGTCGACCTCGAAACTCGGTTGTGCAGACATCGGCGACCCCCCCCCTGTCGATCAAAT
>Ga0194116_10002274_pt1 | contig 25267 bp, 24 predicted proteins | sample TA2MahsurfametaG_4_FD_148617 | JGI IMG/M metagenome (GOLD analysis project Ga0194116, IMG submission 148617) | Freshwater microbial communities from Lake Tanganyika, Tanzania - TA2015008 Mahale S9 surface | ecosystem: Environmental > Aquatic > Freshwater > Lake | place: Tanzania: Lake...
CGTAGATCAGCTACTTCATCACTGGTAGCTTCCCTTGTGGTATCGCCAGATAGACGCTTTTTACCCGCTTCCATAAACTCTTTATTCTATTTATAAAAGGTGGCTTGGGATATACCATGTTTGCGGCAAAGCTCTGCAATGGAGTATTCCCCTCGTTGTGCTTCCATTACGATTACTAACTTTTGTTCTGAGGAAAAGAGTCTCCTTGTCTTACGACGGATCTCTTTAATAAAGTTCTCTGTAGATTGTTTTGGTTTCTGTTCCATGTCATTATTGGTTTAATTATTAATGATGGAAACACTCTACTAATTTAGACTATATCTTGTCCACTTTATGCTGACGATTTACAGTCATTGATTTAAAACAATTCTTGCAACAAATAGTTTTAATTTTTGCATAATAAACCTTTGTAAACCAATTAAACAAGTAAAAATAGAGAACAAGTCTAATCTAAGCTTAATATGAAATTGCGTATAAATCCAATTAAAAAAATACTTAGTTGGGAATATAAAAAAAGGGCCCCCACTTAAATTGCGTGAGGGAAATAAAAAAATATCAACATAAAATGTTTTAAGATTTTTCATACGGTCTATCATAATTTGTGGGGGATGAAAATGAGGAGAACGACTGAAGCAAACTAAAGAGGACCCGTCTCTCATGAAAATTGAATTATGGCAACTTGTACCTGAAATAGAAATTACTTTTCTGCAAGACCTTAGTTTTATAATTAATTCTTCAATTGTCAACATTTCAGGATACAAAAATTGTAAATTAATTTTTGCCAAAAAATACTCTAATGCTCTCTCACCATAAACTCTAGAATTTTTGATGTTAGCTCTTGACAAATAATATATCGTATTATTAGGAACATATTTAAATTTTTCTGTAACCCTGTCTATGATTTTTTTATAGTTTATGTGATAATAATCATGTAACCGTAAGGACATTTCAGGAATAATAATTTCCGTAAAAGTAGTTACTTCAGTTAATCGATTTACCTTTTGTAATTCTAGACCAAATAATTTAATTAAATTTAAATATTCTGTATTTATTTCTTTCTCAGATATATAGATAAGTTCATAATCATAATAGTCATTATCAAGGAAAATCCATAATCTAGACAAACTTTCTAAAATAAAATGTCCAAATTGAGTATGAAAAGCCCCAAGAAATATAACTTTTTTCATTTTGAATTTAGGCTTCTTAGATAACACATCTAAATTAAAACCTGAATACCACTCATCGAAATGACAATTATAGTTGGCTGGTGAAACTCTTTTGTTTAAGCTCAATGGGACTAAGGTCATATTTTCATCGTAACATCCTCCAAAGAATGAAATGGGATTTTTTTGGGTATCATTTTTTTCTAATGGAACCATAGTCCCATTAGGTACTTCAATTTTCAATAAATCTGTTGATCTCTGATATATTGTATTTTTTTCCCTGTCGAACAAATTTTGCATTTTTAACGAGCAAAATAATGTTTTCATTTTTTTTAAAAGATTTAATTTAAAGATTCAACTAATAATTTAATATTAGCCCGTCTCTTTTCAAATGAATATTTAAAAGAATTTTCAATACCAAGTTTGACATATTTGTCATATAAGATACGGCTATTTGAAAGTAATTCTATCTTTAAACTTAAATCAAATATATCAATCGCTTGAACAACAGTGTTTGAAAATATTTCGTTTATGCATGGTTTAAAAGTAGTAATTACTGGAGTTCCACATGACTGCGCTTCTAATATTGCCATACCAAATCCTTCAGCTAAAGTTGGCTGTATGTATAACAAACTAGACCTCAAAAGATTTATTTTTTCTTCTGCGCTTACTCTCCCAAGATAAATAAATTTTTCAGCTATATTCAATGACTCAACATGACTAACTACAGAACTTAGGCCATCTCCTTCTGTCCCGCATAAAACAAAAATGAAATCACTATTTTTTTTTAAAAAAAACTAAAAGCAGTTAATGACTCTAATATCATCTTACACTCAACATGCTCTTTAGCTAAGTTTGAAATACAAAGAATTACGTTTTTTTTCTTTACATTATCATCTGGAAAATAAACATTATGGGCAACACAATTATATAAAAGACCTATATTTTTTGGCTTAAATTTTCCTAGTCGTTTAATTTCAGTTATTGATGTGAATAATGAAATTGAGGCTACTTTCAAACATAATTTCATCAGTATTCTCTTACTAAATGGCCAACTTGATAACCCTTCACCTGAGGACCTATGAATATTTCCAGAAATATGACAAGGCTTTCGAAACAAAAAAGCTAAGACAGAAGGAAATACACCAAATCCGAACCACCAAACAAAGTTTAAATCGTACTTTTTGTTTAACAAATCAAAAATTCGATTGCAACAATCAACAGAATAACCTAATGATGTCAAAATATCAATATCGTTCTTATAAAATTCTACTTTACTAAAAATATCAATATCATTAGTCTTTAAGAAAAAACAGACATGTATTCTAATTATTTTTTGATTTTGCCAAATAATCGTTATAGTTGCCAATATGAGAGATTGTACCCTCGTTAAATTCAAAAATGAAATCACACCCACTTAATGATTCAGTTCTGTGAGCTATAATGACAACCGTTACCTTATGCTGTAAGTTTTCAATACACTTCATAACATCTCTCTCCGTACTGAAATCTAATGCGCTTGTGGCCTCATCTAATAACATTAATTGTGAATTCAAGTATAAGGCTCTTGCAATTCCTATTCGTTGCCTCTGACCACCAGAAAGTTTACTACCGCCTTCTCCAATTAAGTGATTATACCGATCTTTCCATGAACTAACCAATGAAGCGAGTTGCGCTTGCTCAACAGCACGTATCAATCTATCATAGTCAATGTCCTCTTTAGGCACACCAAAAGCAATATTCTCTTTAAGCATTGCATCTTTTAAAAATATTTCCTGTGGCACATGTGATATGCAATTTTGCCACTTTGCCAAATTTTTGCTATTTTTTACGATATCAACACCGTCAACTAAAATTGATCCGCAAGTTGGCTGTAATAAACCCATCAACAGATCCAGGAAAGTACTTTTGCCACTACCGGTTTTTCCTATGATGCCACATCTTGATCCTTTAGGTATTTGAAGAGTAATATTTTTTAGGATGTAGTCGCTATTATTTTGATATTTAAAAGCAATATTCTTAAACTCAATTTTGTCTTGGAAAGATAACTGTTCCTTAGTTCTATCCTTAGAGACATGGTCAGTAAATAACAAGCATAAAACATTTTTTAAGTTATTATGACAACCTGAAATTGACACAACACTAACATATGCTTGCTGAAGTAACGGTAAAATCCTAAATGAACCAAGAGCAATTACGCCAATACTCGGAATTATATTAGTATTTATAGAATTAATTGTTTCAAAATAAGCCAATATAGCAATAAATATAATTCCAAAAGACTCAATTAAATATTTGGGACTTAACCCTCTAATAATTATATTTTCTTGTGCATTTTTAAATTTAGAATAACTCTTAGCCAATTCACTAACATAAACTTTTTGCGTCCCCGTCAAAATTATATCTCTAATACCACCTAAACCCTCTTGTAATATTTGTATTTGCTTACTAGCCTCAACTGAAATAATTTTAGAATCTCTTGATATCTGTCTCTTTGAAATTTTGATAATTATAATATAAATTATACTAAAAAATAGAACTATTATTGCTACCACTTTTGTATTGACATATAAAAGAGCTAGCAATATAACAACACTTACTAGAATGGAATTTAAAATACTTAAAAGTGAGAGAATAACGGCTTGTATTACGCTACCAATTTTTATAGAAATAGTTGCAATGACCTCGCTAGTGTTTCTATTTAAATGAACTGTATAAGGCTGATTGAGTACGTTATCATAAGCTTTCCTTAAAATATCCAGTCCTATTGCATAGCCATACTTAGTTTGTAAATAAAGTGTGAAATAACGTATTAATGCTGAGATTAAAATTGAAAAAACAAATAATAATGTCACTACTAATTTGAAATTTAACAAATTCTCCGGGATTATCTTATATACATTAACTAATAATCTATTTGATATTATTTCACTTGTATTCGTTAAAACCATTAAAAAAGGCATCAAAGCACTAAGGCCTAATAATTCAGCAAACGATGAAAAGATATTCAAAAAGAAAATTAATATAAATTGAATTTTTCTTCTTTTTGAAAGTACAGAAAATAGCATCCTAATGTTTGATGCCAGATTGTTCTTATTAAATTGTGCGTGAACAAAGCCAATATGTTCATTCATTAAATTATTACTTTTAATACTAGATATTTAAAGTTAATTTTTTACCGCATTTTAGCATTAGATCTGCTAATTGAAATATATCTTTCGTTGGTTCCCATCCAGTTAAGAATAAATTTTTTGGGTTAGAGACCAGAATACTATAATCCGAAATGTGGTTTTGATTTATAATAGTATGTTCTTGCCAATTTAAGCCAACTTTCCCGAAACAATATTCAAGCCAAAAAAGGATATCATATGCTTTCCCAGATCCAATTACCATTTCACTTACTTCATTCTGGGAGATCAACTTCCATATCGCCGTTACAATATCACCAGCATAATTAAACTCTTTTTTTACATATATATCCCATAGAACTAATTTCTCATTACTTCCATTTAAAATTCTAATAGCAGACATGACAATTTTCTGATTAACATGGTTTTCCTTTCGCAGGGGGCTATCATGATTAAACAAATACCCTACATAAGTATTCAAATTAAACTTTTCGCGAAAGTACCTAGACAGATATACCGAATAAATTCTTTCAGCAGAATAAGCACTTGAGGAATTAAAAGGTGAATCTTCACTAATTGGGTAGCCATCATTCTTGAACTGTAATGCGCTTCCAGAAATAAAGACTTTTGCATCAGGCTTGTGCTTCCTTACGGCTTCTAAAACATTTAGAGTGCCAGAGGATATAGAATAGTGATTCTCAAACAGTGAGCTATGGTTTGTGGTAGAGTTAGCTGCTAAGTGAAAAACATACTTAGGACGATGTTCTTTTACTACACCTTCCACGAATTCAAAATCAGCAACGTTACCTATAATTGAACTTGCAGTCCTGGAAACTGGAATTACCTGAATTTTATTAAATCGTAATAACTTATTTAGATAATAACCATCTTGACCATTTGCTCCAAAAATTAATGCCTTTTCCAACTTAATTTTTTAGACTATTGCAATTTCTGGAAGGGGAAAAATAAATTTACCTCCATTCAAAATAAATTCTTCTTCCCTAGCGAGTATACTATTCTTAAAATGCCATGGCAGCACTAGAAAATAATCAGGTTTCATTTTCCTTGCCTCTTTTTCAGAAATTATTGGAATACTTGAGCCAGGTGTGAATGATCCAAATTTATCTGGATTTACATCTGCAATAAAAGGGATTTCCTTTTTGGTAAACCCACAATATTGCAAAAGCACATTACCTTTAGTACTTGCTCCATATCCAAATATTTTTTTCCCATCTGCAACTAATGAAAATATCAAGTCCGTTAAACTCCTTTTGTGCTGAGCTGCTCTTTTAGCAAATTCTAAATAGGGCTTTATTGTATCGAGCTCCATTATTTGTTCTTGGCTTAATATCCAATTTAAAATAGGCATATTTGATTTATACGAGGCGTTGCTTTTACAAGCAGTAACTGCAAAACTACCACCATTTATATCATTCATTTGAACATCAATAACTCTTAGGCCTTTTCGCTCTAAAAGTGTCTTAACTACCGTTAATGAGTAAAATTCAAGATGTTCATGACATATTGTGTCATAGCTATTTGTTCGCAACATAGATGGCATATAACTTTGTTCAAAATGCCAAACCCCATCGTCTGCCAAACATTTTTCAATGTCAGATACAAAAGAAACAGGATCTTCTAAATCATAGAACATAGCTATAGAAGTTATTATTTTAGCTTTTTTTTTTGGAAAAATATTTTCAAATTTTTCAGCTGTAAAAAAATCTGAAATTAAAATAAGATCGTCAGTATAGTATTCTTTAAATTTTTTAGCAGTAGGATCAATGCCAACTTTCATATATTTTCCAGAATAAGCCTTTAATGATGTTGCATCATTACTACCAATATCAATTACCAATTCTTGGTCTGTAGGTTTCACGAGGTTTTCAAGTTTTTTAATTTTTTTTTGCAAATGATTTACCATTGAAGAGTTTAACCCAGATCTATACCCGTAATTATTCCCATACATCTCTTCCGGGCAGTATGATTGTTTCATTTGTAGAAGTCCGCTGTCAGGACACCAAACTAAATCTACTGGTCCAGAGGTAATTCTACCATCCTCACTTTTTGGGAATACTCCAGTCAAGAATTGATTTCCTAATGATAATACATTTAACAAATTATAGCTGCCACTGATTCTGCATTTATTTATTTCTTTATACATTTTTATTGGTTTTAGGAATGGTTTTGTTATAATCACTTAAAATCATTTCTTTTACTAACTCATCAAGAGTATACTTAGGCTTCCAACCAAGTTTTTCATTTGCTTTAGTTGCATCTCCTATCAATAGATCGACTTCGGTACGCCGAAAATATCTTGGATCAACCTCTACAACAATTTTACCAATTTCTAGATTACAGAGGCCTGAACATTTGATAACCCTAGCAACTTCTTTTTCATTTTTACCCTCAAACATTATTTCAATGCCTAAATGTAAGAAGGCCTTTTTTACAAACTCCCTAACAGTTGTTGTAATTCCCGTTGCTAGTACAAAATCCTCAGGCTTTTCTTGTTGCAAAATTAAATACATGCCTTCAACATAATCTTTGGCGTGGCCCCAATCTCTTTGTGCACTTAAATTCCCAAGATATAATTTATTTTGCATTCCTACCGCAATTTTTGCAACTGCCCTTGTTATTTTTCTTGTTACAAAGGTTTCACCTCGAATTGGCGACTCATGATTAAATAAAATACCATTACATGCAAACATATTATATGCTTCCCTGTAATTCACAGTTATCCAATATGCATATAATTTAGCTACAGCATAAGGTGAACGCGGGTAAAAAGGTGTATTTTCAGATTGTGGAACAGCTTGAACCAAACCATATAGTTCAGAGGTAGAAGCTTGATATATTTTTGTCTTATTAACTAAGCCTAGTAAACGAACGGCTTCTAAAATTCTAAGAGTTCCAATTCCATCAGCGTTTGCAGTATACTCCGGTAATTCAAAACTTACGTGAACATGACTCATTGCGGCTAAATTATAAATTTCATCTGGTTGAACCTCCTGAATGATACGTATTAAGTTTGTACTGTCAGTTAAATCGCCATGATGAAGAATTAATTTATTATCTTTTTCATGCAAATCACTTAGTAGATGATCAATTCTTTGAGTATTAAAAATAGATGACCTTCTTCTTATGCCATGAACTTGATAGCCTTTATTAATCAGCAAATCAGAAAGATATGCTCCATCTTGTCCGTTTACACCAGTAATAATCGCTTTTTTCACTATTTTAATTTAAAATCTAAAGTACTAAACTAATTTAAACCTAGTTGATTCAATATCATGATATTGTAAATATTTAAATTACGCATTCTTAAAAAAGAAGGCATAACAGAAAAGTTAGCCACAATGAACTTAATTTGAGCATTTACTTTACGATGGTGTTAAGCACAAAATATTACTTTTACTTAAATACTCACTATTGCCTCTTTGGCTGTAAAAGCACGTTCTTGAACATAATAAATTAATAATTTTAAAACTACTTTTTTAGGTTTTTTAAATCTAGGAAATCAAAATTATTTAATGTGCCAAAATATTCTTTTTTTTCAATTAAATTATTTAAGTCAAGCTTTTTCTTAAACGAATATATAAAACATATAGAAGTCAACTCCTAATTTATTAATTCGAAGTTTGATTATACAAGTTTTACTCGCATAATAATTCAAACAACTTCACTACTATTTAAAATTGAGAAAGAATAACTTGTCTTCTGAAGATAGAATTTATCAGGCTTTAAAATTGTTGACGGAAAATGCATGTGATTAGGAGAGTCGGGATAATGCTGTGCTTCTAAACATACACCTGCATGCTTCACATATCTTGTGTTATATTTTCCAATTAAACTCCCGTCTAGGAAATTACCCGTATAAAATTGTAATGCTGGTTGATCCGTCCAAACATCCATCTGAATTCCTGTTAAATTAGAATACACTGTTGCTGCGTTCAAAAACTGACCATAAATTTTATCTAAAATCATATTGTGATCAAAACCATCAGTGGATGCTGGAATTCGATCACTTAACAAAACAGAATTCCTGAAATCAAAAAAACTACCCTCAGTTTCTATGATCCTACCAGTAGGAATCAACTCACTATTTACTTCTGTGTATCTACTTGAGCTGATCTGAATATGGTGCTCAAGAATGGTTGAGGCTGATTGCCCCGACAGATTAAAATAACTATGATTCGTAAGGTTGATATGAGTATTACAATCTGTCTGGGCTTGGTAATTCAATTCAAGAATATTCGTGTCTGTTAATTTATATATTAACTCAATCACTAAATTACCGGGAAAGCCTTCCCTTCCATTCTCCCATGTGGTTTGAAGACATACTTCATTCTCGGCTTCGAGATATTTAATGTTCCAAACTTGTTTATCAAGTCCTTTAAAACCACCATGGATACAATGAGCACCCCTATTCTTACTGGGTGTAAATCGTATTCCTTCAATTTTAAATTCACCATTTGAAATTCGATTGGCGACCGGTCCTACCACGGCACCTAAAAACCGGTTGTGTTTCTGCAGATAACCTTCCAAATTGTCAAATCCTAAAACCACGTCGGTTAAGATTCCATTTCTGTCAGGAACCCACAGGGCACGAATAGCTGCCCCATATGTAATAATTTTTACGATTGCCCCTTGTATATTTTGCAATGTTATTTCCTTAACCTCCACCCCATTGTGTTCACCGAAAACAGCAATTTGAGAAACCGTATTTAGATTAATAGTCATTGGTTCCAATTAATAAAGTTTAATTCGGCTGTGAATGATCTTGCTCCTTTCACTGTTGCCTTTATAAGCATCATTTATTTCCTGAGCCGACATCACCAACCAACAAAATGGAAGTTGATCCTCCCCAAGGCCAACATTTGATTCATATTGAAAATTAAAAACCAATGGTGAACAACTGTTATCGATTTCAAAATAAAGCTGTTCCTTTTGTGATGAGTCACGAATCACCAATTGTCCATTTGTTGGACTGATTCCGTGTATGGCTGAAATAGTGAGATATTTCGATTGTTGGTGTTCAAGAGCCCAATTCATTAATGGATAATTCACTGCTGAAGCTGACCCACAGCAAACATCATAAGTCATCGCCCTTAATTCCTGTTCGGGCAAGAATGTAAAAATAAATGGATGGATAATATCAACTTTTTCATCCAGAATATGAATACTCCGGTCGATCTCAAAATCATGAGCAGTAGCAGTCATGATATCGTGAATGATATATTTATCATTACAATTGTTTTCAGCCTCTATGATTACCCTATCTACCAAGCAACGTATTGTTTCATTGCGGTCAAATAAATGAGTGTGCTGCTTTCTGGCATTGTCATAACATATCGCATATCCCGACAAGTAATCGTTGCTATAAGTAATATCGTCATAAGTTCCATGACTAATTTGACCAATTAAAGGTCTACGATTTTTTTGCTTTGGTTCGAATGATTCTATGACCAATCCCTTCTTTCGGTTAAGTTTGAGTATATATGATTCAGTTTCTATTTGTATTACAGAATCTGTTGCAGTACATTTAGGTTGATTGGTTGTACTCTTTTGTTGATGGACTACTTTTCCATTAATTCTGTTCAGAGTTTCATTAATTGCCTCGTTAACTTGATTGAATCGAGGCAATGTGATGTGAGTGCGGAAATCAGAGGACCAATAGAACAACAAGGACTTCCAATCTTGTAGATTTTCAGAATCCGACGAAATGATATCTTCATAAATACGATAACAATCCGCATTTAATCTTAAACTATTACGTCCGCCGATGGCCCATCGATAAATATTATACTTTTCTTGTTTCTTGACTTGTACCGGAAATTGAGGTATGAACTGAATGATTGGCTTCGTGTATGTTTCATCTAGAAGCATATCTTTAATGAAAACAAATTCAGCGGATTCAGACAAAGTTGAATAAAGGGAGCGCACCTTTTCCCATTCATTTACTTTTTGGTTATTTTCAGTTTTGTATCGACCAGGTCTAAAGTCAAATATTTCAGCATCGCTGGTATAGAAAGGTACAAATTGAATTTCAGATTTATCTCCTATCTTTCTAATATATTCTATCAAATCAGATTGATCCACTTCATCATGCACACAACGTTGAAACTTCTGAAATATGATGGAATCAGCCCAGACCACATTAATTGAAGCATTACCGTCGGTGAGTTGAATTGGAGTAGTTGAGTACTCCTTTTGAATTTCTTTCGAATACTTATAAAAGTTGTTCCATTCTAAAATGATATGTTCTATTCCAGCTTTACGATACAACGAAATGAGATCCACAGAGAATGCCATTTCATTAATCAAATAAACAGTTGGGCGAGTTCCAATCAGTTGGGAATAAACATCAGCACCAATCTGCAGATTTCTAAAATTGACCAACTCAGGTACAATAGGTGCAATAATTTGCGAATAACCACTTCCAATGAATTCAATCTTACCGCCTTCAATAAGTCTCCGAAGCTGAGCAATCCATGAAGGGTCTATATCATTGATTATCTCCAAAGTCAAAGCAGTGGCTTCTAACGAAACTACAAATCCATCCTCAGCCATTTGCAGCAATGGCCAATAGCACTGTAGAATCACTTCCTTCCTCCTGTCGGTTTCAATCGACGAGAACATTAAGTTACAATGAAAAAATGAATAAAATTTCATTTAGGATTTAGGATTCCCGCCGCTTGCAAGCCAACCACCATCTACAACAATAGATTGTCCAGTAAAATAACCTGAATTGTCATCGAGTAAAAACTGAACAGCACTCAATAAATCTTCAGGCGTTCCAAAGCGATTCATCGGAATTCGCGATATAATTGACTCCTTAGATTTTTCTTTATCATCCAAGTCTTTAGTCATCCTAGTTTCGATTCGGCCAGGGTTAAGTGTATTTACTGTGATTCCATATTCTGCAACTTCCACTGCAAGTGTTTTCAACATTTGCTCAAAGCCTCCCTTTGATGCTGCATATGGTGCAATTTTCCTTAAACCGATTTGAGATGTAAGCGATGAAATTCCTATAATACGCCCGAATTTATTATGGATTAGAATATCAATAAAATGCTTACAGATAAGAAAATTGGAAGAAAGGTTGATTGAAATTATTTCATTCCACTCGTCAAGTGTAAAATCAATAAATGGTTTTCGTAATTGAGTTCCATGGGCAAGAATGAGGTAATGATAATTCCCATGTTCCATTTTAATTTTGTTATGTGTTGCGGCAATTTGAGTTTCTGACCTCAAATCACATACATAATACACTTCGGTATTTTTATCATTAGCCGACCTTCCAACACCAATTACTTTTACTCCCTTGTAACGAAGATAATCTACAATGGCTTTCCCGATAGTACCACTTGAACCGAAAACAATCGCTACTTTACCTTGCATAATGATTTATAATGTATCAAACGAATCGAACCAAGCATTTGAGGACCAGGCACCATCTATAATCAATTGTTGACCTGACATATGACTAGACAAGTCAGATAATAAAAAGACTACGGTATCTGCAACATCACATAACTGTCCAAGTTTATTCAAAGGTGTACGTCCAAGCATTTTGGTTTTAACACTAGGATTCTGTTCGAGAAAGAAACTCGTACGGTTAGAATAAACTGGTCCTGGTGCTATGCCATTGACGCGAATTCCCATTGGACCAAGCTCAACTGCTGTTGATCTGGTAATACCTTCAACTGCTGATTTGCAAGCATTGTATAACGCCCGATTGGGATATGTGGCCTTAAGATGGAAGCTGGTAAAATTTACAATACTTCCTTTTCCGTTGTCACGTATAAGTGGACCAAAATGTTTGATGGCAAGAAATACGCTATTTACATCAACTTCAAAACCACGTTGCCATTCTGTCAATTCGGTTTCAAAAATAGTTTTTGTGTAAGCAGGAAATGCAACACAATTGACTATCCCATATAAATTTCTGTTCTTATCGCTCAGTATTTTTTTTAATTCGATTACACTTGATTCATTAGACAAATCACAGGTGTAAAACGCCGACTCAAGTTCAGAAATTTCAGTAGACTGATACTTTTCTAAAAATTTCTCTCGTGAACGTCCAACAAGAATTAAACCTGCCCCTTCACGATGTAGCCGTAATACTATCTCGCGCGCAAAATCTCCGTAACAACCTAAGATCAGGATCAGTTTATCTTTTAGCATCATACTTTTTCCCATTCAGGTTTTTTACATAAGTAAATCCAAATATAAGATACACTCACATTTGGTTCAGCGCCAACAGGATGATAACCCATTGGAACTATTGAAATTGTTCTGTCCTTTACAATCCAAGCGCTATCGACTTTTTCATTGTTACACCAAACGCCCTTACCTACTTGAATAGCGCGCCCAGAACCACCTTGAATCAAGTAGAAAAATACTTCTTCAAATCCAGGTTCAGGATGCAATTCAAAATTATGCGGCAAACTTGACCATGTTCCCGGATTCGCATGCTTAGTAATACCAAGGCGCATGTGATGCGCAAATGTTTTTGGCAACAAATAATGGTAAACCTCACGTTTGAAGTTCCCTTCACCAATAGTAAGATGCTTCCGTTGAGCAATATCTATATGATAATTTTCACCATTGAATGAGTAATCTACGTATTCAATATCATTGTCATCATTAATTTTTACAACAGCTTTTTCAGCGGGACTTGTAAATATTAATTCGTTTTCTTGTTCCTTGAATTCTACTTTAAGTGACTCAAGATTGTTGAAATTGTTCCAGATCATAAGAATTTATTGTTATTTAGGTTTTCGATTGCAATATTAAAGGCCATTTTAAGATTGTATTCGCTTCCAAAGGTAAAGGACCTGCCAGTACAATCCTTGGGATTGAAATTGAAAGCTGACAATACAACAACTTTACGGTCGGCATCGCTGAACTGAAAATGGTCATACCACATTTCTAGATTAAGCGGGTAACCTAATGCCGTTTTAATTAATCCCCCGACGTAATCAGCCCCCCTTAGTCTCGAACTTAGCGAACTATCCCAACCTCCCGATAATCTAGGCGTTAATTCAAGAATTACAGGACCCTTCTGAGTTATCATTATGTCAGCTTTGAGAATTGCAGCATGCTTAATCTTGTCGTAGCCAATAGCTCTCCCTGCTAATTGAATTTCATTTACTATTCTGTTCTTTACCTCAATTGTGTGCTGTGACGGATTGATATGCCCCAATTCGACTCCCCATGGAATTTCATAATTTGATAAACTTCCTAAATTAAACAACCTCAAATCATTACGGAACAAGCGATCAACCCAGTTCAAGAAATACATTTTACCATTATACCAAATTGTTTCAACGCTTAGTTCAGCGACACCATCTTCGATTGGAATAAGCAAATCTTCAATAATTACCAGTCCTGTTGATCCGTTTCTAACAGCATCATCAAACACTTCTTTTGTAAACTTTTCAGGGTTTCTGATAGCGTGGAACCCCCTGCTACCGGAATTGTCAGTTGCTTTCACAACAAATTCTTTCATGTTGTTTCGGCTTACAAATTCCTTAGCTTCTTCGAAATCATTGTGAGTCTCTGACAATGGTTGATAAACACCTGCATCATGCAATATTCTACGAGTTAGGTGTTTGTTTCTACATATTTTTGAAATTTCAGGATCAATACCCACCAATTTTAATTTCTCGGCAATGACATTTACGGTGTAATGGCAGTCTGCTGCCGCGGTAATAACAGCTTTAATATCAAATTTTGAGGTAAGTTCAGCTATATGTTGGATATTCCCTTCAATATCGAATGTATTTAGCTGAACAATTTCGTCCGCTAACCTACCACATACACATTCCTTATTCTGATCAGTGATAATTAATTGATACCCCATTCCCTTGATGGTCTGGGCTGTAATTTCCTGCATTGGACCACCTGCAAACAACCAAATCGCTTTTTTCATTACTTTTACTTCTTAGCTATGAAAACTAATTCTCTCCCTACCCCAAGTTTCGCAAAAGCAGAATAGAGATTTTTTCTAAACTTTTCTGATTTTGTTTTTTCAAGATTAAATTCAAAACTTTTGCGCATAAAATGACATTCCTTTCCAAGCTCTGGTTGATCAAGGTAGTTTCTGTCCATCAATAAAAATAAATCAATCGGAAAGGTTACTGAGTCATGAAGTACCTTCATTCCTGCTTTCTTAAAAAGTTCACTCAAGCTTTTTCTATTAAAATAATTTAAATGCTCAAAAGGACTTATCCACCATTTTTTTCTACCCAGATTCACATTGATCTCTTGAATTGGGTTAAAATCATTTGGTACCACAATACATATTAATCCACCTTCTTTAAGCAGTTTTGATGCTTTAGAAATAAATTTTACAGGATCTAAAATATGCTCAAGAACTAGTGAAGCATGAATAATATCAAACTTTCCAGTTTTTGGGTCAAGCTTTTCGACTGTCACGTTTCTCACATTAACATTATACTTCTTTTTTGAATACTCGTATGCTTCTTTAGAGGGTTCAACACCAAGAACATCTAATCCTTTATCTGAAGCTGCTTTCAAAAACAAGCCCGGTCCTGATCCGATATCCAATAATTTCAAACCATTCAAACTATTTTTTCCTGACAGTCTTGCCATAACATCAAGTAACCAATTGTAATTTAATACCCACCAATCATGATCGCGTTCGTAATCATCAAAGTAAGAAGTCTTTACATCTTGGTAAAAGTTCTTTAGATAAAATGCATCAAGTTCAGTTTGAGTTGGCAACGGATGAACATGTGCAAAACCGCATGATTTACATTCAATAACAGTCTTATCACCTGAAACTGCGAGGGTTTTTCCGGTATGATATATTTGTGATGGCATGTATTACTTTATTATAATTACTAATTTGAAAATGAGTATTAAACTGTCTTAATTGCACAACCTTAGAAGAATATAAATTAATAAACTCAGATAATTTTGAATAGAAATCTTTCTCAAAATTTTCAATGAGACCTAAAGAAACGGACAATCCCGACAACTCGAAAATTGAAGCCGAGCATTCATGATCAACTGAAATTGACACCGAAAGGAAGGGTACTTCACAAACGACCAGTTCATATGCTGTTACCCCGAAAGCAATAATTGCCATATCCATTTTCCGATATAAATCGGCGATATCTGGAGGAGCAAAGATTATTTCAGCCGCCAGATTCAATTTTGAAATTAACTTTTGCAAAGGGGCGACCCGCGAGAACTGAGGCCCTGCCACTATATAAAATTTCATACCAGCGAGCATTTGCGAATTTTCTGCCAAGATCGAAAGCACCTTTTCTGTCAATCCAAATGGATCTGTTGAACCAAATGCAAGTAAAACAGACTTTGGCATTTTATTTGTCACTTTATGATGGTTCTGCGCCAGGAATTCTTTTCTGAGTAAAACGTATTCCCAGCCCGAAAGAATCTCGGATCCTTCAAATCCAGACCAATCCCACTCTTTTATTTGAGGAACTGGAGGATACAGATTTACATCCGCCACCAAACGTGTATCTTCCGGAGAATCATTCACGATTACTCGGACACCAGTATGCTGCTTAATGGCCTTTAACTCCTGCATAGTTAAATCTTTGCGAGTATCATAAACCAGATGGGATACCTTTTGATTAGATATCAATCCTGCAAGTTCATTCACTTTATTTTCTGGAGTTTTACACAGATTATGGACTTCTTTTCCCTCATTCTTAAGATTCAAAATCCAATAATCATCCTCCCGGATTGCAAAAGAATGATCCAGATTAAACTTCTGAAATTGATCCGATAATGCTTTCATTCGAAAAATGTGACCATTCCCCAGCTTTTCACTGCCATCAGTCCGAATTAAAATCTTCAAAATTTTTCTCCTTTTGTGAGTTTTTCACGGGTAGTTAACAAAGGTCTTAATCCATCTGAAGGATCAGCCCTCCACTGACGCTCAAACAATTCAGAATTTGTCGGGGTAATATTTCCATTTCCTTCCGACACTGTTGCCTCCTTGACCATTTTTATCACATTGCCAATCTGTGAAGGCAACCAGCAATGACCAGATTTATATTCATACCCCTTTCCATCTAAATCAATGTGAAACTCTATCATTTTCGAATCATGACGAAAGATTGAACTCAAAACAACTGCATCATTCACGGTGTGATCAGACCAGCCAAATTCAATTTCTTTTTCAGGTAGGTAATTACTGAATTTGTTTCGTAAAGTTGTAATAACGGCAAGATTTACGTCCTGCAATGGTGTTGGGTAAGCACTGTTACAATGAAGAACAACTATTTCTTTGACGTTAGATTTCCCAATCACTTGCAATGCCCGTTCAATTTCATCAGTAGTGGACATGCCGATTGAGAATACCAATGGTTTACCAGTGTCTGAACATGCTATAAACAAGTCTGTCCATAGCAATTCATAGGATGCTATTTTAAAAAAGTCTACCCACTCATTCAGCAACTGAACTCCTGACAAATAGAAAGGAGTAACTGAAAATAGCATTCCCTTTTTTCGCGTTTGCTCGGACAATGCCGGTATTAATTCTTCTTTGAGTTCCCAGGCAACCCTCTTAGCAATATCTGGATTAAACCTAATTGCTTCGGGCGAAAATAATTCACTTATTTTGAACAATTGGAATTTAACTCCGTCGCATCCAGCCTCGGCTGATGCATCAATCATTTCAATACATCGTTGAAGGTCGCCATTATGATTTGACGAAATTTCCGCAACAAAAAGAGGGTGATCAGGATTTGTAAGCGATATCATATAATCTTTCTAAAAACAGGTTTGGTTGGTTCCCCTTTCAAATATGTTGCATAACCATCTGAAAGAGCTTTCTTATAAATCGACAATGATTGGGCAAATTGCTCACAGAAAAAGTCCATTTCTTCAAAATTGTGTGAATAAGTTGGCAGATAAACCCCAACAAACAATACACCTCTAGCAATCAACTCCTGCATAAACAATGTTCTGAGGCCGTTATCAGGTTGCTTAGAAGTGTTTAAAAACTGAAATGCAGGGGCCCAATTACTTGAACTCACACGGATAAAACCTTTTAAACCAGCTGCTTCAATCAGCATACGAGTACGTGCGATAACTTCAGCTCCCTTTTTATGATTTGAAGCAACAACATCATTATCCACAAACCAATTAATAGTGGCTATACTTGCTGCAAGACCATGTGTTTCTGCACCGTGTGTAGTTGAAATCAGAAATACTTTTTCTTTTCCGAGTGCTTGAATACCACCTAACTCCATGACATCTTTCCTTCCAGTCAAAGCACAGAATGAGAAACCATTTGCAATTCCTTTACCCCAAGTTGCCATATCTGGTTTTAAATCATATTTAGCAAGTGATCCGGGAAACCCTGTTTTAAATCCAGTAACCATTTCATCAAGAATGAACAAGGCACCTTCTTTTTGAGTCAAATCAATTGCTTCGCGAAGAAATACATCCGGCGTTTGTTTAGCGAAACCTTCATCAAAATCAAAATTCTTTTCCGGCTCAGTTATAACACATGCGATCTGGCCAGGATATTTTTGAAACAGATCTCGCAATGAATCGATATCATTTGAACGGAATGTGAGTGTGGGATTGCTGAATTCTTCGGGCACACCGTTTGTACATTCGGTTTTACCTATAAACCAGTCGTCATAAGAATAGAAAGGATGATCACCCGGGAATGCAACATATTTCCGTCCGGTAAATGCACGTGCAAGTTTGACAGCAGCAGTAGTAACAGTTGATCCATTTTTGGCAAACTTCACCATTTCATGAATCTTCACAACCGACAGAAACTTTTCTGCAGCCTCCATTTCAATAAAAGCTGGTCGTTGAAAATTAACCCCCAACTCAAGTTGTTCTCTGACTTTTTCCAAAATTGGCTCGAATGCATGACCTAGACTGACAGATCCGAGTCCCATACTGCAATCCAGATATTTATTTCCTTCAATATCCCAAACCCAAGCACCTTTTCCTTTTGCAATAGCCGCTGGTGCATTCAAGGGAAATTGATCATCCCCTTTGGAGTATGTGTGAGCTCCACCAGGTATTAACTTATGGATGCGCTTTCTGAATTCATTGTTTGTAATCATAATTTAGCTTACTTGTTTATTCATTATCCTTTTTTAAACTCATTTTATATCCTTCATTGCGCTGGATATGCATGTTGCGCTGACGAACCTGCTCATCCGAAAGGTAAAAATCGGCATATTCTTTCCAATCTGCGTTCAAACCCAACTCATCCACCATCGCCTGAATCACTTCTAAATCCGTTGGCTCATCTAAAGTCATTCGAACCATACTGTAATCTAGATCTTCAGTATAATTTACTGACTTAAAAATTGCTCCTCCTTTGAGTGATGAATTGCGCCAAATATAAGGAGTTACGTGTTCACGATCCGAAAGTAAGGTGGCTTCTTTCCATGTCTTTTCCAAAGCACTGAATTTAAATACCTCCACATCTTGTCCATCAGGAAAAACGGTAATAAAGCCATTGCTTCCATAATCTGCTCCAGATTGGATAGTGTTGGTGACTACTTGATCAATCATTTTAGGATCAATCAATGGACAATCGGAAGTGATGCGGACAATATAATCAGGACTCTCATTTACTACTGCCTGATAATAACGATCGAGTACATCTTTCAATGCCCCTTGGTAATACGATACTCCTTCGTTATCGCAAATTGAAGTTAATACTCCGATATCCGGTTCATTTGTAGTGGCTACGATAAGTTTGGTAATAGAAGTTGATTTCAGAATGCGACGAATGTGCATGGCCAAAACACTCACCCCATTGATTTCTTTCAACACCTTTGCTGGTAATCGTGATGATCCTACTCTTGCTTGTGTGACAGCGATGATTTTCATTTCCAATTCACAGGACTTAATAATTCGGTTTCGCTAACATATATTTCCTCAACTGCCGACGTAAACTCTTTTGAAATTTGCAATTGCGCAACTTGATTTAGATTATCTTGCAATTGTGCTGGAGTTTCTACACCTATAAGTACTTTATCTATTTCCGGACGGGCCAAGGCATAACCCATCGCAGCTAATTCCATACTCATATTAAATTCATTACATATTTTTTTAAGTTGACGTAGAAAAGGAACCAACGGACTTAACTTAACTGGTATTTCAGTTTCCTTCATAAAAAACAAACCTTGAAGAAAAACTGATCTAACATGTATCTCGATTCCTTTTTCTTTGGCTTTTGAAATGTGACCTCCACGTTGGCACCAATTGTCAAGCATATTAAATGGCAGTTGAATCAAGTTGATTTCAGGGAAATTCAACACATATTCTAATTCATCATTTGAATATACCGAAACACCAATTCGTTTGATTCGACCTTTGGCTTGCATCGATTTCAAATCACCCAAAGCTGAAACATTTTGTTTAAACACATTCAGATGATGAAACATGAATCCATACAAAGAATCCACATTCAGCAAATTCATATCTTCAAGCAAACTGGGCCTTACCTCTGCTGGGGTTTTGCCGGGCATGAGTTTAGTAATCACATGAAATGATTCGGCTTGACCAACATGATAATGACCGATAACCTGCTGTGCGTTGCCATAGGATTCAGCCGTATCAAGCAACCGTATTCCACCCTCCCATGCTGAATGCAAGATTGCATTTGCAGTAGACTGGTCGGGTTTTCCGGTATTATTGTTAATCCCGTAAGGAATTCCCAATTGCACAGTTCCCAAAATCAGCTTATCCGAAAAGTTCATGTATCTGTTGGGGGATTCAGCTTTTGTAAAACTTTAATATTGTTTCGATCACATATTGATGCTCCTCATCAGACATGGAAGGATGCATTGGCAGACTCAAGCATTCCTGATAATACTTTTCAGCATGCGGCATATCGCCTTCCTTCCAGCCGAAACTGCGGTAATATGGCATCAAATGAGCAGGGATATAATGTATCTGAGCAAATATCTGATATGTTCTAAGATAGTTGTACAATGCAAGACGTAGAGGAGTGCGTATTACATACAAATGATATGCATGTGAAAATTGTGTATCCCCTTTCAATTCAAGTTGTGGACTCACAATTGCATGATGTCCATTAAATGCCTCGTCGTATTTCTTAGCAATTGCTTTTCGTCTTGCCAATCCTTTGTCGGCAACTTTCAATTGTGTAATACCGAGGGCAGCTTGAAAATCGGTGATGCGATAATTGTATCCCAGTTCCTGCATTTCCATGTACCAGCCAGGATATTGACCGCCATGTTCTGGTGTACCAGCTGCAAATTCAATTGAATTACTGAACTTGTGTTGATCACGGGTGATGCCGTGTGTTCTAAGCATCATGATTCGGTCGTATAATTTTTTATTATTCGTAGTGATCATACCTCCTTCTCCTGTTGTAATATGTTTTACCGGATGAAAAGAATAAATGGCTAAGTCTGAATAGTCACCATTGCCTGCAGTGATTGTTTCACCCTTACTATCCTTGATCGATGCGCCCGGAGCGTGACAAGCATCCTCAATAATCCAGCAACCAAATTCATCTGCAAGATTTCGAAATACTTCAATATTAACGGGGCGACCCGCAAAATCTACAGGTATGATTCCTGCATATGTTCCCAAAGGCGAAGCTTCAAGCAATTGCCTTACTTTAATTGGGTCAAGCAAAAATGTGTCTGGGTCAATGTCGGCAAATGCGACCTCACCACCGCAGTATCTGATACAATTGGCAGATGCAGCAAAAGTAATTGGAGTAGTGATTATTTTATCTCCCGGTTTCACTCCAAGAGCTAGTGCTGACAAATGCAATGCGGCCGTACCATTTGAGAGTGCGACCGCATATTTGGCTCCAACATATTCTGCAAAAGCTTTTTCGAATGCACCAACTGTGGGCCCCTGAGTCAGGTATTCCCGTTTTAAAGTGCTCACAACAGCTTCAATGTCATCATCCGAAATGAACTGCTTTCCGTATGGTATTGGTTTCATATTAGTCAATATATTTAAATGATTCATCAACATGCTCACGGATCAGTTGACGCAGGCTATCTACAGTTTCCCATTCTGTATTTTGACCTGAAGAGTAATTGAATCCTTTCTCTACCGACTTGGCATTGAAATGTTCAATATAGTCTTCGAGTTTGAATTGAGGTGCCTGAGGCAATATCACAAAGTATTTTCCAAGATCATATGTGGTGAATGAATCCGAGCTTGTAATCATTTCTTCATGGATTTTCTCGCCAGAACGTATACCAACAATTTGGCATTTACAATCTGGTCCAATAGCTTTAGCTACATCCGTGATACGGTAAGATGGAATCTTGGGCACAAATAACTCACCTCCCCAAGCCGTCTCTAGTGCATGTAGGACCATATCAACACCACCTGACAGAGAAATGTTAAAACGAGTCATATTGACGTCTGTGATTGGCAATACCCCTTCCTTTTTCTTTTTCAAGAAAAAGGGAATTACTGATCCATTTGAACCCATAACATTTCCATATCGAACTACTGAGAATCGAATATCCTTAGAGCCTCGAATATTATTAGCAGCGACAAATAATTTATCAGACGCCAACTTAGTAGCACCATATAAATTTATCGGTGCGCACGCTTTATCGGTTGACAATGCGACCACTTTCCTAACCGAGGGAGATCCTAATGAAGATTTTATAACATTTTCGGCTCCGATAATATTAGTTTTTACACACTCATCTGGATTGTATTCAGCAATATGAACATGCTTCATTGCGGCAGCATGTATCACATAATCTATATCGATAATAGCTCGTCTCAACCGGTCAAGATCACGTACATCTCCAATAAAATATCGCATACATGGATAAATTGACAAAGGAAATTCTTGTTCCATTTGATATTGCTTCTGTTCGTCCCTTGAGTAAATAACTAACCTCTTGACTTGAGGCCAACGATTTAATATTGTTTTTACTAATGCCTTACCAAGCGAACCTGTTCCGCCAGTTATTAGAATAGATTTGTTATTTAACATTAGATTTTAAATTTGATTTTGCAGTTAAAATAATTCATAATTTAAAACTGGCTTTTATACTTAATAAACCAATCTACAAACTTCCGGACACCTATCTCAACACTCGTTTTGGGCTTAAAGCCGATATAATTTTCTAGCTTAGTTGTGTCTGCATGTGTTTCAGGCACATCGCCTGCTTGCATATCAATATAATTTTTAATAGCAGTTTTACCAATACACTTTTCGAGTTCTGTGATATACTTTTGGAGCTTAATTGGAGAAGAATTACCAACATTAAAAATATTATAAGGAACGCCATCATAGTTCTTTACTGGGGGTTTAAAGATTAACCTGAATATTGACTCTACAACATCATCTACATATGTGAAATCCCTAATCATTTCACCATGATTAAAAACATTTATAGGCTGCCCTTTTAGGATTGCATCAGCAAATAAATAAATGGCCATATCTGGGCGACCCCAAGGCCCATAGACTGTAAAAAAACGAAGTCCTGTCGCAGGTAACTCAAATAGATGAGAGAAAGAATGAGCAAATAATTCATTCACTTTCTTAGTAGCTGCATAAAGAGCCATAGGCTTATCCGTTTTTTGATCCTCATTTAGTGGCATTACTGCATTTAACCCGTAGACAGAACTAGTGCTTGCGTAAATCAAATGCTTTATTTTAGTATGACGAGCCCCTTCAAGAATATTTAGAAAACCATCTATATTACTGTGAGTATAAGCGAAAGGGTTATCGATAGAGTACCTAACGCCAGCCTGAGCAGCTAAATTTATCACACAATCAAATTTTTCAGTATGCATCAATTCAAAAATTGAATTATAATCAGCTAAATCCAACCTCGCAAAACGATAATTTTTGTAGATACTGCTCCTAAGGAGAAGTGATTTCAAATCCTCGTTACTTTGAGAAAAAGGGTTACAATATGTGGAGCAATCAATGCCGTGATGTCTTAATCTTGATAACTTCAAATTAATATCATAATAGTCATTAATATTATCAATGCCGACGACCTCAAAAGACTGACTCTTTATAATTCGATCTACAACATGAAAGCCAATAAAGCCAGCACTTCCCGTAACTAAAATTTTATTCATTTACTTTATATTCAAAGCCTAAAGTCTACATGATTCTTATCCATAAAACCTTTTATATCATATACAATCCCATTCTTAATTATTAAATCTCTTACATTAATATTCTTAAAAACATCATGGGCAACAGCAATAACTACTGCAGAATAATTCGCCAATTGTAACTTACTTGATAATTCGATGCCATAATCTGAAAAAACCTCTTGACTATTAACCCAAGGATCATATATTTCAACATCAATATCGTAATTCTTTAGTTCATTATAAATATCTGCAACTTTAGTATTGCGAAAATCCGGGCAGTTTTCTTTGAATGTGAAGCCCAAAATCATAATTTTTGAATCATAAACTTGCAAACCACTTTTTACCATTTTCATGACAATCTCAGTAGCTACGTATTTGCCCATCGAATCGTTGAGCCTACGACCTGCCAGTATTACTTCAGGATGATATCCAAGTTCTTGAGCTTTTTGCGCGAGGTAATAAGGATCTACCCCAATACAATGCCCTCCAACCAATCCAGGCTTAAACTTTAAAAAATTCCACTTTGTTGCAGCCGCATCAAGAACATCGTTTGTATCAATCCCCATTAAGTTGAAAATCTTGCTTAGTTCGTTTACAAAAGCAATATTTAAATCACGCTGGGCATTTTCAATTACTTTTGCCGCTTCTGCAACTTTTATGCTAGGAGCCTTGTATGTCCCTGCAGTAATAATACTTTTATAAAGCTTATCAACAAATTCTGCAATTTCAGGAGTTGAGCCACTTGTAATTTTTAAAATTTGGGTAACCGTATGCGACTTGTCGCCAGGATTTATTCGCTCTGGAGAATAACCGCAATAGAAATCTTTGTTGAATTCTAAATGGGAATTTGACTCAAGAACATGAACCATTTCTTCTTCAGTAACCCCAGGATAAACAGTGGATTCGTATATGACTATATCTCCCCTTTTTAAAACCGAAGCCACTGTTTTACTTGCGCTAACTAAAGGAGCTAAATTCGGTCTATTGTATTTATCTATTGGGGTTGGCACTGTAATAATATAAATATTACACTTTTTAATATCAATAATATTTTGAGTGAGCATCAAACCATTGTGCATCTCAACATTAGCGTTCAATACTGACTTCAAAAGATCATTATTCACTTCTAACGTAACATCTAATCCACTATTTAATTGATCAATACGGTTCTTATTAATATCAAAACCAATAACACTATATTTCTTTGCAAAGGCAACAGCCAATGGTAATCCTACATACCCCATTCCAAGTATAGCTATTCTATCTCTTACATTTTCCATTAACTCAAATTTTAAACTTAAAGCTTACCTAAACCTATAATATACCCTATTAATTAGTTTTATATAATGGGAGAGGTAAAAGTAATATGAACAAGAAACATACAAACGGCTGTATTGTTAGTGCATTTTATTAAATAAGATTTAAAACTAATTGAATCTACCAATACTGATGTAATGATACCCCATCGAGTTCATTTTGGCTACTTCAAATAAATTACGCCCATCAAAAATTAGTTTACTGGACAACAGCTTTTCGATGCGCTCAAAATCGAGAGTTCTAAATTCGCTCCACTCGGTAACGATAATAAGTGCATCAGCTCCTTCTAGTGCATGGTATTGACTAGATGCGTACCCGATCTTAGTTCCCAAAACTTGTTGTACATGTTGCATCGCCTCAGGATCGTAGGCAGTGACTGTTGCGCCTTCTTGCAAAAGCGCTGCAATAATAGATAAAGCAGGGGCTTCACGTATATCATCGGTATTAGGCTTAAAGGCCAAGCCCCACAGCGCAAAATGTTTGCCACTCAGATTGCCATTGGTGCTGCCGTTATAGTACGACTTTATTTTTTCGACCAAATGCAGC
>Ga0194116_10002285_pt1 | contig 25166 bp, 28 predicted proteins | sample TA2MahsurfametaG_4_FD_148617 | JGI IMG/M metagenome (GOLD analysis project Ga0194116, IMG submission 148617) | Freshwater microbial communities from Lake Tanganyika, Tanzania - TA2015008 Mahale S9 surface | ecosystem: Environmental > Aquatic > Freshwater > Lake | place: Tanzania: Lake...
GAGAGCATAAGATTTTCCAGATGTAAGGTTATTTATTTTTAGGTCGGAAGGGGCAATCAGGACATCCTGCCCCACAGCATCCCCTATTAGTTGATCTCATAGTTTTCCATATAGGGTTATTTAGCATTATCTTTCAATATAACTAAGTGTGTGTTTTTCTGCTCTAAGTTGCTCAATGATTATATCGCAACCGATCTTAGGATTGCAATCACCACAAGTATAAACATCTATGGCAGCCTTACCCTCCTCTGGCCAGGTATGAATACTTATGTGACTCTCGGATAACAAACACAAAACAGTAACGCCCTGTGGTTCAAATTTTTTGAATATTGTTTGGCATACAGTTGCTCCACTTGCAGCAGCTGCATTCTCCAATAGATCTATAAGATAATGCTCGTTGTTCAAAAGAACAAACGAGCATCCATAAACATTTAATAAGTAGTGCTTACCCATTTTACATCGGGTTCTCCTCTGCCTCTTTGATTAATTTACTTATAATATTTTCAGTACCATCCATTGTTTCAACTGCAAAGATAGCAGATCTTCTATACTTATTCAATTTTTTGTACTGCTTAAGAATTTTCTCAAGTTCACTATCATTAACAATGACCTTCGCTTTTCCTTGTTTTCCAAATCCAGAACTCATTTTCTTTTCTTTTTATCAGTTTGTTTATCTTGTCCCCAAAGTCTTGGATTTACTCTTCCGTATCCAAAATCAATTTTTTGAATCGAATCTTTTCCAAACTTATCATAATAAAGATCAAAGATAGAAACTTTCTTACCTCGACATAGATCTTTTCTCAACTCTCCATTCACAACATATTCTACAATATAGGCATCACTGGGAAAGGAAGGATCTTTAATTTCTGCAGGTGTAGAATTTACAAGAAGAATTTCGCAACCATACCGTTTAGCAAGATTTGTTTTTTCTTCTTGAGTCCATTCCACAATTGTTTCTTCCTTTTCTAAACGAACTTCATTACATACTTTACTCATGCACGATTGCCCCATTGAATATCAGGATATGCTTCGCGGACATTATCAAAACTGATCTTATATTTATCGGAAAGTCTTTTATCCTTTACAAGACACAATAATTCAGCTTCAAGTGGATGTAGACCTTGAAGAATATTAATAAACATTGTTTCTTTACGAAGTTGAGTGATATCATTATTACCACCAACTACAAAGTTATAGAATTTATTCCATTCTTTGCGAATAGATGTCTTTGATTTTTCATTTGAAAAATCTTCTGTGCCATAATAACCAGAAGTTTTTACACCATCATTCTTAACTTTACTTTGAATCAATTCAGTCAAGTTACCACCAACAGATGTTTGTTCATCGTTATTTGCATAAGGAACATCACCCTCAGGAAGAGTGCTGCGAATACTTGGATCAAAGTTCCAAATAAGAATAGTAACTAAACCTTCATTTCTATATTTCTTTAGAACATCAACCTTTAGAGCATTCGACCTTTGCTTTGAAACAAGCTCTAAAATTTCATGTTGAAATGGATTAGGTTGTAATTCTTTGACGGTTCTAGTCGTCGTCTTCGTCTTCGTCGTCATAGTAATTTTCAAATCGTACTGCTAAAATTTCATCTGGTATAATATTACCGTTTTCATCAAACATTTCGGGATGTGTACTTAATGAGGAAAGGTAGTTTTTTTCATAGACATATTGTTTTGCCATCCATCCTAACATACCTCCCACAAGTAAAAACATTATAGAAATTAATGTTGTGAGGGTAAGAGTTACTGCTAACATTTGTTTTCTCCCGAGGTTGTTTAACTTAAACCTAAAAAAAATCACCCTCCTTGCAGTAATGTTTTAGTTATTTATTTTACTTAAATGTGATGCGAAATTCAAAAAACAAATCAATTTTTTTATTTTTGAACCACGGGAGTAATTTTCCAAATTTAATTTGAAACCAAGGATTTGATGCATCCTTTGATTTTGCAGAAAGAGATTTAAGCATCAGTTCAAATCCCCTATTAATGTGAGTCTGAGAGGAATTACTTGACTTTCTTCCTTCTTCCTGGCCTTTTGTCATGGTTATATCTCCATGCATCTTCCATTATTTTGTTTAAATAATTTTTAATTTTTCTTGCCTGTGGTTTAGGAATATGCCCATATGCTTCACGAAGTTGTTTGTGTGAACTATCCGAACCACCTTCAATATACTCGTCCAAATCTTTGGTAATAATTTGAATATTGCTTGCCGTAGCACTATGAATAAATTCTTCAACTTCAAGTCTTTTAGCATTTTTAACCTTTAAGTAACCATATAGATCCAAAACAAAATGACCATTGAATGCGAGATCAATGGCCTTCTCAACATCAAAATAGATTTCATTAAAGGTTGAGTTCATTACACCATCTTTTGTTCTTGAAGATATTTAACTGTATCAGTGCATCCACCAAGTTTTTCTTCATCTTCGCTTTCTTCATTTAGTACAACTTGAGGAAAAGTTGCACCCCATTCAAACTTTTCATAAAAGTCTTCTCTGGTAAAATCAAAATCAAGTCGATAAACAACATGATCGAGACTTGCTAATTCTAGCACTTGTTTGATCTTGTCGCAATAGGGACAACCATCTTTAGAATAAACTGTAAATTTCATAACTTAATTTAAATCTTTTTAGTATATATGAATTTAATTTAGATAAATGTGGTATTCATAAAATGTGTCATACAAAATCTACCATTTTTTTTACCACAAAACTCTGGTTTCATGATAACAGGATCAACAGAGTGCCAAATTGTAGATGGAAACATTATTGTTTTATTATTTTCAACTTCAATAGTTAGATTAAATTCATCAAAATGCAAATTACCACCACTAAATTTTTTTGGTTCTTTGTAAAACCATGTTAAACTAGTCAAATATCCATGATCTTTATGCCGTTTATAGTGATCTTGATTTTCATAATATGAAATTAAAGTTGTATCTCGGACAATATCAACATTATTGAAAAACCATGATGGGTGTTTAACTACAATATCTGCCCATATATTAAATATTTTTCTATTAACTTGTAATATATTTGAAAGATTTCTATCTTTATATGCAGAATCTAACCATAAAGCAGAATTCTTTTTCAAAATAAAATTTTTGTCATCAAAAGCCGTCCCTGTGGATTCCGGTGGTTTTAATTTTTTATTGTAACACAAAAAATCTAATTCTTCCCATATTGATTTTAGTTCATTTTCATCATAAAAATTATCAATTATTAAATATGGAAACTGATTTTTATCATTAAAGTAAGTTACATTCATGTCATATCAAAAATAATTTATATTTATTACACTTCTGTATTTCTCGTCAGTGCATGTTGATCCCGTATGCCGCATTAATGAATTAAATGTCAAAAGTCTATTCTCTACACTATTCACAATAGTACCATCTAAAAATTTTGTAAACCCATCATTAGTATTTAAATAAAACACTGAGGTCATACATTCATAATCAACATCTGTATGAAATTTATATGTTAGTATACTTTCCGTTTTTGGGGTCAGATTAGCTTTTATTTTTACAATAGATCGACAATTTAATTTATCTATTAATGGATAAAGAAGTTGATAATAACTGCTATTTTGTCTATTATTAAAAAAGAAATTATGAACTAATTGAAAATTTAAATTATCATCTTGATCAAAATATTCTGGTGTCAAAATAGTTGCAATATACCAGGGAAAATTATCAGAACATAAAGTTTCTTTTAATATAAGAAAATCATTTTCTGGAAGAAAATTATCACTAATAACATAATCTTTCATACTAAACAAAATCACCTTTTATTGACTTCAAATCTTTATTATTTCTTGGCACAGAAACACTAAGATTAATTGTAGAATCACACATGCCAAAGTTTCCAATTGGTATAATATTAAATGCTAATGAATATCTATCCACAGGTGCTTTATGATATCCAACTTTATGCTTCAAATAACTTGGAAAAAATACTACAACATTTTTTCCAGGATCAATTTTCCATCCCGAACTATTATAAATGTTATACTCTAATGGTTCATTTACTAGAAAAGAAGATGTTCCTACAGAATCTCTATCAAACCAAAGGCCACCACAATCTTCAATATCATCAAAATATAAAACACCACTATAAAAACTATTTTTATGGTTATGAAGATGAGATGTTGCGTTTGGATTTACCTTTGTTAACCAACTAGTAGTGATTGCAAAGTCTGTATTCTGATACAAAAGAACTTCGTCTTTTACAATATAAAAAACTTTTAATAGTGTTTCTTTTAATTTTGGAAAATCATCAAGTATTGTAAAACAATTACTTACATAACAGTTTTGATAGATAAAATTATCAATAAATTCATATCCGTCTTTCATTTTAGCATAATCTTCATCAAAATTATCCTCCAACTTTGTTTCAAAAACTACGGTTGGGAATAAAGGAATTATGCTATAATCTTGAATTGGCATGTTAATAAATTATTTAAAACAACAATACTTCAAAAAATTAATCTTGTCAACTCTTATCGTAGATAAATTTCTCCATCATTTGTATCTCCACTTGGGCCATAGAACGCATCTCTGCTTGGACTCATTGGAGACATCATTTGATTTCCCCATCCAGCATAACTTCCTAAAACAGGGTATGTATAATTAGAAGACTGCTGACCCCCACTATAACTTGCTGGGCCTATAGGATTAGCCAAATAATCCGCATATGTATTCCAACCATTTGGCATGTCTGCAGTTGAAGACGGTGTATTAGAATTCCAGTCAGCATCACAGAAGAAATAATCAACCCCAGCACCAACTCTCATTCTAAAAACTTTATATGAAGGTGATGTATTTTGTATTAACCAATTTATATCACTATCGCTATACTTGCCTCTTTCAGTTGCGGGATTTCCAACTGCAGCAGTAATTCCGGCAAGTTGAACTCCTCCAGTATTTCCGCCATTCATAACTCGCATCCATCCACCACCATCAGTTGTCATATCACAATAAACCCCATAAACACCACTACCCATTTGAATCCAATAAATTCCATCTTTTGATTCCGGAAAATCTTGAAGAATTTGCCAGGCGCTTACTCCTGGAGTAGTTTGTGTTCTACCGTCTCCTGGTCTGCTTGTACCCGTATTTGCATAATAACGGACAACTACAATACCAGTTCCTCCTTGGCCGCCTTGGTTATTTGACTGATAGTGCGCACCGCCGCCGCCACCGCCGCCTGTGTTTGCACCAGCAGGAGATCCAGGAGTATTTGCCCAGGTGTTGGTGCCACCACCAAAACTATTTGCTCCTGCATTTAAGGCTCGTCCTCCACCGACAGGACCACCAACAGCACCGGCTCCTCCACCGCCGATTCCACCATCGCCACCCGAACCACTATATCCTGCACCACCTCCACCACCACCCCAGTGATGAGCAGCACCTACAATATTTGAAAATCTACCTTTTCCACCGCCTGCTGGAACCCAAAATCCAGCTTGACTTGCTCCTCCACCGCCACCTGGATACCATGCATAATAAGACCATTGCCCAGAGTATCCTTGACCTGCTATACCTGATCCGGCAGCACCACCATAATTACCAGCAGAATATCTTCCACCAGATCCTCCTCCACCGCAACCACCGTTACCGGCCGGATAACTATTTGTATCGTGATCAGATGCTCCACCACCGCCGCCAGTAGCAGTTAAATTAATAGAAGTGCCTGTAATAGAAGAACTTCCACCGTCACCACCTCTTGGGCCATTAGTTCCGGGGCCGCCACCACCGCCACCGCCTCCTACAGACACATTGAGGGTTTCAGATGTTGCAGTATTAATCAATGGATCAGAAGTGGTGAAATTATAGACACCACCACCGCCTCCGCCGCCGCCCATGTCACAGCCGCCACCACCGCCGGCGGCGACGATTAAATACTCTAAATAAGCACTATTAGTACCTCTAATTTGACGAGTATTTACCCAATGAATGGTGTTTGTAACTGTCATTGATGAAGCACCCGTAGATGTCCATCTGTTAGATCTTAGACGATTTGCAAAATCAGTAGTTGCATTTCCACCAGAAACAGACCCAACTTTTCTAATATTATGTCCTGTAATTCTAGGTAAAGATCTATTTTTAGATAAGTTAAAGACAGTCATTGTTTTAAATCTTTAAAAATTTACTGTGGAACTTCAGGCCAGACTATTTCTTCCATACTAGAAATTGTCGAAATAGTGCTCGGAAGATCTCTTAATTTTTGTCTGTAAGAACTCCATTCTTGTTTTTTCTCATCAGAAAGAGGAGAATCTTGAACAAGAACCCAATCAGACTTCGTTAAACGAAAATCTCTTTCTGCTCTAAATATTACCCAAAGTTCTTCTTCTGTAAATTGCCTTTGTGATTGGGTATTCATTGGAATTTTTTGAACAAAAAAACTTAATGTTCCAGAATCCCAAACTAACATTTCAGTGTTTGCATCATATTGTGGTGCTTCATATGGCCCACTAAATCCGGCATCTTTTATCTCTTCTTCTGTAAAAGATTCTCTATCAGTTCTACTTCTACCATCACTTAATAAAATTTCATGAGGTAATTCTCGTGGTTCTTGACCCATATGAGAGTAAAGTCCAGTAATATCTAACATTTTTATTTCTCCTATCAATCAATAATTGCTTCATATGAACAAGTAACATCTAAGTCATTAGCTGCAGATGCTGTAGCTGTAATAGATGCATTTTCTGGCAAATAAATTGAAGATGCTTTATCCAAAATAACAAGAGTTGACTTAGCAGAAACATCAATTGCAAATGCTAATCTAGTTGCAGTGCCAGCACCAGAAGCAGAATCGTGCAAATTAAGAGTAATATTTGCAGTTGCGGCACCATCATCATTTGCAACAATGATTGAGTTTATTTTATAAACATATTGACTATTAGCAGGATTACTAACAATCACATTAGCAGAAGTATTGGCAAGACTTATTGAAGTCGTGATCCCAGTAATGGTTGTTACACCTACAATATTTGGAGCTACCATGATTTTTTCTGAATAACTAATTTGTTAACTAAGTTTATTTATGTACTTTATGATCTTAAAGGGGGATCGGAAAGAAGATATTTTAGTGCTACAACTTTACTCAATGTAGTTGTAGCATCAATTCCTGTTAATCCAGAAGCATCACCAAAATAAGACGAAGAATAAAGAGTATTAGAAATAGAAGTATCTACATTTATAGTTTGGATCGTTGAAATTCCAGAAACATTAAGATTCCCATAATTATTAATTATATTTTGCCCAATATTAATTCCTTCTGGAAAAGATGGAGGAGATTCTCCATTAGAACCAACTATAGAGTCTACTTTAATATCGATCATGATCTAAATGGCAAAGGATCTATAATCATTTTAAGTGCGACAACTTTACTTTGATTTACTGTAGGTAATCCAGTCAATCCAGATCCATCTCCAACAAATGATGTTGCAGTGATAGTTTGGGATAAAACAGTATCTGCTTGAATAGATTGAAGTGTTGAAACACCGACAGTGTTTATACTTCCATTTACAGTTAAAGTTCCACCAGGTGGTATAACGGCGCTATATGGAAATATTGGAGCTCCTGTATCAAATCTATTTACAATTGAATTTACTTTAATTCTTGACATAATTTTTTTTTAAAATATTAAAGATAAACCAACTACTTTTGAATCATTAACTATTGGCAATCCTGTTAATCCAGAACCATCTCCTACAAATGCTGTAGCAACAATAGATTGAGAAACAACAGAATCTACTCTTAAATCTGCCATTGTAGAAACTCCGACAACATTTATATTTCCATTAACATTAAGAGTTCCTTCTGGAGGTATAACAGCACTGTATGGAAGTTCTGGAGAAGAAATTCCATATACATCAACAATACTATCTACTTTAAGTTGTGATTTTTCTATCATTTTTTTAAGTTATTAATGTTAGAGCAATTGCCTTTCCATTCGGAAGTCCAGGAATATTAGTTAATCCTATAGCACCTGCAACACCAGTAAATGTAGTTGCTGTACAAACTCCAGTAATATTAATAGTTTGTGTATTTAATGTTGGAGCAGTCAAAATACCAGTAGGAGAACTAATACCAATTCCGAGACGAGTTGTGCTTTGTGTGGTAGTCTCAAAAGATACATTTTCTGGAAAAGTGACTCCTTTAGTAAATTCTACAGGACCATCTTCAAGACTTGTTATTTTATTAACTCTAAGTGTTGACATAAATTTTCTCCATTAAATTACAATGTAAGAAACACCAGCGCCAATCGTGACTGTTGCTCCAACAGAAACACTTATTGGACCAGCCATAGCATAATTAGTTCCTTCTTGATAATAAGAAGGCATAAACAATTCATCAATAATTGCATGATTGTTTGCAAAACCTCTACAAGTTGCAATCGTATTTGTAGAAATACCGCCCTGGATAAAAATATCCATCTGATTTAAGGCTGCATTATAATTAAAGGTGTTACCTGCTCCGATAAAATTGAGCATGGTAACACCTAATCCAATAATATTACTTTCATATTCAGTTGTAGATTTTATACCAACACCTAAACCTGTGTTAATATTGACCAAATTTCTCTGGTCATCAATAACAGTAACTCCTCCAATTTTTATTGCCATCTTCGTGTCTCCACTCGGCTTAGCTTCATATTATTTATCAAGTTTTGCTTTTAGTTCATTAACTTCTTTTTGAAGTTCTTTAACTGCTTCAATCAGAATACCAACTAATCCATTATAGTTAACAGACTTAGTTTCACCTTGACCAATGAGTTCAGGAAGAACTTTTTCGACTTCTTGAGCAATGACACCCATAGAAGGTCTCTTTGTTTCTTTCCAATCAAATCTTACACCCTCAATTTCAGTAATGAGATCTAGAGAGTTTTCAATTAGTCTTATATTGGTCTTGAGATTAGCATCAGATGTTGCATTAAAGTCAGTGGCAGTTGCAACTCCCGTAACAGTTAATCCAGCATTAAACTCAACATGACCTGTGAATGTAGGAGTATTTGTAAGATTATATGCTGATCCATTTCCAATTAGAATTGAACCTACCTGAGGAACTCCATTTAATCCAGTACCACCTCTGGTAATTTGAACAACACCAGTGTGATTATTTGCACTGAGATAATATGCACCAGATTGTCCACCAAGAGTGGAAGCATCGACATCACCTGTATTAGAGTTTCTAATTCCAACAGCACCATTTGAGCCAATTTCAAATGTCGATGACTTAAATCTCGCAATACCTAAAGTTGAATAGAGATCAAGGGAAGATTCAACTCTATTTGGTTCAATGATTATATCTCCATAATGAGTATTAACTCCAACACCACCCGGTGCAAGATCTTGAGATGTTGATTGAATTTGTAATGGTGTTGTTGTTCCAATACCAACAGATGTTGCAACTTTTTTGAATGAAGAATCACCTGCAAGGAAAGTGAAATCTGTTGCAGAACCAGATCCAAGTCTTGTTGGTGAAACTATACCGGTTACAATATTTGCAGCATCAATGTCCTGCTTAGCAAGCAATGACCAGTTGCTTTCAATTGATGATGAAGTATTAACCGTGGCACTATACTGGACATTTTGCTTAGTAAATGTGAGTGTAGTTGCAGAACCAACTGTTGTAATTCCAACAGCGTTCAGAGTAAATCCATTAACAGATGCAGTTGACTCAGCACGAGTTCCATGCAGTGTAAATGAATTTGTAGTTGCAGAACCAACATAGTAGAATGATCCAACACTAAGACCAGTTGGAGCACTACCAGTCAGTTTTACAGGATCACCAGTTACAAATCCATGATCTTCAAAAATAATTGTATTTTTATCTGTATTGATTGGTGTTCTGGTTAAAGAATGAGTTCCAGTTCCACTAGAAAGAAGAGTTACGATAGAAGACAATCCATAAGTTGGATGGAGTTCAATAGAACTAACTCCAACTTTCTTAATATAATATGTTTGGCCATCGGTTAACCCACCTATACCATTTCCACCTTCTGAAGAATAAACAACAGGATCTCCATTATCAAGGTTTGTATTATCAACAATTATCCTATATGTCGTAAAGTCAACACTACCACCCGTCAAATAGTTGGTTGGAGAGAATGTAACTGCTAGTCCAGCATTATTTACGGTCGTTTGTATTCCAATTGCATCTCCATCAGAAACAAAATCTGGTAATGCAGCTGTTCCTGGGAATTTGGCACTGTTAGTCAAAGACATGTACAATCTAGTTTGTACATCGTCTATTTTAATCGTAAAGTTTGATCCATTAGATCTTCCACCAATTCTACTTGGATCATTAATTGTTAAAATATCATCAGATTGATAATACCTACCACCAGTTTCAATGCCAACTGCTGTCACATTTCCGCCGGCACTAATTGTAACTGTTGCAAGAATATCAGTACCAATACCAGTAACTGTGTCAAGTAAGATGGATGTATAAATTCCGGGGTTAGTATATCCAGAACCACCAGAAAGGGTCTTGAGACTTAATGCGACACCCTTTACAAGACCGGTTGTTCCATATCCAACATAAGTTGGAGCAGTAACAATACCAATTGCAGTTCCAGCAGATAGAGCACTAATTACTTCATCTCCATTTTGGAAATTATAATTTCTTGTATCTGTATCGAGAATTAAGAACTCACTCAATGTATCATTTACAAGTACAAATGAATTTTCTGGTTCAACAACAGTATCACCTTGCTTAATATTTGCTGCTGGAATTCTGTTTACAAGAGTTGTTTTTGCACCGTTTACATTTGTAGTAATAAAGTTAACAACTTTTGGTGGAATAAGGTCTGGGTTAATTTGACCATTACTGTTCAATTGAACAACAGAATTTGGAATTGCACTTGTAGAAACAGTCTTATCGATAAAGTCGCCAAGTCTGTTATTCAAGAAAGATCTTACTGCCAATTGAGTAGAAACTCTCCTATTAAGAGGCCCTCCAATTTCTCCTTCACCTAAGTTCTGATCTGTTGAGAACTCTTCAACAACAACACCACCAGAAAGACTCAATCTAAGAGAATCTAACTGGCCAATAGTAACTTTATTATTGAAGATGATATTACCAGTTCTGTTGAAAGCAGTAATAAAATCTCCGATCTTAAAGTCTCCAAGTTCGTTAGTACCTGAGGCATAAACACGACCACCTAACTCGGAAACTTGTTCTTTAGCATAATCCGTTTTACCACCATTTTGAGGAAGTGCATTATAATCAATTCCAGAACCAGCATATTCCCAAGTGTGAGAAGATGAGTTAATAATAGATGGACGATGGAAGTGTATATAATAGTTCTCAGGTAAAGTGCTAATACCAATAATTACATTTCCTGGTTGAGTAGAATCAACTTTAAATTCTGATGTCCAATAATCAGATCTACTCTGAACTGCGGTTAGTCCAACAGAAACGGGTGATGGACTGTGATCAACAATTGGATTTCCTGTAGTAGAGAAGAATCTTCTAGATCCAGCAACAGATTCGACAGAAACAATAAGTTCTCTAGTAGATGAACTATATGTCAAAGCAATACCAGTTGCAGTTCCCGTAGGAAGTGTCTGAGTAATTTGTCTACCTGAAACAAATACTAATGGATTAGCAGTAGAACCAAGACTAATTGTTTGATATGAGTTGTGTTTATCAATAACTTCATTTACAATAAACTCTTGATTATTTCCAACAAAAGTATTAATACCAACAAATGTTGAACCTAGCGCCACAAGAGTTTCTAGTCCTTCATCTTCATAGAGTCTAAATGATGATGCATTAATATAACCAATATAGTAGACGTTTCCACTTATAAGACCATTAATTTGAATTGGTGGATCTACACTTTCATCCCCATAGTAAACCACAGACTCTTCATTTTGGAAAGGATGTCCAGGAATAATAAAGATATCATTTACATCATCAACAGCAACACCAGTAAATTCCTGAGTCGTTACAAGTGGTTTAAAGAGTGATGTTTTATCTTCTAAGTTGCTGTTAAGGAACTTAAGAATAAAGAGTTCTTGATCTGCTCTACCTAAACCAACTGCTTTCAGCGTCTGAAGTCCACCACTAACACCAGTAGCCGTGATACGACCACGGTCAAACCCGAACGAATTTCTACTATAACCAGTAGATCTTAAAGCATAAAGACCAAAGTTAGTTGCGGAGTTGGTAATTGAGAGGTAACCACCAGACTGAGTTAATGATCCATAACGGCAGAAAATTTGGAAGCAAGAAACAACCTGTGCATAACCGTCATTAATTGTTCTCCAACCAACACCACCAAATGAAATCATGGTGAATGTTGCCGCAACCATTGACTTACCAAACTCTGGTTGGTCGCCAACGGGTGGTTTTTCGCCTAATTCTGGAATAACAGCCTTGTTTGGTGAAAGAACTTTATCACCATCAACAAGAATACCATTACCACCAAGAGAAGAAATAATAGAACAGTTTTGAATATACGGAGACTTATTAATTACGGGTTTTGAAAGTCTCGCAGTGCCGTCCTGAACATAATAATGAGCCCAACCATTTGTATGAGGTTCTGTCTTAATCTCAAAAGTATAGTCATTGATAACTTTACGAACTGGAAAATCCTTTTGTCCACTAGAAAGTTTCTCTGGATATCTCCAAACTTCTTGAACAATTGGAACTCTACGAACAGTACCACCACCAAGATAAGTATGAGGTATAGTTGAAATGCCTGCATTATAAACAAAAGTAGTGCTGTCGGGAACTGAAGTGACTACAAAAGTATAACCATCATTTGATGCACTAGTTACCGTACCATCAGGGAAGAAGTCTGTAGTAATACCGGATCCACCTGGGCAGGTAAATTGAAGCATGGATGGTGCAATTCTATCACCAACTTTGAAACCGTGTGCTGATGCTGTTACTGCAGTAGAAATACCAGTAGTATTTGTATAAGCAAAAGTACTAATTGCAACTGTTGGCCAACCCTCGTAAATGTGAGGAATTGTTGAAACACCAGCATTAAAAGTTACTGTTTTTGCTGCAGTATTGATGCCAGTAATAGTGAATACTCTTCCATATTGACTTGTTCCATCTGGGAAGATAGTTGTTGTTACACCTGCGTGCTCTGCTCCACATGAGAATGGAAGATTTGCAAGGAACAATTCATCATCAATCTTATATCCCTGATTTCCCGTTTCTCCAAATAAAGCACTACTAAAGAAAGTAATTGTAGATACGCCAGTTGTGTGATCATATGCAAAGGTATTAATACCAACTTCATCATACCCACAAGTAAATGCCAAACCAGCAAGACGAACTGTTAGATTTCTATAAAGTTCATGCTCTTGTTGGGTAGTAACCGTTGCAATCCCAGTAATGTGATTATACTTAAAGTCAGTAACAGTTAGTATTCCAGGGCAAGCATATCCAGTCCTGTCCACATTTGAATTAAATGGATCATCAAATGCAACAGAATATTCAAAGGTATGTTGTGGAACTTGAGTCGATGGGTCAACATAATCATTAAATGTCATTCCTGTGATATAACAGGCACTTCTTAGTTTAAATAAATCCTTACCAGCATTTAGAGGTCTAACAACAATATTTCTAAGAGAGTCACCAATAATAGAAACATCATCATAAACAATGATTGGGTTATCTTCAATATATTCTCCAGTCTCAACATAAATGGTTACTCTTTGCCCAATCTTAGAAGCTAATTGAGTTGCTTTTTTGAGAGTTCTGACTGGCAAAATACTGCCGTCGTTCTCATCATCACCATTTGCCTGAGAAACTCTAATCACATAATCAGAACCACCAGCACCTCCAGTTTTGAAGGATAGATTACCAAATCCATCAGTCGTTACAACTTGACCTGGTAAGCCATCTGCAGTTGGAAATGAAAGTCCTGCACCAATAACTCTACCAGCAGTAACGATTCCAGAAACATTTAGATGATCAATATCAACAGTACCAGCACCCGAAATAATTAAGTTTTGGAAACTACCGATTCCAGAAGAAACCTTGTTATTTGTTCCATCCAAAACAACATTTGAACCAACTATAAGTGTTTCTGTAACTCTTTCATTACCAGTAACAAGAAGTTCGGTATTACCAACTCCAAGACGAACACTCTTGAATGCATTTGTGCCAGCAACATGAACATCATTTTCGAAGGTAGATATTCCAGTTGCTCTTAAGTGATTAACTCTTGATGTATTTGTATGAAGTGTTACATTGTTGCCAATATTAAGAGTATTTGTATCTCCATTGATGGTAACTGTTCCAGAACCAACTGTCAATACTCCAACAATTTTAGCATCACCTTCAACAATTATATCGTCTTGAACTCGAATATCGTTAAAAGTAGATCCACTAGAAACATTAACTGTGTTAAACTGAGCATGATCTGTTACATTTAAGTCATTAGATGTAGTAATTCCAAGTACATTTACATAATCTAATTTAAGGTTACTTCCTTCGGAATCATATCGAACAATATCTAATATTGATTCATTAGAAATGAAAGATGCATTGGCATCTGATATATCGATGATAATTGAATCACGAACATTATACAGTGTACTAAACCCAACAACAGAAGATGTTGGGATAGCAGATCCAATACCACTACTTATACTAACAGCTGGTCCTTCAACAAAAATATACTGTGTAAATGATACTGCAGTTCCTGTAGAAATTGATGTCCCTACAGTATTTGCAGTTCCAATAACAACAGCATTAGTAATTGGTGTAACAAATGTACTAAATCCAACTGTGGTTCCAGTACTTATTGAAGCACCATGAGTATCTGCGATACCAATTAAAACTGCATCACCAACGCGATTTGTTTGAAAATCATTTACTGTAACTAGAGTACCTGTTGATATTGTTGATCCATATGTATCGCCAGGATCTATTCCAATATAAGTATCCCCAACACTGACAATTGAAATATTATTAAATATCCCATCAATCAATAAATATTGACTTGTTGTTATTCCAGTTGGAGGAGGAGTAATATAAATTGTAGTTGATGCTGCGCCAACAGTTGTTGAAATTGAAAATGTATTTGAAGGAAAATAAGCATCAGGAAGAGATACTGTAGTTAAACCGACAATTTCAACATTATCAAATATGCTATCAATATTCAAATATGGATTATTGTAACTTGTAGATGGACCAATATTTACAGGTATTATAGTAGATCCGAGGCCAACAGTAGTTGATATCCCAGTTGAAGAAAATTGCTGATAAAATGATGGCAAATTAAGTGTTGTTAAATCAACTATAGGAACATTTGTTATAATACCAACTGTAGATGCTGGTGTTACTGTAATAGATCCACCCATATTACTATGATTCTCACAGACATAATAATAAGTGCCTACAGTTTGAGGTGTCCAGGTTAATGTTCCAGATTGAATTCCATTATTTGTAATATTTTCAGTTACAACATTTGCTGGATTATATGCTCCTGGAGATGTTTGAATCCAAAAAGGATGACCAGATGCATTAATATTTAAAATTAAAGTATCTCCGGCATTTATTGTGATTGCTAGATCAGTTCCATTAATTTGACCAGTAAAAACATAATCAGAAAAACCAAGATTATTAACAGTAGCTGCAATAGAAACTGGATTTTGTGATTGATTTACTGAAATATAATCTCCAGTTTCTATACCAGCAATAGAATTTACGCCTAAAATTGTGGATCCAATAGCTACTGTAGTACTTATTCCGGTAGTTCCAATTACACCAAATATATCAGTAGTTACGGCAATTGTAGTGATACCTGTTACTTCTATATTTGTTAAGTAACCGTCAATTGTTATATAATTGGTCAAATCAGTGTTAATTGATCCGGTAGATGCAATACCTATTATTGTAGAATTAATTCCAGTAACAACAGTTGTTGTTGTTTGAGAATAAGGAGAATAATATGGAATAACAGTTACTGTACCAAATCCTATTATAGATACATTATTATAATATCCATCAAGATACAATCTATCATCAACTATTAAAGAATCTATATTATTAACAGGAATTACAGTTGTAAATGGAGTTAACTCAGTCTTTATAATTTTCTGAAAGGAATCCAATAAAATTGGATCATCAGTAATTCTAATTCTACTAGAGCGAATTGTTTCTGCGCTAATTACATCGTTAATACCATCAATAGTAATAGAAGAAGAACCTACAGTAAGGACACCAGTAACTCTAGCATCACCTTTGACAACAAGTTCAGTATTTCCTATACCTATTGTTATACCAGTTGTGCTAGATATTCCTACTGTATTAACGGTCAATTCACCATTAAACTCAGCACTACTTACATTATTCAGATCAATCCTAGCCAACTCTTGACCAGCAGTAGTTATGCCATTATGTACATGAACAGAACTATTAGTTGTATTTACTGTTACTTCACCTGGAGCTCCCGTGAATGCCTGATGTTCAGCGGCTGTTCCTCTTCTAAATTGAACTCTTTTGGTATTCGCCATTACTAGTAAGTCTTTTAATAGTATTTATTAAATAATATAGATCATCAACTTACGCCTACGTCTTCGTTACCGCGATAAAATCACCGCAATTACTAGTAGCTAATCTGATATTATTTATCATATAATATAAATTCTTGTTGTAGTTGGGGGTTCATATTCAACATATCTATCTTGAGACTTACCTCTAAGAATAATATTTCCTTCTTCTTTAAAGGATCCTTGTACATATGCTTCTAAAGCAGACCCACCAATAATAAAGAGAACTTTGGTAACATTGTAAATTGCAGTAAATACCTCTGCAGAACCGCTGAGAGTATCAATTGATCCCGATCCATTATATGCTTCAGTGTTTCTTTCTGCTGCTGTACCAACAAAAGTAAATACAGTTCCTCTAATAGATGGTACGAATAGAACAGATTCTTCTTTGCTATTAAACATAGCAAGAGATCCGGATCCAATATGGACATCTGGTGTAAAGGATTCTTGTGCTGTTCCAATAATATCAAACAATCCAGAAGCAATCGTTTTAAGTTTGAATACAGTAGTTGCGGATCCATTAACTTCAAGAGTTCCTTTTCCAATCTCAGATCTATTGAACTTAGTCTCAGACTCACCATTAACTTTAATAGTTCCAATAGTCTCAACATTTGAAACCTTGGATTCTGTTTTACTAATAAAGGTAAAGATGATACCAGAACCAATGTGTCCCTGGAGTGTACTTTCTTCAGTTTTTCCATCAAGATTAACAAGACCATTGCCAACATGCTTGTTAGCAAACTTAACTTGTGACGATCCAAATACCTTGAATAGACCTGTTGTAGATACAAACTTAGTTCTAGATTCTACTCCACTAGAGAATTCAAAGAGTCTACCTGAACCTCTGTAAGATTCGACATTCTTCTCAATCGCAGATCCAGTAACTTTAAAGAGTTGTGGGGTTTCTGGAGGATTAGATCCTGATACCTCAGCAGCACTAATGAATGTAAAGATTGATCCAGAACCAACATAAGAATCTCTACTCTTTTCAATTGCAGATCCAGTGATCTTGAAGAGACCCGTTGTTTTTGCAAAGTAAGTGAGTGATTGAGTAGAACGACCAAATTCAAAGAGTCTACCTGAACCTCTGTAAGATTCGACATTCTTCTCAATTGCAGATCCAGTAACCTTGAAGAGACCAATAGTTGAAACAAACTTAGTTCTAGATTCCGCAGATTTAATAAATGTGAAGAGTGAACCAGAACCAATATGAGGATTGGCTCTTTTCTCATTAAGAGAACCAGAGATCTTAAAGAGTTGTGGGGTTTCTGGAGGATTAGATCCTGATACCTCAGCAGCACTAATGAATGTAAAGATTGATCCAGAACCAATATGATTAAGACTAAAGATTGTAGTTGCCTTATCATTAATGTCGAATAATCCAGATCCAATATAAACCTCTGTATTCTTCTCAACAGCAGATCCAGTAATCTTGAAGAGTTCAGTAGATTCTGATGGGTTTGAAGTTATGGTTTCGGAAGATCCAATGAAAGCAAAGAGCGATCCTGTACCAATGTGCGGTGCTGGAGTTCTAGACTCAAGACCTCTACCAGTAATCTTGAAGAGTTCAGTAGATTCTGGTGGATTAGATCCTGATACCTCAGCAGCACTAATGAATGTAAAGATTGATCCAGAACCAACATAAGAATCTCTACTCTTCTCAACAGCAGATCCAGTAATCTTGAAGAGTTCAGTAGATTCTGGTGGATTAGATCCTGATACCTCAGCAGCACTAATGAATGTAAAGATTGATCCAGAACCAACATGTGGGGATGGTGTCGTAGACTCATTAGCAGAGTCATTAACATTAACAGATCCAGAACCAATGTGGCCAAGTTTGAATATAGTAGTTGCAGAAGAATCAATATTAATGATTCCTAATCCAGAATGATATTCTGTATTCTTCTCAACAGCAGATCCAGTAATCTTGAAGAGTTCAGTAGATTCTGGTGGATTAGATCCTGATACCTCAGCAGCACTAATGAATGTAAAGATTGATCCAGAACCAATAAATGGTGTACGAATATATGATTCATCACCTTCACCAGAAACTTTAACAGATCCAGATCCAATATGCTTAAGTCTAAAGATTGGGGTAATCTTTTCACCAATAAAGATTCTACCAGAACCAAAGTAAGATTCGGTGTTCTTTTCAATGATAGATCCAGTAATTTTGAATAGTTCAGTAGATTCTGGTGGATTCCAAATAACAGTTTCTACTTGAGTAAAGAATCTAATATCTGGATTAATATTCTTATCAATTACATTACTAATGGTTGCCGATCCAGAACCAATATATCTAAGTTTGAATATAGTAGTTGCTTTATCACCAATTCTGAATAGAACTTTACCAAATTCTTTTGGAGTTGAATCAATCTCAGCAGCAGAACTGAATGTAGCAACACCAGATCCAGAATATGGATATACTTTATCAAACTTATCATCTGCACTACCACCAATCTTAATCTTACCATATGGAATCAGAGTTCCATCTGGTTCTAAGAATCCATAATCTTCTTGCTGCCATGGATAATATGAATCTCCAGAAAGCAATCCATAGTCTTCTTCAGATATTGGTGATTGATTAATAAATCCATAATCATCGCCAAATGTACCAACATAAGCTGATTCATTATAAACATAAGTTCTCTTTTCAACCTTACTAGAGAACTTAAAGATTGATCCGGAACCCGACCAGTCAAATAGTGCTGTTGTATAAACAGAACCACCAATCTTAAATAGTCCTCTACCGGTTTCTCTTGGTTTTGCAATTGCATAAGCATTTCCATTGAGATTTAACCTTCCGGAACCAATAATCCTTGAGGATAGTTTTTCTGTCGCATTACCACCAATCTTAATCTTACCATATGGAATCAGAGTTCCATCTGGTTCTAAGAATCCATAATCTTCTTGCTGCCATGGATAATAAGTACTTTCTAATAAAGATCCATAATCATCCTGATCAACTATAGCATCTGCAATTGATCCATAATCATCGCCAAATGTACCAACATAAGCTGATTCATTATAAACATAAGTTCTCTTCTCAACCTTACTAGAGAACTTAAAGATTGATCCAGATCCCGACCAGTCAAATAGTGCTGTTGTATAAACAGAACCACCAATCTTAAATAGTCGTCCTCTACCGGTTTCTCTTGGTTTTCTAATTGCATAAGCATTTCCATTGAGATTTAACCTTCCGGAACCAATAATCCTTGAGGATAGTTTTTCTGTCGCATTACCCTCAATATTAATATTGCCATATGGGAAGATTGATTCATTATTCGTTATGAATCCATAATCTTCTTGCTGCCATGGATAATAAGTACTTTCTAATAAAGATCCATAATCATCCTGATCAACTATAGCATCTGCAATTGATCCATAATCATCGCCAACTGGATTTACTACAGATGATTGATTATAACTTACTGTTATATTTTCTAGACCACCAGAAAGACCTAGTAATGATCCTACTCCCTCATAAGAAGCAGTTTGTTTTTGACTGGAAACTCCATGCGCGACCAGATAACCAGAACCATATATGAGTGGAAGAATCGCAACATCAGAATTTCCTGATAGGGAAAAACGGACTCCACTAATAATTGATATTCTGGTTAAACTTTCTGCAGGTGTGTTATTGATTGCATAAAGAATTCCAAATGGCCTTAAAGTCGTATTATTTGTTATTAACCCATAATCTTCTTGTTGCCATGAATAATAAGTATTATTTGCAATTGATCCATAATCCTCTTGATCAACTATGGCGCTTGTAATTGATCCATAATCATCACCATCGGGCCCTACTATTGATGATTCATTATAATCATACGCTATACTTTCGCTTAGTTCTCCTTTTGAATTCAAGATCTTACTTGAACTTGTGGAAAAAGTAGATACTATAAAATCTGCATATGTGCTAATCTGCTCATCAGCAACATCTGCAATGGTAAATGGTATTCTTTCAGCAATATATGAGTAAACTGCCATAGGCTTACTCTAACTTTAGGTTATGCAAGGTACATCCTTGACTTTATCTGATAATATTTAGTTTATATTAATAAAGGGTCAGACTAGTAGACCCAACACCAACTACATTAAAAGTTAAAATATTTTCGGATACACTTATTTGGACGGCATTTGTAATGCCTATACCACTAGTAAATCCGCCAATAGATGTTGTAACTCCAGAATAATTATTAAAAACATCTTCCGCAAGAGCATTAATAACTTGTCTCTGATATTCAAATGTAGAATTTATACCCACAAATCGTGCTGACATAATTATCTCCTAAAAGAAAAAAATAGGAGGAGTTACTAATGCAACCCCTCCATGATAAATTTATGAATATAACTAATCAGTCAAGACTAATATTCAGAGTAACTTTAATTTCGTCACCATTATTTTGAATATTGTATGGGCCATTTGTGAATCTTTCGGCAAACATAATGCTGCTATAAAGAGTTGCATCTCCAGAACCATCTAGTGCAGGACTAGTCAAGAAGGTTGTTGAGGAAGGTACAGATGCAATAGTGTATGTAGAAGATGTTGTAGTTACATTCCCCGTTCCAGCAGCAATATAGATTACATCTCCAGCAACGAGTCCATGAGCAGTAGAACCAGTACTAACTTCACTTTGATTGAAGTAAACTGTTGAACCGGTTGCAGCCTGAATGTTATTAGTTAATGCACTACTTAAAGTAAGAACTCTTGTGGATTCATCAATACCAATAACTTTAGTTCCTGCAGGAATAGCATCGGTTTCTCCAGGAAGGAATCCATGAGTAACTCCCATACCAACACTGAGATTCTCAGTTACATTGGCATAAAAAGTTGTGACTCCACTAACAGATCCAGTATTTGGTTTGTCGAGATAAACAGTTGTTCCGATTTTGCCTGTTACTCTAGCGCCATCAGCAATACCAGTTCCAATTACTCTTTGAGATGTACTAATGCCAGTTGCACTGGAAACTGTAATTGTAAAATCACTTACGGCTCCAGTTCCCGTTGGACTATAAATTGTCTCAAACAAGGTAATATAGTTATTTCCAATAACACCGATATTTGATGTTTTAGCAATTCCAGCTGATGCACTAACTGTTGCAGCATCTTCAACACCATGAATCTCATAAGGCATATTATTTGCTCTTACCAAATAGTAACCATACTGGTTATTTGCAGCACTGGTAAAGGTAAATGTTTGCTCTGGATATGATGCGGTAGTTGTACCAACACCAAATTCAAGAGTGCCACTTACAGTTCCGCTGTTTGCAACAGTAAGAACAAGAGTGCTTCCGTTAATTGCAGCAACTGTTGCATTTGCACCAATTCCTGTACCAGTTACATAATGACCAACAGCAATGTTTGTTGTAGATGCAACTGTAATTGTATATTGACCTGTTGTTCCGCCAGTCGCTGTTGTTGTTGCAATTGGAGTAAGAATAGTTCTTACATTCCAACGATTACCATTCAAAAGAATGCCATACTGACTTGAATAACTTTGATCGTTTCTGTTATTGACTACAGAGGGATAACCTGTGCTTGGTGCAGTTCCGTATCCAACTGAACCTGTAGAATCAAATGGTTCATAATACTTGGTTTGTGAAGGAACATCAGATTCCGCAGGAGTTGTGTCGCTGGTGTATAATTTCAGAATTAAATTCCTGGGAATACTATGGTTACTATTTACAAGGTAACGAAGTGATTGAAGTTCCCCATTATCGTGAACTAAAAGTGCCATGTATAAATCTCCCTAGACGGAATAAAAAAATGTATTTCTCCTTTTATTTATAACTTTTAGAATCCTCTAAAATCAAATCTTCAATCTAAGAAAAACAGAACATTTGGTGATTCCAGAACAAGAAAGAACTCTAAAATCCAATATATCTCCGGCATTAATATTTACATTCCAAGTAGATAAATTATCATCTCGATTTTTACTTTGAGATTGAAGTCTTGGAAATTCACTACCAACTATAGAAGTAAATCCATTAGGAAAATTTGAATAATTAGTCTTCAATATGTCTATAGCTATATTTCCAGTATCTTCAGATACAACTGTCCAAGATTCAATAACGCCAGAGACATCAATATTTAAATAACCTTTCGAACCAGTTGTTATGTCTTGTGATCCATTATCTAAAAGAAAAACAACTGTTCTTGTAAGATCCGCAGCAGTTACTAAAGCAACACCGAAAAAGGCATGACCATTAGTCGGTGCTGTTGTAAAATAAATATTGCTTCCAGAAATTTGATAATCACTTCCTGGATCTAAAATAACATCATTGATTGAAATAATTAATTGCTGCTCGCTTGATGGAAAATATGCTTCTCCATTTACTGTTAATGGAAATGTTTGGGTTGATCCATTAAACAAATTACCAATATCATCAAGAATTAAATTAGAATACTGAACTTGTTTTGCCGGTATTCCATAGTTTACTCCAAGTGTATACTCGTGATTATAACTTGTATCGTCTAGGGTAATTAAATAATCCGACATTAGTAAGTGGCTCCTGGACTTACAAGAATTGACCCCATAACAACTCTCGTTTTAAGACCAGATGGTGCAGTCAATACTACATCATAAACATGCCTACCCTCTTTTAATTGAGTAGTTTGAGTATCTGTCATAGAAATATTAATAACTCCATTTACACGATTTACAAATGTAACAGTAAATGGATATTTTATTACTGCAGTATGGTGCTTTCTTACATAACTCTCAGCACTATAACCAAGAAGATTTAAAGGTGATTGATCTTTATTTCTCACCGTAAAAGTTGCGTCATAATCAACCCCCTGCTCAATTGTGAGATTTAAGGGTATGGCAGCCATTTAATCTTTTCCTACTTTTATTTTATTTATCGTATCGTTTGTATTATTTTTAGGGGAATTATAAAGATTGGGCCAAGTTGCTCTAATAATTTCTGCAAGTTTATGTGGTGTTTCTGAAGTAATCATCTCAAAATCTTTTTGGAGTGTATTCCATATCTTCAAGAAGTGTGTCTAACATTGCTCCATATTCTTTAAATCTTTTATCTCCTGCTATAAAACATCTTTGACGCATCCAAATGGCATCTGCTAAAAGTTTAACTTGCTCTTCAGTAAGTGATAGGTTTTTCATATTTTTAGGGAAACCATTATATGTATTAGATATACTGAGTAATAGACATTAAGAAAAGAAACAGTCCAAAAAGTTGAAAAAGGATGAGGATGAGGAGCATAAAAAAAAGGAGTTCTCAGAACTCCCTTATTTAGTTTTCAATCTATAAATGTAGATATGTTTTCCTGGTGTTTCAATATACTTTGCATCTCCTTTTGCCAAAGCATCTTTTACACGCTGTGCGAATGGTTTTAATTTTTTATTTCCATCTTTATCCACATAATAAGTTCTAATACATTTATCATGATAAGTTCTATCTTCGTATTTTATAATTCTTCCCTTTGAAGTAAGACCACCATATTCAAAATTTGATGCCTTATATATTGTCCCCTGATGATTGTGAAAGGTATCGGCATATGAAATAATAATTTTATAATCAGTGTTCTTTTTTAACCATTTTAAAGTTTTACCAATGAAATAACTTTCAGTATTTTTAGGAGTATTGTCAATGCAGCATAGTCTTCTAAGTTCTATGATTTCATTCTCTGAGCTAGCATACTTCTTCCAAGTATTTGCCATTCCTAAAGGACCATAAATCATGGCACCAATTAAATTATCCTGATAAAATAATCCAAAGACATTAGAAATTCTCAGTCCATTTACATTGGAAGAATAATGCCATTTTTTAACGAATTCAGAAACAACTTGAATAGTGGTTGGTTTAACCACAAAGTCTTTTACTTTAATATTCCTACAATCTACCTCATCATAGAGTAGGGAAGATAGTGGATTTGACTTCATCATAAGTTTCCCGAATTACTTTTACAATAGTATCATAAAGGTCATCATAATCAATACCAATTTTTGACCAGAATGTTTTACCACCAATATACAAAACTCCATCTTTTAAATACTCATATGAATCTCCAAGAGCAGTAACAAAAAATGGATTTGTATTATTTTTTATTGTGGTCTCAAGTAATTTATTTAATGAATCCTTTTTATGAGTTCCTGTCTGAGTATTTTTACCAAGTTTCATTTGACCTTCGCCAAACGAAGATCGAATATCAATACCAAGAGTCTTTTTTTCTTGTTTATCAATATTAACTACATTTTCTCCACATACAGAAGCAACTTCCTGAAGACTATTGCCTAAACATGTAGAAAATGTTCTCTCAAAAGTTCCATAAACATTGATTTCAGGAACTACAGATTTTAAAATATTAAGATTTTGAGGATCTTCTTGTAAGTTTTTTTTAATTTTACAAATTGTTTTTTCTTTAATGGGAATTAAAACTTTGTAAATTTTTGAATCAACCATAAAAATAAAAAGGAGACCCTCGGGGAGTCTCCTCATTATACCACCAAAATTAAGTCGAGTCAATCAAAGAGCATTGCCTCGTGGCAAAACTTCCTCTGGGAATACAAAGTTCTCGTGTGGTTGATCAACAGGTGCCATCCAAGCACGGAGTCCTTCGTTGAGAAGAATGTTCTTCGTGTAGAAAGTTTCAAACT
>Ga0194116_10002287_pt1 | contig 25154 bp, 22 predicted proteins | sample TA2MahsurfametaG_4_FD_148617 | JGI IMG/M metagenome (GOLD analysis project Ga0194116, IMG submission 148617) | Freshwater microbial communities from Lake Tanganyika, Tanzania - TA2015008 Mahale S9 surface | ecosystem: Environmental > Aquatic > Freshwater > Lake | place: Tanzania: Lake...
CCTGATCGTCGAGCATTGTGAGCGGCTCGCACCCGCCTATCGGGCCTTGGCGCTCGGGCAGTTTTCCATGGCGTCGGCCGCGCCGGCGGCGCGTGCGGCGTGTCCGATCCCCGTCTGGGACACACCTGGCACCTCGGTGGCCAAGCTTCGTACTGTGCTGCAGGACCATTCGGGCACGCGCTAGGCGGTCGCTCTATCATCGGGGGATCAACCCAGGAATCCCCGATGCAATCAACACTCGCCCGCCGCGCCATCGCGGTTGCTCCGCACAGTCTGGCCGCGCAGTCAGCGCTTGAGGTCTTGAGAGAGGGTGGCAACGCGCTCGAGGCGATGATCGCCGCGGCTGCCACCATCGCAGTCGTTTATCCGCACATGAATTCGATCGGCGGCGACGGTTTCTGGGTGATCAGCGGCCCCCGTGGCGTGCCGGGCGGAATCGATGCGAGCGGTTCAAGCGCTGCCACCGCCACGCGCGACTGGTATGCGAAGCGGGGCTATGGCGGGCCGACCCCTGCTCGCGGTCCTGCGATTCCGTTTCGAGGTGGGCTTGCGGCCCTCACCGTGGCCGGCACGGTCTCGGGTTGGGGCGCGGCGCACCACCTGTCGCGGAGCGCGTTAGGCGGCCGATTGCCGCTGTCAAGACTGCTTGAAGACGCGATCTATTTCGCCCGCGAAGGAGTGCCTGTCACGCACAGCCAGCATGCGCTTACCGCGGCCAAACAGGCCGAGATCGGCGCAACGCCCGGCTTTGCCGACACATTTCTGGTCGATGGCAAGTCGCCTGCACGGGGCACGCTGTTTCGGCAGCCACGACTCGCCGACACGCTTGCCAGCATTGCGCGCCACGGCACAAACGCGTTTTATCGCGGCGCACTGGCCCGACAGATGGCGGCTGAGCTCGCGCAGGTGGGTAGCCCACTGGCGTTGTCAGACCTTAATGCGCATCAGGCACGACGGGTCGATCCGCTGTCTCTCAACGCGCATCGGGCCACGCTCCTGAACATGGTGCCGCCGACCCAGGGTGTGGTCTCGCTCATGATTCTCGGTCTGATGGAGCGAATCGGCACCCGCTATCCCTGGATGACGCCCGGGGCCGATGCGCGCTCGGGCCCGGAAGGCGCTGCGTTCATTCATGCGCAGGTGGAGGCCACCAAATTGGCGTTTCGGGTTCGGGACGCACACGTCACCGACCCCGCCTTCATGAAGCTCGACGCCCGGGAGCTGCTGAACGCCGCGAGGCTCGATGCGCTTGCGCAGGCATTTGATCCGGCCCGCGCAGCCCCCTGGGGCCGCCGCACCGATCCAGGCGACACCATCTGGATGGGTGTGATCGACGCAAACGGTATCGCGGTTTCCTTCATTCAGAGCATCTACCATGAGTTCGGAAGCGGGGTGGTGCTTCCCGATTCGGGCGTGAACTGGCAGAACCGCGGGGCAAGCTTTTCACTGGACCCCTCGCATATCAATACGCTCGAGCCGCGCAAGAAGCCGTTCCATACGCTCAATCCCGCGCTGGCGCAGCTCGACTGCGGGCGACTGGTGGTGTATGGCACGATGGGCGGTGATGGCCAGCCGCAGACGCAGGCCACGATCTTTAATCGTATGCGTTACTTTGGCGATACGCCGCAGCAGGCGATTGCCCGGCCGCGCTGGCTGCTGGGTCGTACCTGGGGCAAGGCGAGCGACACACTGAAACTGGAGTCGCGATTCGATCCGCAAGTGGTGGCGCAGCTGCAAGCCTGGGGTCATGAGGTCGAGACGATCGGCGCCTGGGACGAGGCGGTTGGCCACGCCGGCATGCTGATTCGACACCCGAACGGCGTGCTCGAAGGGGGATACGATCCGCGATCGGACGGCGCAGTGGCCGGTTACTGAGTGCCCGACGCCGACCCGCTGTCGGGCAAGCCGGCGCTATTGAGCTGCAGACGACCTCGGGGCGTTACAAGGGTGGCGACAAGCTCAGGTTCGCCAGCCACCACCGAGACCCCCGTCAGGTCTGCGCCTTGCCATGCCGACGCGAGCAGCGCCGCCTCCGGATGTCGGACATGAAAATGCTCGAGCACGACGCCGCTGTCGGCCATGGCCTGTGCGGGGTGTCTGGCACCCCATTCGATCAGGGTTGGCAGGCAGCCGTCAAAGAGCCGCGCGCCATCGTCTCGAACCGTAATTTTCCATTCCAGGAGACCCGTGGGCGTCATGCGACTGGCGGCGATAATCTCGCCCCGGTCAATGCCCAGGGCGTGCCAATCCTGAACGACCTGAGACAGCGACCCGGTGCGGGCAACCCAATGGGCAAGCCGCGGCCCGTTGCGGCGAACCTGATCGGCAAGGCTGGGGTCATCCAGATCAAACCAGCGCCGCTGGTGAGCGCCGCGCTGCGGTTTGACGCCAGGCTCGATCGTGATGATTTCCAGATACGCGTCCGGAAAATCCGCCGATCCGATTCGAAGCAGGCGGTTGTGCGTTCCCATCAGCGGATGACTGCCGCCGGGACCCGGCACAACGCCCAGTGTCTGCTCGCACCAGCGCACGCCCTCGTCCAGCGAGGCAGCCAGAATCACCAGATGATCAAGTCGCGTCTCCATGCCGGCATTATCCGCCAGCATTGGTATCCTCGCGGTCGCGCGACGCCAGATGGGCGTCAGCGCTTGGCATGTCAACCGGGATCGGGCCTGTTCTGACTGTGGCGATTGCACTGAGACGATTGAAACGCCGGGCGGCTGCGCGGTGAGCGCACCGACTGTGCGATCCGATCGCGCCTCACCTCTGAGCGCCGTGGCGGCGCTTGCGCTCATCATCGTACTGGCGGTGTGGTTTGGGTCGCTTGGCCTGCGTGAGTTGATGCCCTCCGATGAGGGCCGCTATGCGCAGATCGCGCGTGAAATGGCGCAGACCGGCGACTGGGTCACCATCCGCTACAACGGCCTGAAGTATTTCTATAAACCGCCCTTTCACCTGTGGATGAGCGCGCTTGCGTTCGACATGTTCGGCGTGGGCGTCTGGCAGGCTCGGGTGTGGGCGGCAGTGAGCGGTTTGCTTGCGGTGGCCATGATGATGATCGCTGCCGCGCGCTGGTGGGGTCGGACCGCTGCGGTGTTCACCGGCTGGGTGCTGCTTGCTATGCCGCTCTGGAACATGGGCGCGCATTTCAACTCGCTCGACATGGCGGTGTCGGCGGCGCTTGCTGTGGCTTTGAGCTGTTTTCTGATTGCGCAGCACCCGCAGGCCTCACGCGCATCGCGTCAGCGCTGGATGCTGGGTGTCTGGGCGGCGATGGGCGTTGCCGTGCTGAGCAAGGGTCTGATCGGGCTGGTCCTGCCCGGGCTGGTGCTGGTTGTCTACACGCTCTGGAGCAGGGACTGGGCGCTTTGGCGGCGGATGCACTTCGGATCCGGCCTGCTGGTGTTCAGCGTCGTGACTGTTCCCTGGTTTTATCTGGTGATTGCCCGCAATCCCGAGTTCGCGCACTTCTTCTTCATCCACGAGCATTTCGAGCGCTATACCTCGACCGTTCATCGGCGCCATGAACCCTGGTGGTTTTTCCTGCCGCTGGTTGTGGCGGGCTTTCTGCCCTGGTCGGGGCTGTGGGCCGGGCTGGTCCGCCGGGTTCGCGAAACGCCGCGCCAGGCCTCGGTGTTTCAGCCCGAACGACTGCTGGCCACATGGGTGCTGTCGATTCTGGTGTTCTTCAGCGCATCGGGTTCGAAGCTGCCCGGCTATATTCTTCCCATCATGCCGGCGCTCGCGCTCCTGGGCGCACTGGCACTGACCCGGGTGCGCGAGCGCGGACTGGTCCGGCAACTGTGGGTCATGCTGGGGGTGGCGGTGGTGTTTGCTGCTGCCACACCGCTGGTCGGACGCCTGGGCTCTGCGATCACGCCACAGCCGCTCTTTGAACGTTATGCGTTATGGCTTGCCGTAGCGGCTGCGATTGCCGTGGCCGGCACCGCGGCCGCACTGGTCTTTGAACGGCGCGCCAGGCGCGTGACCGCGGTGAGCACCTATGCGCTCGCCTGGCTGGTTGCGTCAACGGTTGGAATCGCGGGCCACGGTTCCATCAGTCGAAGCGCCTCGGGCGTGGATCTGGTGCCTGCGGTCAGCGCGGTGCTTGAACCGCAGATGCCGCTTTACGGCGTGCACAGGCTCGATCACACGCTGCCGTTTTATCTGGGTCATCGACTCACCATGGTCGAGTATGCGGATGAGCTCGCCTTTGGCGCGCGGCAGCAGCCCGATGCGTGGCTGCCAACGCTCGCGCAGTTTGTGGATCGCTGGCAGCATGGGCCTCGGGCGCTTGCGGTGATGGCGCCGGCAAGCTTTGATGCGCTTCGCGCGCAGGGCGTGCCGATGTCCGAAGTTGCGCGCGACACACGACGCGTCGTCGTCGCCAATTTTACGGTGCGGGTCTCGCCATGACACTGAATACCTTTATGCTGATTCTCACCGGCGTCATGTTGAACGCGGGTGCGCAGCTGCTGCTGAAGGCGGGCGTGTCGCCACTGGGGCCGCTCAGCCCCGCGTGGAACGAACTTCCTGCGCTGGTCTGGCGGGTGCTTTCGCAGTGGCCCATCGTCGCGGGTCTGGCCTGTTACGTCATCAGCGTGGGTGTCTGGATCATCGGCCTGTCACGGGTTGATGTGTCGCTTGCGTACCCGTTGCTGTCACTGGGGTATGTTGTCAATGCGCTGTTGGCATGGTGGCTGTTCGGTGAAGTGGTCAATGCCACGCGCTGGGGCGGCATCGTGCTGATCCTGGCCGGTGTTTGGCTGATTTCAAGAAGCTGAGTTCGCGTAGCAGAGGGCAAGCCATGGCCGAGATGCCATTCATTCCGTTCACCCGACCCGATATCGATCCCGCCACGATTGCCGCAGTGGGCGAAGTGCTTGCAAGCGGCTGGATCACCACGGGCCCGAAATCGCAGGCATTCGAGGCGCGGCTGTCAGAGTTGTTTGGCGGGCGTCCGGTGCGCGCGTTTGCCAATGGCACCTCAACCATGGAGGTGGCCTTGCGGGTGGCGGGAATCGGTCCGGGCGACGAGGTGATCACCACGGCGCTTACCTGGGTCGCCACCGCCAACGTGGTCTGCGCGGTCGGTGCCCGGCCGGTGTTTGTCGACGTTGACCCGCGTACGCGCAACCTTGATCTGGACGCGGTCGAAGCGGCGATCACGCCCCGAACGCGCGCGTTGATTCCGGTGTATCTGGCAGGCTTGCCGGTGGATATGGACAGGCTTTATTCGATCGCCAGGCAGCACCGCCTTCGCGTGATCGAGGATGCCGCGCAGGCCATCGATTCGCGCTGGCGGGGTGCGCGGATCGGCGCGATCGGGGACCTGGTGAGCTTCAGCTTCCACGCCAACAAAAACCTCACCTCGGTTGAAGGCGGCTGCCTGGTACTCAACTCGCCCGAGGAAGCATTGCGTGCTGAGCGCCTGCGCCTTCAGGGTGTGATTCGCAGTGGCTCGGACGGCATGGATATGGAAGAGCCTGGCGGCAAGTTCAATCTGTCGGATGTGCATGCGGCGGTGGGGCTGGGCCAGCTTGCGAGGCTCGATGCCATCACGAGGCGGCGTGCCGAACTTGCTGCGCGGTACTTTGATGTGGCCGCGCGCGCGGGGCTCGCGGACCTGGGCATTGAGCTGCCACCGGCTGCTGAGCCCGACACCGCGCTTACCAACTGGCATATGTTTCAGGTGGTCCTTCCTGTTGAACGGATCGAGGGCGCACGGGCGGCCGTCATGCAGGCGCTTCGTGCGCAGGGTATCGGCACCGGGGTTCATTACCCGGCGCTCCATCTGTTCAAGTTTTATCGTGACCAGGGCTGGCGCGAGGGCATGCTGCCGCATACCGAGCGGATTGGGCGCGCCATTCTCACGTTGCCGCTGTTCACCACCATGGCTGACACCGACCCCGAGCGGGTGGTCAGTGCATTGGCGCGTGCCGTGATGGAACTGAAACCATGATGGCGGGGCCCGACGTTTCGGTCATTGTTCCGGTCTATAACGAGGAGCGGGTGCTGCCGCGGCTCTTCGAGCGTCTGTACGCAGCGCTTGATTCCCTTGGCGAACGCTACGAGATCATTTTTGTGAACGACGGCAGCCGCGATCGCTCTGCGCAGTTGCTCGCCGCACAGTTTCGCGCGCGCCCCGATGTCACGCGCGTAGTGCTGTTCAACGGCAATTTTGGCCAGCATATGGCGATCATGGCCGGCTTCGAGCATGTGCGGGGGCAGATCGCGATCACGCTCGATGCCGACCTGCAGAATCCCCCTGAGGAAATCCCGCGGCTGGTTGCCGAGATTCGTGCGGGTCACGACTACGTCGGCACCATTCGTCGCCAGCGTGAGGACAGTGCGTTTCGCCGCACTGCCTCAAAGGCGATGAACCGTCTTCGCGAACGCATCACCCGTATCGAAATGACCGACCAGGGATGCATGCTGCGCGCCTACGACCGGGCGCTGGTTGACACGCTGAACGCCTGTCAGGAGGTCAATACGTTTGTGCCGGCGCTTGCCTACACCTTTGCAGCGCGGCCCACCGAGATTATGGTGAGCCATGAAGAGCGGTTTGCGGGCGAGTCGAAGTATTCGCTCTACAAGCTCATCCGGCTCAACTTTGATCTGATGACGGGGTTTTCGATTGTGCCGCTGCAATGGTTTTCGCTGGTGGGCATCGTGCTGTCGCTGGGCGCGGGTGCGCTGTTTGCGCTGCTCCTGGTGCGGCGCTTCATGCTGGGCGCCGAGGTGGAGGGTGTGTTCACGCTGTTTGCGCTCATGTTTTTCTTTATTGGCATCGTGCTGTTTGGCATTGGGCTGATGGGCGAGTATGTCGGTCGCATCCAGCAGGAGGTGCGAAGGCGACCCCGCTATCGCGTGAGCGCTGTGCTGGAGGCGCCACCGCAGGCTTCCCCGGAGGCCCTCGCTGAGGCGTCATCATTTCGCATACCGAGCGCGGTCGCCGCAGAGCCACCGTCGGTTAACGCCGCCAGCGGGAGCAAGGCATGACGCGTGCGGTGGTGTTCGGCTATTCCAATGTGGGTGACCGCTGCCTGCGGGTGTTGCATGCCGGTGGTATCGATGTGTCGCTTGTCATCACGCACCGCGACCATCCTGGCGAAACCCTGTGGTTTGCGCGGGTTGCCGACACGGCGGCTGAACTGGGGCTGCCAGTGCGCTACGCCGAAGACCTCGATGCTGCGGCGCTTGCCTCGCAGGTTGATCGTGCGGCACCCGATCTGATCTTCTCGTTTTATTACCGCGCGATGCTGCCTCAGGCGCTGCTGTCGCGCGCGCGACTCGGTGCCTTTAACATGCACGGGTCGCTGCTGCCAAAGTTTCGCGGCCGCGCGCCCACCAACTGGGCGGTGCTCAAAGGCGCCACCGAAACCGGGGCGACGCTGCATCGGATGGTGGATAAGCCCGACGCGGGCACCATCGTGGATCAGTGCGCGGTGCCGATCCTGCCCGATGACACGGCGCGGCAGGTCTTTGACAAAGTGTGTGTGGCCGCCGAGATCGTGCTGTGGCGAAGCCTGCCGGCGCTGGCGTCAGGGCGTGCGCCTGCGCATCCCAATGATCTGGCGCAGGGCTCGTATTTTGGTGGTCGCCGCCCCGAGGACGGCCGCATCGACTGGTCGCGGCCCGCAGCCGAGGTGTACAACCTGATTCGCGCGGTGGCGCCGCCCTACCCGGGAGCGTTCACTGAGCTTGGCGGTCGACGGTTGATCGTTGCCGAGGCCAGGCGCATGCCACACGGTGCGCTCGCGCAGCCGCAGTTACCGGGCCTTACCGTGGCGGATGGCCGGATCGTGGGCGTGTGCGGCGATGGCGGCCTGATCGATATTCGGTGTTTGCTTGATGATGGGCGCAGTCTCGACAGCGTGACGCTGGCGGGCTGGCTTAACTCCTCTGGACCTCAATGATGAAAAAAATCCTGATCCTGGGCGTCAACGGCTTTATCGGCCATCACCTCACCGACCGAATTCTGTCGAGCACCGACTGGCATGTGTACGGCATGGATATGTCCGACCATCGGCTGGGCGACCTGGTGCGCCATCCCCGAATGCATTTCTTCGAGGGTGACATCACGATCAACCGTGAGTGGATCGAATACCACGTGCGCAAGTGCGACGTGATTCTGCCGCTGGTGGCCATTGCAACGCCCGCCACGTATGTGCGCGAGCCGCTGCGGGTGTTTGAGCTCGATTTCGAGGCGAATCTTCCGATCGTGCGGGCGGCGGTCAAGTACCGGAAGCATCTCGTGTTTCCGTCCACCTCCGAGGTCTACGGCATGAGCACCGATGCCGAGTTTGACCCCGAGCACTCCAACCTGGTCTATGGCCCGATCAACAAGCCGCGCTGGATCTACGCGTGCAGCAAGCAGCTGATGGATCGCGTCATTCATGCCTACGGGCAGGAGCAGGGGCTTACCTACACGCTCTTCAGGCCGTTCAACTGGATCGGTCCGGGGCTGGACTCGCTGTTTGAGAGCAAAGAGGGCAGCTCGCGCGTGGTCACCCAGTTTCTCGGGCAGATCGTTCGCGGCGAGTCGATTCAGCTGGTCGACGGCGGCGCCCAGCGGCGGGCTTTTGCCGATGTGTCCGATGGGGTGGACGCCCTGATGCGGATTATCGAGAACCGGCACGGCGCAGCCAGCGGCCGGATTTTCAATGTGGGCAATCCCGTCAATGACTATTCGGTGCGGGAACTCGCGCAGATGATGCTCGATATCGCGGCGGACTATCCGGAGTATGCGCAGTGGGCGCAGCGCACCACGCTGATCGACACCTCGTCGGGTTCGTTCTACGGGGCCGGCTATCAGGACGTGCAGACCCGCCGACCCAAGATCGATGACACGATGCAGGCGCTGGGCTGGGCACCCCAGGTGGGCATGGAGGCGTCGTTGCGACGCATCTTCGAGTACTACCGCAGCAAGGTCGTGGAGGCGCGCGCGCTTCTCGATGTCGCGGGCTGAGCCGCGAGCATCGCGTGGCCCGAATCGCACTCAAGGTCGATGTCGATACGCTTCGTGGCGCCGTTGAAGGGGTGCCGCGGCTCCTCGACATGCTGGCGCGGCGCGATGTGCGCGCCACCTTCCTGTTTAGCGTGGGCCCTGATCACACCGGCTGGGCGCTTCGCCGCGTGTTCCGGCGCGGTTTCCTGTCGAAGGTGTCGCGCACTTCGGTGGTTCGCCACTATGGGCTTCGCACGCTCGCCTATGGGGTGCTGCTGCCTGGACCCGACATTGGCAGGCGCGGGGCGGATCCCATGCGCGCCTGCCGCGATCTGGGTCACGAATGCGGTTTGCACGCCTGGGACCATGTATACTGGCAGGACCATGTTCGCACCCGCGATGAGCACTGGACGCGCACGCAGATGCAGCGCGGCCATGCGCGGTTTACCGAGGTCTTTGGCCGCCCGCCCGATACCCATGGTGCAGCGGGTTGGCAGGCCAATGCGCATGCGTTTGCGCAGATCGATGACTGGGGCATGACGCATGCCTCCGATGGTCGCGGATCGGCGCCCTACCGGCTTCAGATCAATGGGCGCGTGTGCTCGCATATCCAGCTGCCGACGACCTTGCCCACCTTTGATGAACTGATCGGCGTGGACGGTATTGATGAACACACCGTAGACCGGGCGCTGCTGTCGCACACCACGCAGGACGTTGATCAGGTGTTCACGTTGCACGCCGAGCTCGAGGGGGCGCTGCTGGCCCCCGCGTTTGAGCGACTGATCGATGGCTGGCGCGCCCAAGGCCATCAGCTGACCTCGGTTGCTGCGATCGCGGCAACGCTCGATCCGACGGCGCTTGCCGTGCGGCCGCTTGCCTGGGCGAGCGTTGCCGGTCGCAGCGGCGAGCTGATCGTGGAGCCCCCAACCCAGCGCAGTGCGGGCAGCACTGCCCTTTAGGAACTTTGCGATGGCCAAAGACCTCACCTCGCTTGAGGACAGTAACCGGTCGGCGAACGCCACCATCCATCAGGTGTCGGACCCCTCGCGCCGGCGGGTGCTGATGGCAAGCGCGGTCACCGGACTTTTCTCGCAACTGGCGGGCGGCTGCGCCACGCTGTCTGGCGCGGGTGCCGCGATGGGTGCGCGCGGACGGCCGGGCTTCGCGCCGATTGCCCCGGGCACGGGCGATCGTCTGGTGGTACCGGAGGGGTATGTGGCGCAGGTCATCGCACCCTGGGGCGAGCCGGTTGGCGTGGCAGGCCGCATGCCGGCATTTCGTCTTGATGCCGGCAACAGCGCTGAGGATCAGTCGGTGCAGATGGGCATGCATCATGACGGACTGCATTTTTTCCCGTTTGGTGATCGGTCCGATCGGGGCGTTCTCGCGATGAACCATGAGTACACCGACGACGGGCTGTTGCATCCCGACGGCACGGCCAGCTGGTCCGCTGAAAAGGTAAGAAAGAGCCAGGCCGCGCATGGCCTGTCGGTCATCGAGGTGGCGCGTGTGGCCGATGGCAGCTGGAACGTTGTCCGGCCCTCGCGTCATGCCAGGCGCGTCACGATGAGCACGCCGCACGCGCTGGGCGGTCCGGCTGCAGGCCATCGCCTGATGCGCACCGCCGCCGACCCGGAAGGGCGTCAGGTTCTGGGCACGCTCAACAACTGCGCGGCCGGCATGACGCCGTGGGGGTCGTATCTGTCGGGTGAAGAAAACTTCGCAGGCTACTTTGATGCGGGCCGGGAGATTCCCGAGCACCACCGGCGCTGGGGCCTGCGCGAGAAAAGCGGCTATCGCTGGGCAGAGTTTGATGAGCGGTTCAATGCGCAGAAGCATCCGAACGAACCGAATCGATTCGGATGGATTGTTGAGCTTGATCCCATGGACCCCACAGCGATGCCCATCAAGCGCACCGCACTTGGCCGTGCCGCGCATGAGGGCGCCTGGGTGGCTGTGACGCGCGATCAGCGCGCGGTGGTGTATTCGGGCGAGGATGCGCGCTTCGAGTACCTGTACCGGTTTGTCAGTCGCGACCCGATCCGGCCGGCCCGGCCTGGCCAAACCGCCGCACAGGCCAATCGCGATCTGCTCGATCACGGCACGCTGTATGTGGCGCGCTTTGATGCCGATGGCACGGGCCGCTGGATTGCTCTCGTCCACGGCAGCGGCCCGCTGACCGCATCGCAGGGGTTTGCCGACCAGGCCGAAGTGCTGATCAAGGCGCGACAGGCCTCGGATGCGGTGGGTGGCACGCGCATGGACCGGCCGGAGTGGATCGCCATTGATCCGATCGAGCGCTGGGTATGCTGCACGCTCACCAACAACAGTGCGCGGGGTACGCCAGGCCAGCCTGCTGCCGATGCCGCCAACCCACGCGAACGCAACGTGATGGGTCAGATCATTCGCTGGCGCGAGGCGGGCGACTTCGACGGCGAGCGGTTTGAATGGGAGCATCTGGTGCTGGCCGGTGACCCCGCCAATGAACGCGAGGATGCGCGCGGCAATATCCGGGGAGACCTGTTTGCCTGTCCCGACGGCATCGCGTTTGGACCGATGGGAATCCTGTGGGTGCAGACCGATGTGTCGGCCACCCAGATGCACCGCGGCGAGTTCGCGCGTATCGGCAGCAATCAGATGCTTGCGTTCGATGCGCACGATGGCCGGTTTCTGCGCTTTCTGACGGGGCCCGTCAACTGCGAGGTGACCGGTGCCGCATTTACGCCCGATGGCCGCACGCTGTTTGTCAACATTCAGCATCCGGGCGAGTCGCCGGGCGAGCGAAGCGATCCCCGCGCGCCGCGGCGCTTTTCAAACTGGCCAGATTTTTTGCCTGATGGCCGGCCGCGGTCAGCCACGGTGGTGATCACCCGGCGCGACGGCGGCGTGATCGGAACCTGATCGAGCGCGCGCAGAGGCCGCGCTCAAGAGCGGTGCTCAGAGACGGGTGCGCAGCGACCAGATTTCTGGAAACAGTACCGTATCGAGCATGCGCCGCAGATAGCCCACGCCCGCTGTGCCGCCAGTGCCGCGCTTGAAGCCGATCACGCGCTCAACCGTCGTCAGATGCCGAAATCGCCAGAGCCGAAACGCGTCTTCGAGGTCAGCGAGTTCTTCACCGAGCTGGTAGAGATCCCAATACGCTTCGGGATCGCGGTACACCACCAGCCAGGCGGCCTCCACCTCGGGGCTTGCGCGATAGGGCTCGCGCCAGTCGCGTTCGCAATGCGAGGCGGGCACGGCAAGCGCGCGCCGTCCCAGGAGTCGCAGGCTTTCATCGTAGAGCGATGGCGCGCGTTGCGCAGCCAGCACGGTGTCGTGCAGATCGGGCCGGTGTTCATGCACCCGAACCATCGCTGCACTCTTGTTGCCCATTGCGAATTCAATGCAGCGGTACTGCCAGCTCTGAAAGCCGCTTGATTGCGCAAGGTAGGGCCGAACTGCGGAGTACTCGGGTGGCGTCATCGTGGCGAGCACATCCCACGCATGCACCATCTGCTCCATGATCCGAGAGACCCGCGCGAGTATCTTGAAGGCAGGCGGCAGGCGATCATTACGAAGATGGCCGATGGCGGCATGCAGTTCATGCAGCATCAGCTTCATCCAGAGCTCGCTGGTCTGGTGCTGGATGATGAACAGCATCTCGTTGTGATCGGGCGACAACGGCGACTGAGCGGTCAGGATCGCATCGAGCTTCAGATAGTCGGTATAGGTCATGCCCGGCGGCGCGCCGGGAACGGTCTCCTCGTGACCGGTACGGTGGTCGTGGTTGTCAGGCGGCGAGGTTGAGGGCTGCGGCTCCGCGCCGTGGCCGAAAGGGCAACCGCTCATTGACGGGCTCCTGATTGTACGCAATCAGAATACGATACCAAGCCTTGCGCCCAGTACGCGAGAGGCGCCGGTGCTGCGCAGGCCTCCCGGTTGACTGATCCACTGGGCAAGCTGCATCAGTGACAGTGCAGGCAGCAGCTCGATCCGATGATTGAGCTCAAACACGCGTTCGGTCGTGGCTGCGATCGCGCCCTGCGCCGCGATGGCCTCCCGGCGCGGGTTGCCCAGCCGATGGACGGCCACCATCACAGCGCTCGTGTCGGTGGCGCGTCCCGGCACCCAGCCTGCCAGCCGAAATCCGGCATTCAGCGATTCACGGATCGGCGACGCGCGCGCGTCGGAGCCCGATAGCCGGGCAAAGCCCGCGAGCATGCCCGAGCCATCGGGCCGCGCGAGCAGCGTCTGCTCACGCAGCAGATACCAGCCCGCATTGCGGGCGCGCACGGGCTCGCCTGCGGCGTCGCGCTGGCTTAGATGCGGATCGCGGCGTGAATAGGTCCAAAGACCCACCGCGGTCTTGTCAAAGCGCTCGCGCGCATCGCGCAGCGGCGTGGCTTCGAGCGGCGTGTACCCCGCCTCGATCATCAGATGAAGGCCCGGCGCTCGCGGAAATGACAGACCGCTCGTGCGCACGAAGTTCGTATCTTCCAGCGGGCGGTCGAGGAGGGCGGCCATCAGATAACGCGCGCGATCGGCGGACTGCTCGCGAAGGCGCGCGCCAAAGCCCGCATGGTTGTAGATGGCTGCGCCCAGCGTGGTGGCGTAATCGCCTTGCGGACCATTGGTCGGATGGATGAAGCTGGCCGCGGATTCGAGGAGAAAGAACTCGTGTTCCAATGGAAACAGGCCAACCCGCAGCGCGCGCCCTGCCTCGGCCGCCTCGCGTTCAATCCACAGTCGATAGAGTTTGGTGCCGCTGTGCACCGTCTCGATGTTGGTGACGCCGGTGGTGGCACCGACCCGGTCGGCGTTGATGCGGTCAAGCGCATGGTTGATCAGATGGGCTTCGGCTGTCCAGCCCGGCAGGTCTGCGAGCCGCGTCAGATCGAACCCTGCGCGGATCTCGGTCAGTAAGGCAGGCGCCGCGCCCCGCGCACGCCCGCCGCGCGTGTTGGTGAGCGCATCAAGCGTGGTGGATGCCTGAAGCGCAACACCGTGCCGGGCAAGCTCACGGAACAGCGACCCCGTAAGCAGCCCCGGTGTGAGCTCGTCGGGGCTCAGGCGGTCAGCCGCGTTTGCCGGCGAGCCCAGGAGCGCGATGGCGAGCCCGCAGGCTGCAAGTTGTGCGCGCCGCCGGGGCGCGGTCACGACGTTCAGGAGGCTGTGCATGATGAGGGCGGGTAGTGATCGAACTGTAGCCCAGGATCGGCTGCCCAGGTGACAGGATGATGAGGATGTGGCCCAGGGCTGTGACAGCGCGTGTCGCGACGGGTACAGTGCACGCCGTCTGTGACCAGGGCTACCCATGATCTCCAACCGCCGTCCGTTGTCGCGCATGGCCATCGTCATGCTGTTTGGGCTTACGATTTTTGTGAGCGCGTTTCTGCTGTTTCAGGTTCAGCCGATGGTGAGCAAGGCCATCCTGCCCTGGTTTGGCGGGGGGCCGGCGGTGTGGACCGCTGCGATGCTGTTTTTCCAGAGCGTGCTGTTCGGTGGCTATCTGTATGCGCATGGCCTGGGCTCGATTCGCTCGCCAAGGCTCCAGGCAGCGATTCACCTGCTGCTGCTTGCGGCTGCGGCCGTATTTGCCCGCTGGGTGATCCCCGAGGCGTCGCTTCGGCCAACGGGGGATGAGGCGCCGGTCGGGAGAATTCTGTGGATTCTCGCGGTGAGTGTCGGTCTGCCGTATTTCTGCCTGGCAAGCACCGGACCGCTTCTGCAGCACTGGTTTGCGCGCGGCGGTGCGGGCGGACCCGTTTACCGGATGTATGCGCTCTCGAACGTCGGGTCACTGCTTGCGCTGCTGTCGTTTCCGTATCTGCTCGAGCCCTGGCTTGACCTGCCGACGATAGGCGCCGGATGGTCATGGGGGTTCTGGGTGTTCGCGGCAGCCTGTGCGGTGATTGCCCTGATGCAGGTGCGAATGGGACAGGCACCGACCGGTTCGGCGGCAGCGCCCGCTGGGGTGGCGGCTCAGTCCGTGTCCCGGATCGGCTGGCGCGAGCGCGCCGGTTGGGTGCTGCTGCCAGCACTCGCCTCGATGCTCTTCATCGCCACCACCGATCATGCGAGCCACGACATTGCGCCTGAGCCGCGGCTCTGGATTCTGACGCTGTCGCTTTATCTTTTGTCGTTCATCGTCAGTTTCGATCACCCGCGCTGGTATCGGCCGCTGTGGGTGGCGGGCGCGGCGCTGTTGGTGGTGCTGTTCATGTCCGGCCGGCACGCGATTCCCGAACTGTTTGGCGGGTATTGGGGATACGGGCTGACCGAGCTTCGCTGGCTGCACGGTGCCACGCTGTTTCTGGTCTGCTTTGTGTGTCATGGCGAGTTATATCGACGCCGGCCGTCGGACACCTCGCAGCTCACGGCGTATTACCTTTGGATGTCGTTTGGCGGCGCCTGTGGCGGGCTGTTTGTGGCGCTGATCGCCACGCATGCGTTCAATGATTTTCATGAGTGGTCGATCGGCCTTGCGGCGGCGGCGGCGCTCTGCGTGCTGGTCATTGATCGCGAGCGCACCCAGCGGCGCGCCGCGGTCGCGCCGCGGCCCGCGCTGGTCTGGGTGATCGTGGCGGTGTGTGCCGGTCTTGCCTTCTGGTGGGACAGCCCGCTTCGCGCGCGGATTTCCCACATGGCCGGTGCCGTGGAGACCACCCTGGATCAGTCGCGCAATTTTTACGGCGTGGTGGTGGTGCGCGAGCGGCGCTTTCCTGCCGAGCCCGCGCGTGATCATCGCGTGTTCTATAGCGGCCAGATCACGCATGGCATCCAGTACCTGTCGCCCGAGTTGTCACGCACGCCGGTCGCGTATTACAGCGTCGAAAGCGGGGTTGGCGAGACGCTGGGTTATCTGATGGCCAAACGCCCATCCCTGGATGTGGCGCTGGTCGGGCTGGGCGTGGGAACGCTTGCGCTCTATGCGCGTCCGACCGATCGCTACGACGTATTCGAAATCAACCCGGAAGTGGAGCGGGTGGCGCGGCAGTGGTTTACCAATCTGCCGGAATCGCGTGCAGCGCACTTGCAGGTGATGGTGGGCGATGCACGGCTGAAGTTTGAACAGCTGCCCGCCGATCGCCGCTACGACGTCATTGTGCTCGATGCCTTCAGCGGGGGATCGGTGCCGGTGCATCTGCTGACGCGCGAGGCTTTCAAGGTGTATGCCCAGCACCTGAAGCCGGATGGCTTTCTCGTGGTGCACATCACCAACGCCTATCTGAACCTGTATCCGGTTGTCATGCGACAGGCTGAGGCGCTTGGCATGCAGGTTCGGAGCCGCTTTCAGGACAAGGACCCGGCGCGATTCATTCGCGAGAACCACTACATGATCCTCACCCGAAACACCGAGTATCTGCGGGCGTTTCCATCGGTTGATCGACCCGTGCGCGATGCCCAGGGGCGCGTGACCGGTGCGCGTTCTCTCGACATTCCAGGGGTGGGTCTCTGGACCGATCACTTCAGCAGCATCACGCCGCTCGAGTGGCGGGACTGACCGGGCGGTAGAGACCGGCGACCGTGCGGCATTGGCTGGCCGTGCGAGCGCGCAGTGAAATCGCGCCGGTTCGCCTGCCGAGGGGTGGGCTACACTGCCCCGGACCTGAACCCAGACCCGGACGATGCTCATGACAGACCGCACAGGCGCCACGCAGGCGCTACGGATTGCCGCCGATGTGGGCGGTACGTTTACCGACGTCGCGGTGTTCGACGAATCGGGCCGCCGGCTGCTGCTTGGCAAGGCGCTTACCACGCCGTCGCGCATCATCGAGGGGATTGGCGCAGGCCTTGCCCGGGCGGGTGCACGCTTTGATCAGGCGAATCTGTTTCTGCATGGCGCCACCATTGCGATCAACACATTGCTCGAGCGAAGCGGCGCGCGCACGGCGCTCGTGACCACGCGTGGATTTCGCGATATCTATGAAATCGGCCGGGTCAACCGGCCAGAGGCTTACAACCTGTTTTTTAAAAAGCATGTCCCGCTGGTGGAACGGGCGCTGCGCTTCGAGGTGGATGAGCGCATTAATGCAGCCGGTGAGGTGCTGGCCGAGCTGTCCGAGGAGCAGCTTGAGCGGATCGCCAAGACGCTTGAGGCCAGATCAATCGAATCCGTGGCGATTCTGTTTCTGCACAGCTACCGCAATTCCGCTCATGAGCTGGCCGCCAAGCGCTTTTTCGAGGCGCGCCTGCCCGGCCGATACGTCACCGCCTCGCATGAGCTGTCGCAGGAGTATCGCGAGTTTGAGCGCACCTCCACGGTAGCGGCCAACGCCTACATCGGTCCCCGGGTCAGTCACTACCTGAAGGGCATTGAATCGCACCTGGATGCCGAGCGGTTTCCGGGCACCTTCCTGGTTGTCCAGTCAACCGGCGGTCTCTATGACGTGTCGCAGGCGCAGCAGGAATGCATCCGGATGCTGGAGTCCGGCCCCGCCGCGGGCGTGATCGGCACACGGATGCTCTGCGCAAGCGTGGGCATCGATCGCGCGATTGCGTTTGACATGGGTGGCACCACCGCAAAGTCGGGCGTGATCCTGGACGGCGAGGTGCTGATGACCTCGAACTCGATGATTGGCGGCTACACCGAAGGTCTGCCGGTACAGATCCCGATGATCGATATTCAGGAAGTGGGTACTGGCGGCGGCAGCATCGCGCGGCTGGGTCCTGCGGGGTCGTTGCGTGTGGGGCCGCAGAGCGCGGGCTCGGTACCGGGTCCGGTGTGTTATGCGCTGGGGGGCACAGAGCCCACGGTGACCGACGCGAACCTGGTGCTGGGGCGGCTGGCGGCCGAGCGCTTTCTGGGTGGTGACATGCGGCTCGATCCAACGGCTGCGCGCGCGGCGATCGAGCGCACGATTGCCGAGCCGCTGTCGATCAGCGTTGAACAGGCGGCCGAGGGCATTGTGCGGATCGCTGCAGCCACCATGTCGTCGGTGGTCAAGCGCGTTACCACCGAACGCGGGCTGGATGCGCGCGATTTTCCGATGGTCGCCTTTGGCGGCGCAGGTCCGCTTCACGCCACCCTGGTGGCACGCGAGCTGCACATCGGGACGGTGATCATTCCGCCCGCGCCAGGGCATTTCTCGGCCTTCGGCATGCTGGTGGCGGACCTGCGCCGCGATTTCGTTCGCACGCTGTTCGTGCCGCTTGCAAGCATCGATTTCGATGCGCTTGAGCGGGTGTTTCGCGAGATGGAGTCTGAGGGCGAGCGCGATGTCGCAGGGGTTGCGGGCGAGCACGGCACGCCGGTGGCAAGCCGCGCGCTCGATATGCGCTATGTGGGTCAGGAGCACGCGGTAACGGTTGAGATTGCGCGGGAGGCCTTCGCCAATCGCGATGCACGCGCGATCAAGGCAGCGTTTGACCGGGTGCACACGCAGCGCTACGGCTACTGCTCGGAAACCGAACAGGCTGAAATCGTTAGCGTACGCGCCTCGGTCACCGGGGCGCTCGCCAAGCCCGAACTGCCGCTGCTGCCCGCTGGTCGCGAGTCGCCACCGCCCGAGGCCTCATCGGGTTCGCGACCGGTGTATTTTTCCTCGCGCGGTGGCTGGGTGGATGCGCCCACCTGGCGGCGCGACCGTCTGCTCGCGGGCAACCGGGTCATCGGCCCCGCGCTTATCGAAGAATATGCCTCCACCACCGTGCTCGCCCCGGGCGACCGGATGGAAGTCGACCGCTTTGGCAACCTCGTGATCGAGATCGAACATGACTGATGCACGCATGCACCGGGCCGACCCGGTTACCACTGAAATTCTGCGCAACGGCCTGGTCGCCACCACCGAAGAGATGAAGGCCAACCTGATGCGCACGGCCTACAACATGATCATTTACGAAGCGCTCGACTTCACGGTGGGGCTCTTTGACCGCGACGGCAACACGATCTCGGTGGGCATCGGGCTGCCCACCTTCATCCGCGGCATGTCGAACACGGTGAAGGGCATGATCGCGCACTTCGGCTGTGAGGGCATGGACGAGGGCGATGTGCTGCTCACCAACGACGCCTACACCACGGGCAGCCACCTCAATCACATGACCTTCGTGGTGCCGGTGTTCTGGCGCGGCGAGATCGTTGCGTTCTCGGCCTGCATGGCGCATTGGATTGACGTGGGCGGTCCACTCGATGGCATGACGCTCGACATCTACTCCGAGGGCCTGCAGATGCCCATGGTGAAGGCCTGGCGCAAGGGCGACGAGAACCGCGATGTGTTTGACATCATTCGCCTGAATGTGCGCGTGCCTGAGCGCGCGATGGGCGACCTGCGTGCCCAGATCGCTGCGGTACGCACCGGCGAGCGGCGGGTCATCGAGATGCTCAACAAGTATGGGCGCGATGAATTCGACGGCGCGATCGAGGCGATTTATCGGCAGAGCGAGGCGGTGAGTCGCGAGCAGATCCGGGCGATTCCCGATGGTGTCTACACGGCTGAGTCGTTCATGGACGATGACGGCGTTGATCTCGGCAAACCGATTCCGGTGCGGGTCACGGTCACTGTGAAGGGCGACGAGATGACCGTCGATCTTTCAAATGTGGGCGAGCAGGTGCGGGGCTTTTTCAACTCGGGTCGGCCGGCGGGTCTGTCGGCCGCGCAGGTGGCGCTCAAGTGCATCGTTGCGCCGCTTGAGATGCCGATCAACGATGGCTGTTTTGTGCCGCTGACAGTGATCCTGCCCGAAGGCAAGTTCGTGAACGCCACGCGCCCCGCGCCCATGCGGATGTGGATGACCTATCCGATGACGGTGATCGACACCATCTTCAAGGCGCTTGCGCCGGCGATTCCCACGCGTGTGGCGGCCGCCCACCATGCTGATCTGGTGGTGGCCAACATCAATGGCCGGCATCCGGCCAATCGCAAACTGTTCCTGTATCTGGGTGGCCTGATTGGCGGCGGCTGGGGCGCCAAGCACAACGAGGATGGCATGTGCGCAACCATCGCCATCAACGATGGCGACACGCATAACGGCCCGTCCGAGCAGGTCGAGGCCAAATATCCCTTCATCATTGAGCGCTACGGGCTGCGCCAGGATTCGGGTGGCGCGGGCAAGCACCGTGGCGGGCTCGGTGCCGAGCAGGTGGTGCGGGTGCTGTCCGACACCATGTTCAACTCGCAGATTGAACGCGTTGAGAACCGGCCCTGGGGCTTGTTTGGCGGGCTGTCGGCGCACGGCAATCAGGTGGCCATTCATCGCGGTGGTCAGCCTGAGACCGTGTACGCCACAGGCAAGGTGTTTTCGCAGCTGCTCAAGCCGGGCGATGCCTACGTGCTGCGCTCGGGCGGGGGCGGGGGTTTCGGTAAGCCCACCGATCGGCGACGCGAGCAGGTCGAGGACGACGTACGTCAGGGCTATGTCTCGATCGAGGCGGCGCGCGAGCAGTATGGTGTGGTGATCGATCCGGTGTCGATGAAGGCCGATGCGGCCGCCACCGATGCGCTTCGTGCGCGGATGCGCGCCATGGGGCTGCCCAAGGATCAGCCGCTTACCTCGAAAGCCGAGCCGCCGGGCGGCGCCCGCGTGCTGCCGCTCAAAGCGCGTCGCACGCTGGGGCTTCGTGAACGGCAATGGCAGGCCGAGGTTCAGGCTGCCGGGCTGATGCGGGACCGCTGCTGCAGCTGAGGCAGGGCGCCGCCGTGCTGGCGCGGGGCCGCCCGGTCGGGGCGCGCGTCGCCCGCGGCTGCCGGGCCCGTGGCTGTCGGGCGACAGGCTCCTAGATACGGCCCTCGGCTTTGATGCGTTCAATGAAGTCGGGGCTGGTATCGACCGTGAACTGATCGCGGGTGCGGATGTAGCGATCGGCGAACAACCGACCGATCGGAAAATAATTCGCCATGTTCACGCGCAGGGTGGCGGGGTCGATGATGCCGTCGCGCACGTGCAGCCAGTGGATTTGGCCGATGGCGAGCAGCCTTCGCCTGCCGATCTCGATTTTCTGGAAGAGCGTGCACTCGAGGGCGACCGGCGCGTCGGCGAGTCGAGGCGGCTTGATGACTGTGCTTGGACACAGCGAGAGTCCCAGCACCTCGGGTTCGCTCACTTCAGGCGGATACGCGGTGCTGCAGGCATGCATCCGGTCAGCCAGGGCCTCATCGACCAGATTCACCACAAACTCGCCGGTGTCGACGATGTTGCGTGCGCTGTCTTTCAGGGTGCCGTCGGACCGGCACTCGAGGCTCACGATCAGAATGGGCGGGTCATCGCCCATCAGATTGAAGAAGCTGTAGGGCGCGGCGTTCACGATGCCCGCGGGGCTTTGCGTGGACAGGAGCGCGATCGGTCGTGGCAGAACCAGGCTCGAGAGGAGCTTGTAGCAGAGCCCGGTATCCAGGGCGGAAAGGTCAAAGTGCATGGGTGAGAGCTCCGGATCAGGGGGGTTGGCAACACGGCAACGCGGTGTCGCCAGCATGCGGTGTGATCAGCTGGCGTCTTGCGTGATGGGCTCGAAGCGCCCCAGCGCACGGTTCTTGCGCACCGCGTCCCAGGAGTAGAGGCAGGCGTTCATCGCCACCCACACGCCCGGGCGCTGCGTACGCGCGCAGGCCAGTGCAAAGCCAAGATTGAACAGGGCGTCGGAGCCGTCGATTTCAGCCGGCACCATCGCGCCAGTGAGCACAATGGTGGCGTCGAGCTCGCGCGGCCCAGCACTGCGGCGGTATCGACCATCGTGTCGGTGCCGTGGATGATGACGATGCGTGGTTCGGCGCTTGCGCGACAGGCGGCGAGAATCGACTGGCGGTGCGTATCGGTCATGTCGAGGCTGTCAAGCGCCATCAGCACCTGCACCGCCGGCGGTTCGGCCAGGCGGGCACGAGCAAGAAGCGCCGGGAGGTGACTGTCGGCAAAGACGAGTTGCCCGGTCAGCGGATCGTAGTGCTTGTCGAAGGTTCCGCCGGTGGTGATGATTCGAAGCGACATGGTCGGTTGCGGGGGGTTTACGTGGCGGATACGCGGCCGGGGCAGGCGAGGTGCTGCGTGCGGCTAGCCGGTTTGCGTGGCGCTCGCGCGCTCGATCAGTTGCTGCCAGCCGTCGTCATCATGCGGCCAGGCGCGTTCGGGCAGCTGGTTCAGATGGCGTAGCAGCGTGGCCGCCAGCCAGGCGGGCGGCTGGCCCAGCGCGCTGGGTGGGTCGCGCCAGAGCCGGCGCACCAGGTTGGCGTTCACGCCAAGCCGTGCCGCGAGCGCATCGATGATCTGCCGGTCCTGTCCGGCGTCGATCGCGTGGCGCAGCCACCCGGTGTGCTCGATGCCGTGCAGACAGGCCTGGCGCTCGATGGCGGGCCGCAGCTCATAGCTGGGGCCTGAGGGCACGCGATCGGGCAGCGCCGTGTCGCTGTCGGACGCGAGCGAGCCGTGCGCAATGCGCGCGTGGGCTTCCAGTGGCATGAGCGTTTCGGTCAGAAAATTCACCAGCGTGGGCAGGCGGCTGATCAGGTGCGCGCGCGCGGCCGCGTGGCGGGGCGCGAGCACCAGCCAGTTGTAGCAGCCCAGATGCTTGCCGACACCGGTTCGCGCGAGCAGCGCAAGCGCGGCAGGATCGAGCGCGTCTTCGATGATGGCGGCGATTCGCGCATCGACCTGCGCCTCACGCTGATCGACCGAGCGCAGCACCCGTCCATAGAAGGCGGGATCGATCGTGCCATCGCGAAGCGCTGCACGCAGTCGCTCGGTGAAATCCGGGTAACGATCGTCGTGACCAAACAATCGTGTGGCGGTGCTGGTGTCCAGGCGATGCTCGCGGTCGAGATGGCGCACCCAGTCGGCGCGGCGGCGCTCGAGCGTGGTGAGCATGTCGCCCGCGAGCGCTTCAAAGAGCAGGTCGAGCAGCGGGGCGGAGGCGTCGCTCGAGGCGGATTCGGCGTTGCCGCGGTTGGTGTCGGGCGGCAAATTGCCTGGGCCGCGCAGCGCCGTCGGCGCGCTGAGGGATCGCTCGTTGCGGGCGAGCATGTCGACCACCAGCAGCAAGGTGCGATTGCTGAGGAGCGCGCGGAAATCGTAGACCAGCTGGTCACGGTCAACGCCGATGAAGCGAATGCCAAGACCCCAGGTACGGGTGAGCTGCGCGAACACCGGATGGGTCATCAGCGACAGCCGCGAACCCAGCGGCAGCATCAGCATCAGCAGCCGCCAGTCGGAGGAGGGCGCGCGAAAGACGAGCGCACGTGGGCTTGCCGCGTAGGTGGTGGACAGGTGCGCGAGTTCGGGTCCGCTGTGGCTTGCGTCGCACAATGCCTCATCGACCGGATGGGGGTCGATGAACAGGGCGGTGGCGTGTCTCAACCGGTACGCTTGGCGAACACGAGCAGGCTTGCGCCCGCAAACAGAAACGCGCCCGACATGAGCACGCGCCCGACCGAATCGCGCCAGAGCGCTTCCAGGGCGAATGCAAGACCCGCGAGCAGCAGAATACGCGCGGTGCCCGCAGTGCGCTGCGCGGGGCTGGCTTGTCGTTGAATCATGATCATGAACCGCAATCTACCCGAACATCGGTCTGCTGAAAACCCAAGGGTTGTCGACCCGGGACAGTGTCTCAGAACGGCAACTGGCGCGGGCTGCGGTGGTCAAGTCGGTGGCGATCGAGCACGGTGATCGCCCGATCGCCTGCGGTGAGCGCCACCGGATCGCCGGCTGCCAGTGTGCCTGTCTGGACCACCGCGCAGTAAAACCCGGTATAGCCCGACTGAACCATCATCTTGGCGGCCATGGATAACCCCAGTCGCGCATTGAGCTTGAAGCAGGGATCGCGGGGGCGCGTCACGCGCAGGCGCACGCTGCCGATGGCCAGCAGGTCGCCCACCCAGACCTGCGATTCGGAGAGCCCCTCGATGGTCAGGTTCTCACCCAGCGCGCCGGCCTCGGGCAGCGGCGCTCGCCCATGCTGGTGTGCAAGCGACTGCCAGAACCGGTAGTGCTCGAGCGGATAGACGTAGACCGCCTGCAGTGGCGGCCCATGGATGCGGCGCTCGACCGACTCGTCGCCGTCCAGGCCGCGCTCGGTCACCGCGCAGGGGTCAGGCTGGGTGAGCGTACTGACTGGCCGCTTGTTGATGGCGCTTTGGGTGGCGAAGCGCTCGCTGCCGTCCTGCGCGAAGAGCGGCGCCGCGCGGCCAACGCTTGCAGCGATCAGCCGCGCCATTGCGTGACAAGCGACAGGCCGGGCAGCGCGATGCCTTCGATCTGCGTGCTCCAGCGGCCGGGCTCGCCAAGCGGCTGCGCGTCGGTCAGCGTGCCCGTGGTGATGATGTCGCCGATCGCAAGTGCGGTACCGCGCTCACCGAGTTCGCGCGCCAGTCGGCCAAGCGAGGCGAGTGGGCTGCCAAGCACCACGCTGCCGCGGCCTGACCAGCGCTCGCCGCCCTCGCGGGTCATCGTGAGCGTGAAGGTTTCGAGCGCGCGGATGAGCGCAGCGGGGCTCGCCGCCAGCTGATCGGGTCGCAGGCGCGGGCCCACGATCAGCGCTGCATGCATTGCCTGCGCCGCGTGGCTTTCCATGGGCAGCGACCGCCAGTCGGGATACGGGGTGTGGACGATCTCGAAGCCGTGCGCGATCCAGGCGCAGGCCTCCAGCAGCGCCTCGGGCGTCCCGGCCCGCGGTGTGCGGGCGAGCCCCACGATGATTTCCGGCTCGATGCGGGGCGCCGACAGTCCGTTCAGAACGAACAGCGCCTGGGTGGAATCGAGCAGTCTGACGGTGCGGTCGTAGAGCCGGCCCCAGATCGGCCGGTCAATCCCCAGCCGCGGCCAGGCCGAAGTATTGGTGAGGCCAACCTTCCATCCGATCGGACGGTCGCCACGCGCCTCGCGCAGCACGACGATGTCGCGCGCCATGCGTTCGCCCTCCGCCCAGTCGGTGATCGGCTGGGTGTCCTCGCGACGAATGGTCTGGCCGGCGTCCATCGTCGACAGCAGCAACTGGGGTGTCAGAGGTTTCATCGGAGTATTCGGGATTGTGGCCCCGGGCGCGGCCCGGAGTGTAAAATTGGGGGTTTTCGTTTCCGGAATTGCATTTCCAGGATGCGAATTCTGCCGGGAATGTCGGCAGAACGCACCGGAGCCCGGTCTGACCGCAAGACCAACAGACAGACACACCGGTTATACAGGCTGGTAGGCGTTCGCACCTTGCACGACAGGTTGCGGGTCGTCTCCCGGAAGCATCGCCAGGAGAATCTGAGGATGAATGCATCGAACGCTCAAGCGGTTGCCGCGATGAATTCGGTCTGGA
>Ga0194116_10002293_pt1 | contig 25086 bp, 23 predicted proteins | sample TA2MahsurfametaG_4_FD_148617 | JGI IMG/M metagenome (GOLD analysis project Ga0194116, IMG submission 148617) | Freshwater microbial communities from Lake Tanganyika, Tanzania - TA2015008 Mahale S9 surface | ecosystem: Environmental > Aquatic > Freshwater > Lake | place: Tanzania: Lake...
TAATGTAATTATTCTTCACCTCAGCATCTGATCCTTGAGCATTTGTAGCGGTTAAAGTAATGGAATATTGTCCTGCGGTATTAAAAGTAACTTGTGGATTTTGAGAAGACGCGTTTGTTCCTCCTGCAAAAGCCCATCCTGTGGTCGGTGAAATTGACCATGCCCATGAGGTTGGGATTCCAGTGGACTGATCCGTAAACGAAACAGTTGTTGCCGGCGTAACATTTGTTTGATTGGCAACAAAATTAGCGACTGGTGCAACAGGGGTTGTAGGTGTGCAGGGATTACTGGATCCCGCCAAAACAAGAACACCAGAATTAGTAGGGTCTAACCAAGGCTTTAATTGTCGATTAGTTGCAGTTCCATTAGATGTCCAATGGTACGACATTTTGCCGTAATAATCTGGGGATGATTGGGCATTACAAAATGAACCTCCACCTGTTAAAGTACCGACGATATACCCTTGACTATTATTAAACAAAGGTGATCCTGAAGACCCCCCTTCTGTTATTCCCCAACCATTTGCATTTGAAGTCCAAGATAATCGCCAATGAGATTGTAATCCATTTCCATTCCATCCGGTAGACGTAGTATTTCCTGTAAATGTGGATATTTTCTTAATGTCTCCTGCGGGATGATGGATCCCAGCACCACCAGAACTAACCGTATTATTTGCGTTCCATCCATTCCAGTAGGCATTAAAGTTTGCCGTTTTCAGTGTATTTACCGTATTTGTTTCATTTGCCGCCGTTCCCAATTGAACCAATAAGAAGTCTGATCCTGAATCACCCCCTCCATCATTGGAGTCAGCTATTTTAAAACAACCTGTTATAAAATAGTCGTCTAAAGTTCCCGCAGTTGATGGGTTTGTACAATTTGGGGATTCATAGCGAAAATAAAATTTCCATTGAGTGAGGTTTTGCGTTGTTGAGGCTACGCCACAATGCAAAGCAGTTAAAAAATAAGGCTTGCAGTTCTGTGCTGTATTATTAATTAAAGATCCTGTGCACCATCCTGTAAAATTTCCTTCAACAACAAGAATTCTGGCGACTCCCTTTTTTTCGTCTTGCCATACATCTCCGACAGGAGAACAATTTACATTGACCTCACAAGATGCGGATTCGTTAATTTTTTGGATTCTTGGATTTCCTGTAGAGCGATAATTGTACATTACGCGATCTATCCAAATCTCGGAAGCTGGCACATCTTTCGGTTCGTGAAGGGTCAGAATAAGATCATCTCCGAAGCATAATGCCGCATGCTGGCGTTCGTGGTTTTGTACATCAACAGCGGACATTGGCTTGTGAACCAACTTTCCTTTCAAATCGCGAATGGTAAGTGTAGAACCCCCATACAATTTAAAAGTTTCAAATAAAAAACTAAGTGCCTCTGCCCCTTCGGATTTTACTCGTAATTGCCATTGTTTATCTCCGTTTGGCAAAATACTCCATGTCCCTGAATTAGTGGTTTTAATATCGGTGGGGAGTGCCACTCCAATTCTATACAGCAATCCTTGTTCGTCGCGAATTTGATCTTCAAGCAGAAGATTGTCTACATTGGGTGCAACTAAGCTTTCCACATCCATTGAGGAGCTAACTTCGAATTTATCAATGACAGGAGCTAATTGTTGTGCGTAAGCAGTGGTTAACACTAACAGTAAAACACTTAAATTAAGTAGCAATTTGTTCATGGCTTTTCGTTATCTTCACAAAGATAAATTATCTAGCGAATATAAGAAGGTATGGGGACAATTTGTTTGGTTGAGGATGAGGAAAATTTGGTTAATCTAATCAAACTGAATCTCGAATTAGAAGGGTTTAAAGTAGTGTGCTTTAAAAATGGTAAAAAAGCAGCAAGCCATTTCGAAGAGTATATGTTATACGATTTAATCATTCTGGATGTTATGCTGCCAGAAATAAGTGGGTTTATGTTATGCGAATTGATTAGAAAAAAAAGTAATATACCTGTTTTATTCTTGTCTGCCAAAGGCACTACGCAAGATAAAATTCAAGGTTTAAAATTGGGGGCTAACGATTATTTGGCTAAACCTTTTGATTTGGAAGAGTTACTTTTACGTGTAAGTGTTTTAACGCAGGCAAAGTCAACTTTAGAGTACCCAGAATTTAAAATTGAAGACAAAATAATTGATTTTAAGTCTTTTGTAGTGAAATGTTCTGAGGAGGGAATAATTTATGAGTTCTCAAAAAAGGAAATGTTACTTCTTGATTTTTTTGTGAAAAACGAGGGGAGAGTTATATCAAGAGATGAAATACTGGATAAAGTTTGGGGAACTGATCAATTTCCAACGTCTCGAACGATTGATAATTTCATACTCACATTTAGAAAGTTATTTGAGGTAAACCCAAAAATTCCCCAGCATTTTCATTCTATACGCGGTGTAGGGTACAAATTTACAAGTTAGAGGCTTAGTGCTTGATCTCAAGTTTTTGAGTTGGGTCGTGTTTATGTTTGAATAAAAGCCAAAATAAAATAGCCACAGCTAAAGCGTATGCTGCAAAAGATAACCAGATAGAGGGCCAATCTTTCATTATGAGCTCTTTGCTTAAAATATCCCCTTCAGCCACTATTTCGTTTTTTTTCAAAAGTGTTTGAAGCACTGCATTGTCTTCATTTGTTTCAAGATAGGCCGCGACATCCGAAAGTGCAGTAAATTTTAACATAAAGTATCGATCTATTGCCCATCCTGCTACATTACTGCCAATAATTGCCCCAAATCCATTCGTCATCATCATGAATAAACCTTGTGCTGAAGAGCGAATGGAAGGTTTAGTATTGGTTTCAACAAAAAGTGAACCCGAGATATTGAAAAAATCGAAGGCCATACCGTAAACAACACACGAAAAAATGATCAACATCAATCCCTCATTTGGATTACCGTAAGCCAAGGTTCCAAAGCGTAAAACCCAGGCCAACATGCTAAAAAGCATTACGGTTTTTATGCCAAATCTTCTCAGGAAAAAGGGGATGGCAAGGATGAACAGGGTCTCGGAAATTTGAGATATGGACATGATAATGGTGGAGTATTTTACGACCAATGAATCTGCATATTTCGGAAAGTGTTCAAAATCGGATAGGAATACATCTCCGTAAGCATTTGTTAATTGTAACGCACCCCCCAAAAACATGGAAAACACAAAAAATAAGGCCATTTTATAATTAGCAAACAACTTGAAGGCATCGAGGCCCAAGGTTTGAAAAATAGAGCTATCCTTTTGTTTATTTTTTTGAGGAATACTCGGTGGTAAGGTAAAAGCATAAATTCCAAGGGCAACTGCAATAATTCCCGCTAGGTAAAATTGATTTTCGCTGGCTTTATTTCCAGTCAGGTTTGTAACCCACATGGCAACAATAAAACCTATGGTTCCCCAAACTCTAATGGGAGGGTAATCTTTTACAACATCTCCTCCATTACTTTCTAGTATGGAATAAGAAATCGAGTTTGCGAGGGCAATAGTTGGCATGTAAAAAATCATGGCAATCAACATAACTAGAAAAAAATCATTTGGATTATTGACTTGTGGTAGGTAGAAGAGTGCTCCGGCATATAAAATGTGTAATACACCGTATACGCGTTCTGCGTTTATCCATCGATCAGCAACAAAACCCATAAGCGTAGGCATAAATATGGATGCTATCCCCATTGTACCGAAAACTAGACCAAATTCAGCGACATTACCAATTGAATTTCCGAACCAATAATTTGCCATTGTGATAAGCCAGGCCCCCCACACATAGAATTGGAGGAAACTCATTAAGATAAGCCGTGCTTTGAAATGTTTCAATCTCTATTTTTTAAAGCGTCACGAATTTTGGAGGCTAGCTCATAATCTTCGTTCACTATGGCTTCATTTAGCATACTTTGTAGATCCTCTTTGTTTAGGTGTTCCATTTCGTGAGGGGTGTCTTCGGTTTCAGTGAGATCAACGTCATCGGAGAAATCTTCAGAATCATCCTCCTCACCTCCAGCCTCTTCTACCACCTCTTTTAACGCAAAAATGGGAGCGTTAAATCTTACTCCAACTGCGATAGCATCCGATGTTCGAGAATCAATTTCTGTTAAGACACCATCTTTCTCACATATGATTTTCGCGTAAAAGATACCTTCAAAAAATTTGTAAATTAATATTTCTTTTACGGCGACGCTGTAAGATTTGCACAACATTTTAATCAGGTCGTGGGTTAAAGGTCTGTTGGGCACCATTTTTTCGAGTTCAACGGCAATGGCCTGTGCCTCAAAACCCCCGATTACTATTGGCAACTTTCTCTTTCCCGAGGTCTCAGATAGGGTTAGAACGTATGAGCCAGTTTGGGTTTGGCTGTATTCTATTTTTGTTATTTCGAGGCGAATTTTTTGCATTTTTTTCTTTTTAATGCTAGTTCGCTCTAAATTTTTTAATGGCTGCAGTTAGTCTGGGAACAACCTCAAATGCATCGCCAATCACACCGTAGTCAGCGGCTTTAAAGAAGGGGGCTTCAGGATCCGTATTGATTACGACAATTACCTTTGAGCCATTAACCCCTGCAAGATGTTGAATAGCACCTGAGATGCCTATAGCAATATATAAGTTGGGTCGAATGGCCACGCCTGTTTGTCCAACGTGTTCGTGATGCGGTCTCCAGCCAATATCTGCAACAGGACGCGAACACGCGGTCGCGGCATTAATGGATTTTGCCAAGTCTTCAACTATCCCCCAATTTTCAGGACCTTTAAGTCCTCTTCCCGCAGAGACAACCAATTCGGCTTCTGGGAGAGGAATTTCACCCTCTGGTTTTTTTGTTGAAATAACTCTAATTTTTCCCGAACCGATATTTGCTGTGATTTCATTTACTGTACACGGAGAACCGGTTTTTTCTGGTTGTATACTGTTGGGTAATAAGGATATTATTTTATTTGACGACTGTACTTGTACTTTACCAATTGCTTTCCCGGAAAAAACATTCACACTAATGGCCCCGGATCCATCGGGCAAGGCTATTGCACCTGATACTAGACCAGCTTTCCAACGTACCGATAATCTGGGGGCAACAGCTTTACCCGTTAAGTCGTGAGAAAAAATCACTGTATGCGCACCAATTTCTTGCGCTGCCCATGCCACAAGTTTAGTTAGCTGTTGGGCATCTTCCCCATCCACGCTTCTGTCTACTAAAACTTTACTTGCTCCATATTCGCCAAGTGTATTGAGAGAATTGCTAGAGGCGTTGCCATTAGTGATTACTACTACCTCTCCTAGCTTTTTACCGTAAGTTACGGTCTCAAACGAGGCCTTTGAAATCCCATTGCTTGAGTTAATGTATACTAATATCATGTATGCAATTTATGAGGTTAAATAACTTTTGCTTCGTTGTGAAGAAGGTTCACGAGTTCATCCATATTTTCCGGGGCAATCAACTTAACACTAGACTTTGCGTTGGGCATTTCATAAGAGGAGAATTTTGTTAAATCTTCAATAGCGATTGGACTGATGATTTGGAGTGGTTTAGTTCTAGCAGCCATTATTCCTCTCATGTTTGGAATTCTTTGCTCTGCCATTCCTTTTGCGCACGAAATCACTGCTGGTAGCGAAACTTCTACAACTTGAATACCGCCAATAATTTCTCTTTCTAAGGTCAAAATATTTCCGTTGATATCTAATTTAGTGGCAATAGAAACATAAGGCAAATCGAGTGCTTCTGAAATCATTCCCCCCACTTGTGACCCGTTGTAATTAATAGTTTCTTTCCCTGTTAGAATTAAATCAAAAGGGTTATTTTTGACATACTCAGCAATTTGCATTGCAGTGTAATGGGCATCTTTTGGATCTGCATCAATTCTTACCGCCTCATCTGCGCCAATTGCCAATGCTTTTCTTATAATTGGCTCATCCGCAGCAGCTCCGACAGTTACAATTGTCACTTGACCGCCATTTGCCTCTTTAATTTCCAGGGCCCTCACCAGAGCGTACCATTCGTCATAAGGATTAACAATGTATTGAATCCCGTTTTCATCAAATTTCGTATTTGCTTCGGTAAATGCAATTTTTGACGTCGTGTCCGGAGATTTACTTATACATACCAATATTTTCATTCTAAGTTTTTTGCAAAGCAAAAATAAGCAATTATCTCAATTTATTTTCAATTCTGACGTATTCAATTGTTTCATCGGAAAATTAACAATGAATAATAAAATCGTCCTGGTATTAGCACAATAAGTTAAGGAGCGAATCTGAGAAAAATAAAACTTTATTGTGTTGATAATCAATAATCAATACAAGTGTAAACGAATATATATGTGTAACAAACGAATGTAAACAAGTAAAAACCGAATATCGTTTTTTCGTTACTGCAACTTTGCCGAAACAAATCGATAACGAGATCGAAATGTTGAATTTTTTACAAACTTTTTTAAATTTTTTCAAACATGAATGCACTTAAAAACAAAGTGACGTTGATCGGCAGGCTAGGAGCGCAGCCGGAAGTAGTAACCTTCGATTCAGGCAGAACGCTAGCGCGTTTTACCGTAGCAACAAATGAACGCTACAAGGACAAAGGGGGAGAATGGCAAGATGTCACACAATGGCACACCATTAATGCCTGGGGCAAAATTGCCGAGCGAGTTAAACGCATATTAGACAAAGGCAATGAGATCATATTGGAGGGACGTTTAGTCAATCAGTCCTATGAAAACAAGTCCGGAGAGAAGAGATTTTCTACCATTATTGAAGCGACTGAATTTTTAGTAATCAACACAAAAAAGGCAGCATAGGCTATTCATTTATTTTCAAATTATTTCACATGACAAATACAAACAATTTATTAGAATCAAAACAAATGAATCACGTTAATTTAATAGGAAAGGTGAGCTCCACACCAAAAATCATGGAGCTTTCGAATGGAAAAAAAATAGCAAAGTTTACAGTAGCGACCAAGGAATTCTACCTGGATGCAGAGGGCAACACCAAAGCGAGGAGAAATTGGCATGTCTTGACTGCTTGGGGAAAGTGGGTACAAGTGTTGGAAGAACTGGCAGAAGTCGGCCATGAAGTTGCGGTGGAAGGCAAATTGGTGAGTCGTTTCTACAAATTGAATGGGGAACGAAAATTTGTTTCTGAAGTCGAGGTTAACGACTTAATCCTCCTGTAAGCGAACGGCGGAGGAAATCCCTCCGCCTTTTTTTATCCATAGAAATTATAAAAATGAATACATTAAAAAATTACATCACTTTAATCGGTAAAATTGGAACCGATGCTCAATATACAAAATTTGATAATGGAAGATCTGTGGCGCGTTTCAAACTTTCTACGCAGAAAACAGAACGTAAAAACGACGGAAAATACAGGGAAACCACGCAATGGCATAACGTTTTTGCATGGGGAAATCTGGCAGAATTCGTGGAACATTATGCACAAAAAGGGAAAAAAGTAGCCATTCACGGACGTATCGTGAACAGGACGTATTTAAATCCTGCCGGAGTCAAACGAAGCAAAACCGAAATTGAAATTCGGAATATCATCGGGTTGAGTTAATTCATCATATAAGGTGAAAAGAGGGGGGGGCTGTGGTCATCCCCCTTTTTTTTTAATAATTCCGATAGTCATTCCATAAATTACTTCTGAAACCGATCGATGGGAAAAATGAAAAACGCTGATAGGCAGAGTCGTATCGGAAATTAATTTCTGCGAACAGCTGGTACGTCTGGTAAAGTTGATAACCGATGAAATTTTGACTTCTCAAAAAATTATTTTTTTCTCCCTGGCCTATCTTATGGCCGTAATCATAAGGCCTATTGGTATAGGGTTGATAAACATCTCCGCCGTAACTTTTACCATCTTTATCAAATCCTTGAATTCCATAAGAGAAAAAGCTTTTAATGAGCCATCTCTTCCTTTGCCACTTTAATTCTCCCAAAATTTCGGCAAAATTTCCTCCGTAAGGATGAGAAAGGGTCGATCCCGCATGCGCATAGTTCTGCAAGGCGTTCAAATGCGCATAGGTATATGGGCGAACAGCATTTCCCTCAACGCGGTAGAAGAAATTTTCCTTGTTGATTTTAAATCTTCCTTTAATTCCAAGTTGAGCCCCATACTTATTGGCCCACCATCCGGATTTCTCTTTAATCTCAGATAAAAGAAATTCATCCACAGTAAGTTGACCGTATGCAGTATGTCCCTTCCATTTAGCAGAAAATGAGGCCCCTAGTAACACATTGTCGGATGAGCCAATCGCATATTCTTGCGGCCGGAAAAAAATTACAGGATTCAGGTACTCTAATTCATAACCTCGGTTCAATAACGTGTCTTTTGGCTGAAAAACAACGGTTTCAAAAATTCCAAGATTTAACCATTTTGTTACATTCCAACTCAGGTAATGTGTTGCCCCAAATTTATTATGCCAATTTTCTTGCAACTGTTCTTTAAAAAATTGATACATCACGAGGTACTCTACATGCCAAAAGCGTGCACTCATTTGAGCAAAAGGGTAAGGTTTCCCGTAATCACTTAAAAACAATGACCTGTTCCCTTCTCCGATAAAGTTTCTATCTAGACCTCCTTGAAAGTTAAAAATGTGGTTCGGGGTATACGATACTCTACCCAACAGGTTGTGTGAACCAATAATCTGACTGTTATTTCTTGAGTAGAAAAATGAGCGGGTATCCAGAAAATTTGTGTCGTTGTTGATTGTTGAAAAATTATATCCCACGCGTGCATACCATTTTGGCGAGATTGACAAATCGGTTTGAATTCCAAGTCCCACACGTGCATACGTGGCAGAAGGAAAATATTTATCATATGAAATAAGATTGTCAGCAGAAAATGTGGCACCGAGACACGGTGAAAATGGCGTATTACGATCTACTTGCGGTAAAATACTCGAGTGATTTGTATAACTTAATTTCACCGTAGAATCAGTTGGTAATTCTTCAATCAAATAATTAATTCGGCCTTGGCCAAAACAAGTGAAACATGGAATTAAAAGAAAAATAAAGAATCTAAAAATCATTGACATTATCTATTAATCCGGTTCTTATGCCAACCTGAAATAAAAGTGTATTTTTTCCTTGTTCCCACCACTCTTTTCGCAGTACGCATTGTCCATAAATGTTGATATTGAGTTTTTGATTAAAACGGTATCCAATCTCAAGTTTAGTATTGTTTAACAAGCCACTGTTTGTTGAATTTTGAAGTTGAACGGCCTGCAACTGGTGTAGACTATGATCTGAGAGTAAAAACAAATGAGTATTTACCCCTAAATAAATGCGATGGTATTCCCCGTGAACCCTACACAAGAACTCTTGAAATCTATTTCCCATGATGTGTGCAATAGGCAGATTGTAATTTGAATAATTTGTTAAGCCGCTCGTACCCTCATACATATCCTTTGAAACGAAGTTGTACTCCAATTGAAGCAAGGTTCGAATGGGGATTTTGGGATTGAATCTAATGCCAATTTGTCCCGCAAATGATGAATTTATGGGTGTTACAAATTGTCCGTAAGTCCTAAAAGTTTTTGTGACCAACCAATCAAAGGATAAGCCATAGAAAGAATAAACCGCCTCGTTTGATGCAATTCTTGAAGAAAATGGTAAGGGACTAAACACCATGGGATGAGCAGCTTTTGTTGCTAAAGAATCCCCCATTTTCCATACCGTGCTTTCTGAAAAGTGAACGGATAATTTTTGATGAGGTCGCCACGTAACATGATTGACTCCAACGATTTTAGGTTGGTAATAGCCTTCGACTGTTGTGTATGTTTTTTTACGAACAAGATTGATAGACCTGGTTCGATAGAAATTCCACTCCCATTTTTTCAAGAAAGTAAATTTGGTTCTGAAATATGGAGTGCCGACATGGTGATTTCCATAAAGTAGCGATCGGTATCCTGAACCAATAAATTGTTGGTTATTTCCTGCGACAACACTAAAGGTTTTGAAAGGAGAATACACAAAGTGACCAACAGCAAAAGCATAATCGTATCCATATGTTTTAAAGGGTTTTGTTCTGGCGGCACCCGGAACCACTCCGTTCTGTTGATTATACCCGGTTGTAGAGGTATAATACTCGCCATAGGCATCGATGAAGTCTCTTTCGAAGCTACTGAAACGTGCTTGATTTTCGTAAAGAGCCGTTTGAAAAGAGAAATTTTTAAATAAGTCTGCTTGTATTTGAATTCCTCTGGTATTTTTATATAAGTAATTTCCTGAAGTATCTCCCATTTCTTTCCCTACAGAAAATTCACCTACAGGTGAAATAAAAACTTTAGCATCTCTAGAATCAACTTCAACGATGTGTTTTTTTAAAAGCCTTTCTGTAAATTTAGAACCCGAATTACTCTGGTCTCCTATCCTTTGGTGAAGGTCATATGCCTTTTCGATTTCCGGCAGAAAGCTACTTCCCACGAAGGATACTGATTCCATTGTGCTGTCAATTGACGGAATAAGACATTGATTATCTAAAAGCCTATCTCTATAATAGGTGGAAGATGGAATCAATCCTTGTTGGGCTTCAAGCCAACTAGGGAGAATAAATAGTCCTAATAGTAGTCTTTTCATGCCATGGCCATGCGTAAGGCTTTGCAACGTACTACGAAATAAGGGTTTAAAAGGTTTTCTTTATTGTAAACTAGCGGTGTTTTTTGCATATAATCGAGCACTTCTCCCCCTAAAGCTTCGATGATGGCTTGTCCTGCGGCAATATCCCACTCCATGGTTGGGGCAAAACGGGGGTAAATATGTGCATCCCCTAATGCTAAGTCGTAGAATTTTAATGAAGAACCTTTCAATGCAAAGGTGATTTCTTTGAAGGAAGGCTCAAGTGTTTCAATTAAATAATTTAAGGGTCCGGTACCATGACGTCGCGAACCTATTAATTTCAAGGTAGATCCGATACGTTCTTCGCTAGGTATGCTTTGCCACTTGGTTGGATCTTCGATATTGTCGAAAGAGGAGATGAAAACTCCTTCGTTTTTACCTCCGAACAAAATTTTTTCTTGTACTGGGGAAGCAATAATCCCGAATACAGCATTTCCTTCTATAATATGAGCAATGTTAACCGCAAATTCATCGTTTCTTCGGATGAACTCTTTGGTGCCATCAAGTGGATCAATACACCAAGACTCTTTCCACAACTTTCTTATTTCGTAAGGCAGGTGTGTTGATTCTTCTCCCGTTACGGGAATTCCCAAAGGATCTAATATGTTATGTATTGCCAAAGAAGAAGCCAGGTCAGCTTTGGTAAGAGGGGATCCGTCTTCTTTTATGATCGTTTCGAAATCTTCTTGGTATACCTTGCTTATTTCTTTACTGCCCGCAACAGCGGCCCTGAGCGCAATTGTATAGAGTTTTTTCATTGATTAAAGTACCATTTCAGGAACCTTCCGAGGAACAACTAAATCACCTTCTGTTTTAGCAATTATTTCCTCCACACTTACACTTGGTGCACGTTCGAGGAGATGAAATTTATTGTCTTTAATTTCTAAAACGGCTAATTCTGTTACGACCTTTTTAACACAGCCCACTCCGGTTAATGGCAAGGTGCAATTTTTCAGAATTTTTGACTCTCCTGCTTTATTGCTGTGCATCATCGCCACAATAATATTATCAGCGGAAGCTACTAAATCCATGGCTCCCCCCATACCTTTAACCATTTTACCCGGAATTTTCCAGTTTGCGATATCGCCATTTTGGGAAACCTCCATGGCCCCCAAAACTGTTAATTGTACGTGTTGTCCACGAATCATAGCAAATGAGGTTGCGGAGTCAAAAAAAGCAGCGCCAGGACGAACTGTTATGGTTTGTTTACCTGCATTGATTAAATCTGCATCCTCATCTCCGTCAAAGGGAAATGGACCCATGCCAAGCACTCCATTTTCAGATTGAAATTCCACTTCAATTCCATGTGGGATGTAATTGGCAACGAGTGTGGGGATTCCAATGCCAAGGTTAACGTACCATCCATCCTGAAGCTCTTGTGCAATTCTCTTTGCAATACCTATTTTGTCCAATGCCATGACTTTAATTTTTTGTACGTACTGTGCGTTGTTCAATCCTTTTTTCAAATTGTATCCCTTGAAATATGCGTTGCACAAATATTCCTGGGGTATGAATTTGATCTGGATGCAATGTACCAGCCGGCACCAATTCTTCAACTTCGGCAATGGTAATTTTGCCGGCCATTGCCATCATTGGATTGAAATTTCGTGCGGTTGCCTTAAAAATTAAGTTGCCCTCAGTGTCTCCTTTCCATGCTTTTACGATGGCAAAATCTGCTGTCAGAGCCGTCTCTAAAACATGTGGTTTCCCATTAAATACTCGAACCTCCTTTCCTAAAGCCACTTCCGTACCGTAACCTGCAGGGGTGAAAAATGCAGGAATACCGGCCCCTCCTGCTCTGCAACGCTCTGCCAAACTGCCTTGTGGAATGAGTTCCACTTCCAATTCGCCAGATAACATTTGCCGTTCGAATTCATCATTTTCTCCTACGTAACTGGAGATCATTTTTTTTATTTGCTTTGTTTTTAAGAGGAGTCCGAGACCAAAATCATCAACACCTGCATTGTTACTGATACAGGTGATATTTTTTATGCCCATCTTTACCAATTGCGCGATTGAATTTTCAGGGATTCCACACAATCCAAAGCCACCGATCATTAGGGTCATTCCATCCTTAATGCCAATAAGTGCTTTATCAACTGAAGCAACTACTTTATTCATTATTGAAAGGGAATTTCTGAATCATCCACAGCCTCTTCAACAAATTCTTGGTTACATGAATAAGTATCTGGGTCGTAATCAGGTGGTGGCGTAAAATCTCGGGTAGACAGCCCAACAACTGGGTCTTTATATGCTTTTTGCATGTAATAACCATAAATGGGAAGTGCCATGCGCCCACCTTGTCCCCAAGTCATGTCCTTAAATCGAACGGAACGGTCTTCAGCCCCCACCCAAACACCAGTCACAAGCTCAGGAGTGATGCCTATAAACCACCCATCTGAGTTATTTTGGGTCGTTCCGGTTTTCCCTGCCGTGGGGGCGTAAATTCCACCCCAAGCATTCCCTCCGCGTAAGCTAGATCCAGTTCCTCCCTCCACGACGCCTTTCATCATTTTTAATATTTCATATGCTACAGAGGAATTTAAGGCTTGCTCTCTGTGTTCAGTAGCCTCGTAAATTACTTTGCCGTTGCGATCGGTTATCCGTTCAATTGTTGTTGGTCGAACATAAATACCATTATTTGGAAAAATACACTGTGCTGCAACTAATTCATACAAGGAGAGGTCCATACTTCCCAAACACATGGATGGAACCACATCGTTTGGGTGTAGTTCGATTTCAGTTGTTTTCAATAATTTTTCAATTTGATAAGGTCCGCCGGTTTTTGCGATGGGGTTGAAAACGCCCATTCTTTTCATTACAGCGACAGTTGTGGGGTTTGATGACATTGCCAACCCACTTCTCATATTCGCAGCAGGCGATCCTTCGGGACAATATTTTCCAACCACTCTATTTTGAGGATCAACTAGGTCTATACAATACTCATCTGGTGAAAATGTTGAACATGGGTTAACCACTTTCATTGATAGGGCCGCTGCATAAACGAAGGGTTTAATAGTAGAACCCACTTGTCTTTTGCCTTGTCGAACATGATCATATGCAAAATGTTTATAATTTGTTCCCCCAACCCAAGCACGAACAAAACCTGTTCTTGGGTCCATAGAAACAAGGCCTGCGTGTAAAAATGCTTTGTAATATTTAATCGAATCGTTGGGAGACATGGTGGTGTCTTTTTCTCCGTCCCATGTAAACACACGCATTTTGGTTGGAGTATTAAAATTTTCCTCGATTTCACTTTCAGAATACCCTAACTTACGAAGCTCCCTGTATCGATTTGTATTTTGTTTAGCTGATGCTAAAATTGTTTTTACTGTACTAGAACCTACTTTGTTTGAAAATGGGTAATTTTTTAAACCTCTGTTATTTTGGTCGAACTTTTCCTGTAGTTGTTCTTTAAGGTGTTTTTCTACAGCATATTCGGCGTGGAGCTGTAAGTTAATATCAAGCGTAGTATAAATTTTTAAACCGTCGGTATAAATATTATACGGCTGACCGTCTTCACGAATGTATTTATATCCACCGTTTTCATTTTGAGTTGCGAGGAGTTCCTCTACTTCTATCCTTAAAGATTCTCTAAAGTAAGGTGCCATTCCTTCTTTGTGATCGAGTGGAGTATAAGTTGTAACTAAAGACTTTTTTGTTAATTTTTCATATTCTTCTTTGGAAAGAGGGTTCTGAATGGCCTCATTTCCTTCACTAGAGTTACGATACCATTGGAAGAGAACTTGGTTTCTTCTTTCAAGACAACGTAGAGAGTCTTTGGCCCTTGCAGCAACCACTTCTTGATCTGTAACACGTGAAGTTTTCTTTCCAGATTTGTGGGCGATTTCTATCCGGTAATCTTTAATTTTAAAAGAATATGGGTTATAAAGTGTTGGGTTTTTACACATTCCAACTAAAGTTGCTGCCTCTTCTTTGGTAAGGGCTATTGGTTCTTTTCCAAAGTATATTTTGGAGGCATTTTTGATGCCGACAGCATTGTGAAGGAAGTCAAATTGATTGAGGTACATGGTTATAATTTCTTCCTTTGTATAGCGCTCTTCTAATCTTACTGCGATAATATGTTCTTCTGCTTTTTCATCAAGTCGACCCAGTCCGATGGATTTTAGTATGCCCTTATTCGAATTCGTCACCTTACTATTTTGGCGTTTTTGAAGAGTAAATAATTGCTTCGCTAATTGTTGAGTAATTGTTGATGCGCCGCCCGAGGAACCAAATCCAGTTAACGCTCTGAGCAATGCTCGAAAGTCTACTCCTGAGTGTTTGAGGAATCGCTCGTCTTCTGTTGCAATGAGCGCATCAAGGACGTAAGGAGAAATTTCTTTATATTTAACACTGGTTCGGTTGACTTTCCAAAACTGCCCAATTATCGTGTCTTTTCCTCCCGGGAGTTTTGCTAAAACCAACGATGCTTGTAACTCAGGAGGGTTATCTAGCATCGATACAGGAGGCAAATCATCCTCGGGTTGAAATAATATCAGCCCGCTAGCAAATAAAAAAAGCGAAAGCGAAATAAGCCAAAAAATAGAAGTAAAATATATTTTTTCCTTTTTAGTTAATTCATGAGACGCTTTAGCTTTTTTCATAGAGTTAAAATTAATAATTATCTCAATACGTCTTTACGTTGGCTGTCGAGTTTCAAAAGAATGAACATCATCACGGAAAAAGACATAATTGAGGACCCCCCATAACTAAAAAATGGTAAGGGTATTCCAATCACAGGTGCAAAACCAATATTCATACCTATGTTAATTGCAAAGTGATAAAAAAGGATCATAGCAACAGAGTAGGCATAAATTCTATTGAATGCTGACCGTTGTCTTTCTGCAATAAATACAATTCGAATTAGCATAAATACGTATAGGGTTATTAGCAGAATTACACCCAAAAAGCCCCACTCTTCAGCAAACGGACAAAAAATGAAATCTGTTTCTGACTCTGGAACATGGTTTGATTCCACACTCGATACGGATGCATTTTTATATCCTTTTCCTGCCCAGCCCCCTGATCCTACGGCAGACATAGCCCTATTTCTATTGTAATCCTTACCGTTCGGATCTTCCTTCAGCCCCAGAAATAATTCAATACGATCCCTTTGGTGGGGAGCTAAGCTATTAAAAGCCTTTCCAACGCTAAAAGATAAGCCTCCTAATAAACTAAAACCTAATAGTATTATGAGCATCATTCTACCCTTTTCTCTCTTATTACCAAATTGTTGAATAAAAAGAATAGCGATAACGGATATAATTGCTAAAAATAGAATAACACCCATGGATCCGTTTATAGACTTTTCAGAGAACCACAATTTTAAAGACAAGTTAGATAGTAAAAGTGTTACAATACTGATGAAAATTATTACGAATAAAATAGGGATAAAGTGAGTTCCTACCCAAGTTTGTTTAAACTTAAAACGAGGGTAAGTATTGATGAATTTTAAAATTATTGGGTCAAAAGTTAGTCCTTCACGGTACATCACGAATAAAAATGAAGTAAAAACAATGAAAGTTCCGGCATCTGGCTGAAGTAAAATTAGAATCATAGGACCCAACAGGATGAGGATGGCAAACATCACATTGGAAGTGGTTAATTGTTTAATGTTTAATTCGCTGATATATCTTGCCAATAGTAGTGCAGATGAAATCTTGGCAAATTCTGCGGGTTGAATACCCAGATTGGCAACCCCAATCCATGCACGGGCGCCGTTGATTGGAGGCATAAACAATACAAGAATCAATAAGAACAATGTGAATAAATAAATGGGGAAGGCATATTTTCGGAAAATATCCGAATCAATTAAAAATATTATTAACCCTAAAAACAGCGATACGGATATCCAAATAATTTGCTTTCCGTATTGTTTTTCAATGTCAAATAACGATGGATGTTCTTGGGTGAAGGCAACAGAATAAATAGTCGCCAATCCCATACAAACCATTATTAAAAAAGTAATGAATAAGGGCCAATCTATATCTCCAAAAAGTTTATCATCTTTTCTCATCATTCACCTCCTTGAAGCACCGCCTCTAATATTCTCTTCTCTTTCGCCATATCTGTAACGCGCCTTTTTAGATATTTTTCGATAACCAAACTTGCAATTGGGCCCGCCCAAGTACCCCCAAATCCCGCGTTTTCAACAAAAACGGCAATGGCAATTTTAGGCTTCTCTTTGGGGGCAAAGGCAATAAAAACTGAATGATCTTCCCCATGAGGATTTTGAACAGTTCCTGTTTTGCCGCAAATTATAATGTCCTCGAGTCTTGCCATGCGAGCAGTACCGCCGTTTTCATTGACAACTCTTCGCATACCTTCAATAACAGGATCAAAGTATTTTGCTTCCACCATGGTGTTGTGTTTGGTTTTGAATTTTTTCAAAGGCCCATTGTCACCAATGGATTTCACAAAATGAGGAGTATAAAACCAACCCTTATTTGCAATGATGGCTGCAATATTCGCCATTTGGATAGGTGTTAATTTTACTTCTCCCTGTCCAATGGAGATAGAGCGAATGGTTGAAAATGCCCAACGATGATGACCATACCATTTATCGTAATACGCACTATTGGGTATTAACCCGGGACGCTCCCCGAATACATCTGCGTCCAATCGTTTTCCCAACCCAAAACTCTGCATATATTCGTTCCATCTATTTAGTCCTATTTCTGCGTCTTCAAATAAACTTGATTTTTTATTCTGTTGTATTATTCTACGCACGACTGCATAATAATAAGGGTTGCAGGAAAATTGTACAGCTTCTTGAATGCTTCCAGCATTGGGATGACCGTGGCATCCAACAATACTTTTATCACAAGGAAAACCTGAATTCATTGTTATTACTCCTTCTTGAAGACCAATTAGGGATTGCACGAGTTTAAAAATCGAACCAGGGGGATATTCGGCTGCGAGGGGCCGGGGAAATAAAGGTTTCGCTGGATCTTTCAAGAGATTAGGGTAATTTAATTTAATATTTCTGTTGCCAACGAGTAAATTAGGATCGAATGAAGGCGAGGACACCATCGCTAAAATTTCTCCTGAGGAAGGTTCAATGGCAACAATACAACCTCTTTTATTTTTCATTAACTCCTCACCGTATGTTTGAATTAACATATCTAAACCCAAGGTAAGTGGTGCAGCTTGGACTGCAGTTGTGTCATATTTCCCTCCAGCATAACTCTCGATTGCATTGTTCAAGGCAGAGGTAACAACATATTTAACACCCTTGAATCCCCTAAACTCCTTCTCGTAGTATTTTTCCAATCCGGCTCTACCAATGTTGCTTCCTGGGCGATAAAAGCCATCCTTTTCAATTTCTTCTCCGTTAACTTCCGCAAGATATCCTAATATATTTGCTCCGCCTTTAAAGGGATAACTTCTCATACTTGTTACTTCCTCGTAAAACCCCGGAAAATTATCTAAATGAGGTGCAATTTTCAAAATTTCTTCAAGTGTTAGTTCCTTGATAAAAGGGTAGGCTCTAACTTTTTGGTAATTTGAGGTTCGTTTTTGTGAATATTTATTGTAAAACGTGCCTTCTCCCTCGCGAATTTCCTTAAAGCGGTTTCGCACGTCCTCCACAGTCCAGCCTATTAGTTTTGAAAAGGCGACAGTATCTAAATCTTTGATTTTATCTTCTACCATCATGAGGTTGAAGTAGGGTCTGTTGTAAACGATTTTTTGACCATTTCGATCAAAAACAACACCTCGTGCAGGAATTATCTCTTTTCGTTTTTCAGCGATTTCTTGTGCACGAAGTTTCCATGTATCGTCAACAACTTGCATGTAGAATAATCGAAAACTGTAAATTAAACCGACAAGGAGCATAAAGACAATAATTACATACCTGCGGCCTTCGAAATTCATTTAGAACGAAATTTTTTAGAGATTAAAGTTAAAATTAGGATACTAGCAGAAAAGGAAAAAATAATACTCACGAAGGTATTTTGAAGAATCCAAAGGACCTCATTGATTCTGAATATTTCTATTAAAAAAAACCAAAAATGATGAATAAGTAGTAGGGATCCATAAACCAATACAAACCACCTTGTCCCCATATCAAAAAGTGAGGGTTCCTTTAGTGGATCGTATCCTTCTCGTTGCGAAAAAAACGCAAAGATAATTGGACGGAAATATGCCATCATCAATAAGGAGGATGCATGTAACCCAAAGGTATCAGAAAAGGCATCGATCAATATCCCTAATCCAAAACCAAGCAATAAAAGAGAGAAAATCCCAATATCAAAAGGTAATAACATGATAAAAAGAGGATAAATCATCATATGGATACCGTACCCAAACTCTAGTTGATTAAAAACTAAAACTTGCATTATCCAAAACAAGAAAAAACGGAGCGATATTTTTAAAACCTTATTCATTTACCTTCCTCTTTGTCTTCTGGAATACTTTTTTCAATCTCTTGTTGTTCTTCAAGCATTAGATTTTTTATAACATAAATCCGTTGCAAAGTTCGATATTCCTCTGAATAAGTTATGACTATATCCCATAGCGCTTCTCCTTCAATGGCATAAACAGCATCAACTGTTCCTACCATCAACCCCTTTGGGAATATCCCTGATTCTCCGCTCGTAATTACCTTGGATCCTCGAGGAATTTTTAAGTCATTTGAAGGGCCTACGATATTTCCACGTGTAGGATTTCTTCCATCCCACTTTAGCAATCCGGTTAAGCCAATAGGCTCAATCCTCACATCGATATCAATATCTTTAGTCAATACTGACTTTACGATGCTGTAATGTTCGCTTGTTGAATGAATTTTTCCAACAACGCCACAGGGAGAAAAAACACCCATTCCTATCCTCACCCCATGTTTTTCTCCAATATTTAAGGTGAAATAATTATTTCTTTTTGTAACTGTTGAATTGATTACTTCACCCGGGAGGTATTCATATTGTTGACGGTAAACAGAATCATTTATTTTAATCGTTTGGGTGTTCAGTTTGAATAAGCTTTGAGGTAATTGGGACCTCAGCGAAATATTTTCATCTTGTAATTTTGAGTTTTCATCCGACAAATTGAAATGTTTTGTGAGGTCATGTTCCCAGGTATAGAGCTGACCCGAAATAGCATTTGCGCTGGTTAAAAACTGAAACTTGGGAAAGGACAGGAAAGTAACGTACAACGATAATGCAATGATCTGCAAAAAAGCAAAAAATAAAAAGACCCTAAACCTCTCGAAAAAGGCAATAAATTTGCGCATAAACAAAGATAAAAAAGGGGACTCGTCAAGCGACTAAAAGCTGTAAAATGATATCAACAAAAAGGATAAGATTTCAACGCTTTTCTATGAGCATTAATATTTGCGTCTTCGTCTTTACAAACCCAATCGTTCGTTTAATTTGTCGCGAACAAATCCACACACTTCCGAACATTTAATTTTATCTAAAACATGGCTTACAAATGCCGTGATAAGTAGCTTACGAGCAGCAATTTCAGAAAGACCGCGCGACCGCAAATAGAAAATGGCCTCCTCATCTAATTGCCCAGTTGTTGATCCATGTGAGCACCTTACATCATCGGCATAAATCTCTAATTCGGGTTTTGAATTAATTGTGGCATCTTGACTCATTAATATGTTCGCATTGGATTGAAATGCACTAATTTTTTGAGCATCTTTTCTTACAAAAACTTTTCCATTGAAGACCCCTGAGGCTCTATCAAAGAGTACGCCTTTGTATAATTCATTTGATTGGCAATGCGCCACTTTGTGATCAATGGTGGTATGATTATCTACAAATTGTTGTTTGTTCGGGATATATACTCCGTTTAAATTTGTTTCAGCGTTGCTTCCAATAACATCAACTGTGACCTCATTTCTGACAAACTGACCGTTTAATGTCAATGTGTTTAACGTCAAATGAGAATTGCGATTTTGAATGATTTTATCTCGTGAAATATGAAAGTCTTGACCTTCCTCAATTTGTAATTTATTCAGAGTAAGGTGTGATCCATTTTCCAGGTGAATTTCAGAAATAATGTTCGAGAAACTTTTACTTGTTTGTTCGGATGCAAAAATCATAGAAATTTCCGCTTGTGCATTTTCTTTAATCCGAATAATATGACGTAAGTTATTGATTTTATTTCCGTTCGATAGGTGTACAATTTCAATAGGGTTCTTGAGAACGCCTGAAATTTCCATAAATACGCCATTCTCAGCGTAAACCATATTAAGAGCATCGAATACCTCTTTCTGTATGTTTATTTTCGAAAGTTCAGTTTCAGTTAGCTCTGTTAACACTGCACATCCTGCAATTGCATCTTTTGAGACTAATTTACCGTTATCAAAAATAATTTGTGAAGCCTTGCTATGAATTCTTACATGGGAACTTTGCTGACTTGAACCAATAAATGTTGTATTTGATAATTTGGTTAACCGGGTATATTTCCAAGGTTCATCCTTGGTACTGGGGAGTTTTGCGCTATCCAAATAATCCCCAAGCTCCGCGAGGGCATTTTTATCAAAGGCTATGGCAGTTTTTGATAAACCATTACGTAATTGATTGAGTTTGTTGTCGTTAAGGGTATTGGAAGGTTGCATTGAACAAAGCATTAACAACGAAGTGATTCTTTAATCCAGTCATACCCTTTTTCCTCTAATATTAAAGCCAATTCTTTTGTGCCTGTTTTAACAATCTTTCCATCATACAAGACGTGAACAAAGTCGGGAACTATATAGTCAAGTAATCGCTGGTAATGTGTTATCACAATACTTGCATTTTCTGAGGACTTTAACTTATTCACTCCGTTTGCAACAACTCGAAGCGCATCAATATCAAGCCCGGAATCCGTTTCATCGAGAATAGCTAGTTTTGGATCAAGCATGGCCATTTGAAAAATCTCGTTTCTTTTTTTTTCGCCACCTGAAAACCCTACATTTATCGAACGATTCGCCAATTTGCTATCGAGTTCTACAATTGCCGACCGATCTCTTACCATCTGCATGAATTCTTTGGCAGAAATAGGCTCTTCTCCTCTGTATTCTCGGATTTCGTTGAGTGCTATTCGTAAAAAATTTATATTAGAAACCCCTGGAATTTCCACAGGATATTGAAAAGCCAAAAATAAGCCTTCTCTTGCTCTGTCCTCAGTAGACAAACTGAGTAGGTCTTTGTCGTTGAAGGTTACAGATCCATCCGTAATTTCATATTCCTCGCGCCCAGCCAGTATGCTCGCAAGTGTGCTTTTCCCGGCGCCGTTTGGTCCCATAATCGCGTGGACTTCACCTGCCTTAACGTTTAGATTTAATCCTTTTAAAATTTCTTTCCCCTCTATCGAAGCATGTAAATTTTCTATTTTAATCATGGTCAATGTGTTTTTTTACCCGACGCTTCCCTCTAGACTAATCGCTAATAATTTTTGTGCCTCTACTGCGAATTCCATGGGTAATTGGTTTAATACTTCTTTACAGTAACCGTTTACAATCAAACTTATGGCTTTTTCCTCGCTAATTCCTCTTTGCATACAATAGAATAATTGGTCCTCTCCGATTTTGGAAGTAGTTGCCTCGTGTTCGATTTTAGAACTAGGGTTTTTACATTCAATGTATGGAAATGTATTTGCACTGCATTCATCTGTCATCAATAAAGAGTCGCACTGAGAAAAATTTCGCGCTTGTTTGGCATTTTTGTGAATTTGTACCAATCCGCGATACGAATTTTGCGACTTACCAGCCGAGATACCCTTCGAAATTATTGTGCTTTTGGTGTTCTTTCCTAGGTGAATCATTTTTGTACCGGTATCAGCTTGTTGATAATTATTAGTGACTGCAACAGAGTAAAACTCTCCCACTGAGTGGTCTCCTTTTAAAATGCACGATGGGTATTTCCATGTTACAGCGGATCCTGTTTCTACCTGTGTCCAAGATATCTTGGAATTGCGCTCACAGACCCCCCTTTTTGTAACAAAATTAAATACACCACCTTTCCCATTTTTGTCGCCTGGGTACCAATTTTGTACGGTTGAGTATTTAATTTCTGCATTTTCTAATGCAATAAGTTCCACCACTGCAGCATGCAGTTGATTTTCATCTCGCTGAGGCGCAGTACATCCCTCTAAGTATGAAACATAGGAGCCTTCATCTGCGAGAACTAAAGTACGTTCGAATTGCCCTGTTCCTCCTGCATTAATACGGAAATAGGTGGATAATTCCATCGGACAACGAACACCTTTGGGTATGTAACAAAAGGATCCGTCTGTAAACACTGCAGAATTTAGTGCAGCATAAAAATTATCGGTGGGAGGCACAACGGTTCCCATATATTTTTTAACCAATTCTGGATGTTCCTGAACAGCATCAGAGAAGGAACAAAAAATAATCCCTAATTCCTTGAGTTTTTCTTTAAAGGAGGTGGCAACTGATACAGAATCCATAACGAAGTCCACTGCCACTCCTGTTAAACGCTGTTGCTCTTCGAGTGATATACCAAGTTTGGTCATGGTTGCTTTCATTTCGGGATCAACATCTTCCCAAGACTCGTATTTTTTAGTTTGTTTTGGCGCTGCATAATAGGCAATTTCCTGGAATTTTGGTTTGTCATACTTGACATGCGCCCAATCAGGCTCATTCATTTTTTTCCAATTATCAAACGCATTGAGTCGAAAGTTTAAGAGCCACTCAGGTTCACTTTTCTTTGATGAAATCAAGCGAATTATGTCCTCATTAAGCCCAACAGGAACCTTTTCAGTTTCAATGTCGGAAACAAATCCGAATTTATACTCCTGGTTTTCTAGGTCTTTTGCAAGTTCGTTTTCAGTGTAGTTCGCCATTTGTTATAATGAAAAAGATTCTCCACAGCCACACGTTCTGCCGGCATTGGGATTGTTGAAAATAAAGCCCTTACCATTCAATCCTCCTGAAAAATCCAAAATTGTACCCACCAAATACAAGAAGCTTTTTTTGTCAACAACTACTTTAACTCCGTTATCTTCAAATGCTTTATCTCCTTCTTTTTCTTGGTTATCAAAAGATAATTGATACATTAATCCCGAACAACCGCCTCCGTCAACACCTACTCTTATGAAATATCCTTTTTTTCCTTCGTCTTCCATCAGGCGCAGGGCTTGTTTTTTTGCTGTATCTGTAACAGTGATCATCTGTTTTTATTTAGATTAATTATAAATTAGTGCTCTTTTTCGCCGCAAATATACCGTTTTTGTCTTACTCTTACAAGTAAAACAACGATTTCCTGTTAGTGTTTAACGTTTGATTTGAAAAGTACTCCAACGAAAGTCTGGGGCGTAGTAATCTGTTGAAATGATTTGTGCGCCTGATTTTTGTGCAGCATTGAACATACTGTAATCATTTTTTCGCGATTGAATCGTTCCGGCATCAGAACGCGTCCGTACAATGTAGGTAGATGTCAATTGCTGAATTATTTCCTCGTTTCCAATAGGGTCATTCATTATTATAAATGCTGCTTCAGGATCTTCGGGGAGTGCATAATGAAACATTAGTGGAGTATTGGTAGCATCCTTGTAAAGCTGTGTTTTCCCATCTAAGATGAAAATAATTTTCCCAAGACATTCCTGCAATGTTGGCCAACCCACCTCATTTAAACGGTCTCGGATGGTCGAATAATTGCCCCTGAGATCAGCAGGAGTAAATAGATTATTGCGCAGAAAAATACGAGTAATTTCTTCTTCCATACGAATAAAAGCGTCTTTATTGAAAGGGACACATGGTTTAAAACCGAGTCTTCGGAGCAACTTTGATTCGTTTCCCGGGCTTACACTCTTAGGTTCGATGTTGACATAAATCGGATGGTGAAAGGGGTGTTTTTGACTCCAAGCACTAAGTTCAAGCAGAGCGTCTTCAAATGTTAAATAGTGTGTTTCATAATCTACATCCGCAATATGTAGCACTTTAAAACCCGGTTTGCTCATTTTTGGATCTTTTACCCGTTGCTTGAGTCCAAACAAGAATTGATTTAATTTTCGCTTCTTGTAGTGTCCCCCAATCGGGTCGTAATAAAGATCAAGTTCAATCCCGCGGATATTAAAGTTATCGAACTGCTCAGGGAGCGTTTTGTGGCCATAATCCAATTGTATAGGATCGTTTGAAGGTCCAAGTTTTTTTTTAAATTTAGAGAGAAAGCGAATCACTTTTTGATCCGGGCATTTCTTGTAGCTATTGTGAGAAGCTAGTACCTTGCTTTCATTTAAGCGAAGTGTTTGGGCTTTGGCACCAAAAGATAAAAGATTGAGGTATAGTAAGATTAAAAAAAATTTCACATTTTAAATTTAAATAAAATCGATTAATAAAAAGATCAAGAAGTTGAACGACAAAAAAAAAGTCACCTTGCAAGGTGACTTTTTAATACTCTTTTTAGAACTCAATTATCTCTTAATCACTGGGATTACTGAACTCCCTAAGCTGTTAACAGTGCTGAACAAATACGAACCAGAACTTAAATCTGATAAGTCAATAGCGCCGTTTGAAACGAGGTTCCCGGATTTCAACACTTTTCCAT
>Ga0194116_10002294_pt1 | contig 25065 bp, 18 predicted proteins | sample TA2MahsurfametaG_4_FD_148617 | JGI IMG/M metagenome (GOLD analysis project Ga0194116, IMG submission 148617) | Freshwater microbial communities from Lake Tanganyika, Tanzania - TA2015008 Mahale S9 surface | ecosystem: Environmental > Aquatic > Freshwater > Lake | place: Tanzania: Lake...
AGCCGACCTCATCGCCGCTGACACGCAATAATTCGATCAGTAGACGCCATGCTGCGTCATCGTCGTCGCGCCGTCCCTGCTGAGTAGTGGCGCGTAGCATGTCGAGCAGCGCGTTTGAGTGAATCAGACGGATACCTTTACCGGCCTGGCACCACGCCGGCAGCAGGTGCAGCAGATCGCCACAGCCTGCGACATCAATCTCTGTGAGGTTGCGCAGATCAAGCGAAAATGCCGACAGTGTCGCAGCCGCCTGCTTGAGCTGTGTCAGTGCGGGTGCAGTGGTGCCGAGCAGCTTGCCCCGAAACGCCAGCATGGGGCTAGCCGCTGGTGCGCTGGCATCGTCACCCGAATGCGCGCGCCACTGCGGAGGTGACGTCTCGAAACGCTCGGCATAACGCAAGGCCAAGCCCTCGAAGCGCGCTTGATCACCATCAAAACTCGCGAGCTCCAGCAGCATGTACCACGCAACCGCTTCAGCAGCCTCATGGCTCGGCTGTCGTAGCGCATCAAGTAGCAGCGAGACTACGGATGTAACTTGGTGATTCGCGTACAAGATACTCGCTTCGGAAATCGCCTGCTCGATACGGCTTGTCGCTAGCGGCTCGTCGAAATCGTGTTGTAGGTTGCTCTGCTCATTGCTAATCTCATCGCCGATGTCGGCGCCGAGATGGCCGCTGATTTCAGCGCTGATCTCTGATTCGATTGCGTCAATTTTGCGTGCTGTTGCTTCGCGTTGCGCGACCGTCTGTGTTGTCGACGGCCGCACATGCTTAATGGCGCCGGGCGCTTGCTTGGAGAACAGATCGAGGAATTTCATGAGCGCATCTCGGTAGCCTCAGATGCGCAAAGAGTAATGCGATGACGCCCATGCCTACAATGCAAGTGGCATCTGACCAACAACTTGGTTACGGCATTGCCGGGCGTGCTAAAACCGCGCGCGCACACCGATAATAAAATTGCGACCCTGCTGCGGCACGTAGTCTCTCAGCAGCGATGTTGATAAGCGAATATCTTCGTTCAGTAAATTACGAGCAGTTGCGAACCAGGTCAGCTCATTCTCGCCAACACGCTGGCGCCAAGAGATATTGACATCTACACGGGTATAGCCGCGGGTAACCGTCTCATTTGAAACCGCTGAGCTGGCAATACGGTTTTGTGCGCTGGCGTTAATGATGGATAACGATGAGCGCCACACCGCATCTTGGTAGCCAACGGTAGTGCCAACGCGTGCGACGGGTTGCAGCGGCATATTTCCCAAGTTGTCCAGTGTGTCGCGCGAGTCATCGGCGAAAGCTCGTCCGTACCAGCCAGTGGCCGACATGTTGTAGCTGAGGTCAAGTTCGTAGCCGCGCAGGGTGGCATTGGCTTGACTGAAGGTGCGGGTGGGAAGCTCTTCCAGGCCGTCGCCGCACGGAAGTGTCGAGCCGTCTTCACAACGCGCCGGCCCCAGGCCGCCAAATACAAAGTTGTTGATCTTGTTCTGGAATAGGTTCGCCTTCCAGCGCAACTTGTCTTCGGTTTTTTGCAGCGACACATCGATGTTCTGTGAAGTCTCTTTTTTCAGGCTGGCGCTGCCGATATCGTAGGTTTCGGTCGGATGGTGTGGGCTATTCGAATACAGCTCTTCCGGCGTTGGCGCGCGCTGCGCGAGCGACAAGGTGCTGCCGAGCGCGTAGCCCGGAACCATGCTCCATAGTGCGCCGAATGAAGCAGAGCCCAGCGTGAAACTACGATGCGCAAGTTCAACCGGTCGGCGCACCACCTGCTCGATACGCGCACCCGCGTTCAGCCTGACGCTACCGATGTCAGTCTCTTCGACCACGAACGCGGCGACCGAGCTTGAGCGAGTTCGGGGAACGGTGGACGCTTCGGGGTGCTCAAGATTCAGCGCCTGTACGGTGGCGCCATCGGTTTGTATGCCTAGCCTGCCGCGCCATCCTGCAATCGCCTGATGCGCCAGCTCAATGCGAGATTCCAGCGACCGGTTCGAGAATCTGACGTGAGGGTCGGTACCGGCATCGAGCTCGGTATGACGGTAGTCGCTTTGCCCAAGCTTGATACGTAAGGCATCAAAACCCTCAAAGGGTGAGCGGATCAGACTGTCGATATCAAAACGAGTTTGCAACAGATCAATCTTGGAAGACTCTTCCCGACCGCGTATGCCGTAAAGCTTGTCGATGTGTGACACCGAGGCACCAACATGGCCCCATGATTGAATCAATGAGGCGCCCAGGCCAAGGTTGTTCTCGCGGTTTCCTGAAAAACTCAGGCGCGCGGTATCGCCACTGCCATCAATAGCGCTGTTGCCGGGAATTCGGTAGTCCCCGGCGCGCAGGAGATTGCCATCAATGTGCAAGCCAATATCGCCGGCAGAACGATCTGCGCTAAACGCAAAAGCACCGCCGCTATCCACGCTGCTGGCGCGCAGCTCGGCCTCGCCCGTGGGGCGCTGTTCCAGCTGCGTTGGAATGCGTCCATTGACGATATTGACGGCGCCGCCGATCGCCCCCGAGCCATACAGCAAAGTGGCAGGGCCGCGAAGGATCTCGATCTGCTGTGCGCTCAAGGCGCTGGCGCCGACTGCGTGATCGTGATGGTGAGAATCAGCGACGCCTGATGCGCGGTATCAGGCGAGTTGTGGAGGTGCGCGTGATTGGAAGTGGTGGGTAGGTTGGCGGCTCAGTCCGCTTTTGATCAAAAGCTGGATTGCAGCAGTGTGTTGAACAACCGTAATGCATGGAACATCGCTGCTGGCAACGCCAGCGCCGAGTGTGGCGGCATCAAATACAGCGCAATGACTCGCGGATTTCGTATGCTCGAGCGGCTCTCCAACTGATGAGCTTGCTGTTTGCGCAGTCGCGACGCCGCTGTGCGCGATGGCGTGCGTCAGGCCCACCCACTGCGCCAGCAGCATACTCAATACCAACAACGCCACCGTGAGGGCGCGTCGTGGGTTTTGGTGTAGATGGGTGAGCGTCATTAACGGAATCGCAGGCAAAGTCAGAGCAAGCAGTCAAAGCAAGCAGTCAAAGCCACAGCACACAGCCAAAGCGTGCGGCAAAGTCAGAGCCAGCACGGAAAGTCAAAGCAAGCAGCCAAAGCCAAGTCAAATAGACAAGGCAATACTAGCGCAAAACGACCCGGCTATGGCGGTGCGGTGGGGTCTGAATCTGCGCAAGACGAGCGCGGGCGAGCTGCTCGCACAGCCCGCGCGCTTGTCAGCTTCTTAGTCGCCGTATAGTTTCTGCTTCAACTCGCGACGCTGCTGCGCTTCCAGCGAGAGCGTTGCGGTCGGTCGCGCCAGCAGCCGAGGAATACCGATCGGTTCCCCGGTTTCCTCGCACCAGCCGTAATCACCTGAATCAATCGAAGCGATCGACTGCTGCACTTTCTTCAGTAGCTTGCGCTCACGGTCACGGGTACGCAGCTCGAGTGCATGTTCTTCTTCGATAGTGGCGCGATCTGCAGGATCAGGTACCAGCACCGTCTCGCGCAGATGCTCGGTGGTTTCATCCGCATTTCTCAGCAGGTCGCGTTCGAGTTGTTGAAGGCGGGCTTTGAAGAATGCGAGCTGCGCGGGATTCATATAGTCCTTGTCGCTCATTTTCAGAATGTCTTCTTCTGTGAGCAGGGCGCCGTTCGTCGACTTCGGGGTTTTGGTTGTAGTTGCCACGTCGCTTGCTTTCATCACTACGAGTCGGTGAATTCTACCCTCACACTGAACGCCAACTTTGCCGGCGCACAGTGCTTTCGGGCTTTCGTTTCGAGTGCCTGATCATGTCTCCTTGTCGGGCGGTTCGAAATCGGCGGCTATTGTAATCACATTGTTGTCAACTGCGACAAGCTTTCGGCTATTTTCAGCCAGTTTCATCAAAGGAACGCGCTCTTCCTCATAAAAAGGTTTTCAAACTTGTACCGAGAATCAGGTAAGGCACTGCGTTAAGCCCTGAGTGAACACTTCTTTTGGGAGATTTTGTCCGATGAAAACTATTTTGCTGCCGCGCTGCTCGCCATCCGCCCAAGGCGAGCCTAAATCGCTTCCCATCGTTTGGTGCACGCCTTGAAAGATCACTTTGCGCGTTGCACCATCCAGCCACAGCACACCTTTATAGCGCAGCATGCGCGGGCCAAATGACTGTACTAAACCACCGATAAACTCCTCCAGCTTGGCGGGGTCAAACGCCCGCTCGCTGCGAAAAACAAATGCCGAGATATTGTCGGTATGTCCGCCATGGGCATGATCATGCGCGTGAGCGTGGTCATGTGCGTGGTGGTGGGTGTGGTGGTGGTGATGATCGTGATCATGTGCACAGTGCTCATCGCAGGCGTGGTCGTGTTCATCGCTTTTGAGAAAATCCGGATCAATCTCGAGTTTTTCATTCAGGTTGAAGCCGCGAATATCCAGAATCTCATCGATGGGCGCGTCGCCAAACTCAGAGCGCATGATGGGCGCACGCGGATTGATCCGCTTTAGCCGTGTTTCCAGGGCGCTGACAGATTCAGGTGATACAAGATCAGTTTTTGATAGCAGCATGCGGTCGGCAAAGCCGATCTGGCGTTGTGCTTCTTCAAAGCGGTCAAGTTGCTGCATCGCGTGGCTGGCATCGACTACCGTGATGACCCCGTCCAGCAGATACGACACACCGACTTCTTCATCCATAAAAAAAGTTTGTGCGACCGGGCCGGGGTTGGCTAGGCCAGTCGTCTCAATCACGACCCGATCGAACTGCAACACACCATCGCGCCGTTTTTGCGCTAGTTGACTAAGGCCCGCAATCAGATCGCCACGCACGGTGCAACAGATACAACCATTACTCATCTCGACAATCTGCTCGTTACTATCCTGAACCAAAATCTCATTGTCGATATTCTCTTCGCCAAACTCGTTTTCAATCACGGCGATTTTCATGCCGTGCGGCTCGCGCAAGATACGATTGAGTAGCGTAGTTTTACCCGAGCCAAGAAAGCCGGTCAGGATGGTGGCGGGGATGAGTGCCATAGTGTTCCAATAAAAAAGAAAATGAATAACAGCGAAAAATAACGTGGGCAAATACTAGCGATTCCTATCAGTGACCAACAGCAGCTATGAACAGCAGCTATGAGCGGTATCTATAAACAGTAGCTGTAGACGGCGGCTCTAAAAAGACGCGGTAAAAAAGCGATAGAAAGTCATAAAAAGAAACTATAGCTACCGGAGAAAATGTCAGCGACAGCCAGCAGCAATAACCCGCAGCGATAAACACCAGAGCGCAGCTAAAAAACGCCTAACGCTGACAGCAGTGATGCGCTTCTCCGTGCCGATGATATGTTCAGCTGCCACCTTGTTTTTTGGCGCGCGGATGAGCTGCATCATAGACCTGCGCCAGCCGTTGAAAATCCAGGGAAGTATAGACCTGTGTTGAAGCGATCGAGGCATGGCCAAGCATTTCCTGAACTGCGCGCAGGTCGCCAGACGATTGCAGCACATGCGACGCAAACGAGTGGCGTAACACATGCGGGTGGACGTTGGCAGGTATGCCGAGTGATTGCGCGTGTGCCTTGATTCGACGTTGTACTTCGCGTGCCGTGATACGATGACCGCGCGCTGACAAAAACAGCGCATAAGCATCGTCGTCAGGGTTGGTCCGCTGCAGCTGTGGTCGAACGGCAAGCCAGTCGCGCAAGGCAGTGACAGCGGCTGCACCTATCGGCACGCTGCGGCGCTTGCTTCCTTTACCAGTTACCGTGAGCTCGCCCTCGTCCAGCGCTATCCAGCTGATCGATTCGTGGCCAGCAGTTTTTACGTGATGCAGGTCGAGGCTGATGAGCTCCGCAACCCGCAGACCGCTGGAGTAGAGCAGCTCAAACATGGCCTTGTTGCACGCGTCGCGTGTGACCGATCTGTCGTCGCCGGTAAGGGTGCTTGATACCAGTCGCACAGCGTCGTCGACACCCAGCGCTTTGGGAAGCGCTTTGATACGTTTCGGTGCGCGCACGCCATCAACCGGATTAGCGGCGACAGTTTGGTGGTGAGCCAACCAGGCAAACAGTCCGCGCCATGCCGACAACTTGCGCGCGATCGAGCTTGGAGACAACCCACGCGCATGAAGTTGGCTGGTACAGCGCCGGATGTCAGCTTGAGTCAGGCTGCCGAGTTCGCCAGCAGGATGATGCTTGGCAAGAAAGTCGTTGAGTTGCTCCAGGTCGCGACGGTAATTGTCGAGTGTGTGCAGCGACAGCTTGCGCTGAGTTTGCAGATGCTCCAGGTAGCCGGCAATCTGTTTGTCGGCGATACCCACGGACTTGCCCTAGTCGATCAGCGGCAGTAGCCGCGCGCTGGCAATATCGCTGATACGGGCAAGAATATCGGTTGCCAGATCGGCTGCGAATCGCTGAGGATCCGGCGAGCCCAGCACCATCAAGCCGAAACTTGTCTCGGACCCGGATTTTCGCAGCGGCAGCAATGCGACTGATTGCATGGACGGTGCATTATCCAGCCACAGTGTGCCGGGTTGCCGCGCGGATGCGCCGCACACCGGGTCGCTGTGCGTGTTTGCAAAGCCGCGTGCTTCTTCATCATCGACAACAAAGTCTTCATCAGAAAATTCGGCTTTTGTGATCCACAGCCGAAGGGTAGCTTCTGGCACATCAAAACATGATCGAACTGCGCTGACCAACTCAGCCGGACGCTGAGCCGGATCCGTTTCAGAAAGAAGCTGTAGCGTCCACTGGTGCAGGTTAGCCATGATCAGCTCGTTACCACTCGCGTTGCGCATGAATGCGGCAAGCTTCAGCTCTAGCTGCCTGACCTTGTCGCGCAGTATCTCAACCTGCCGCTCCTGGAGTGAAACCGTGCGTCCGCCAAGCGCAGTTGTCAGCCGCAGCTCGGCCACGATGTCCGGGTGGTGATCGAAAAAATCCGGATGCTGTTGCAGAAAATGCGCAACCGCTTCGGCATCGGGCTGTGAGCTCATGGTGTCAATGTAGGCAATAGTGAGTAATGTGTGCAGCGGCCCAGATTTTACCTGCTTAACACAGAGCACCCGAACAGAGAGCACCCGCAAGCAAAAAAACGGCACCCGAAGGTGCCGTGAAGAGAGGAGATTACATTCGCAGAAAACTCTGCAGGCTGAAACCAGACCAGCCTATCCAACTCCGACCGGTGGGTCGGCGATGAATCTTGTTCGAGCCAAAACGCTCGTAATAAATCAGAACACGTGACCCAGGCCCAAGTTGAAGGCCTTGTTGCTGGTGCCGTTTTCCGAGTTGTTGCCAACCGTATAGGTGGCGGCGCCATCGTTGCTGATATAGCCGTAGGCCGCATACAGGTTGGTGCGCTTGGACAGGCTGTAGGTATAGCCAATACCCCACTGATCAGCATCATTTCGTGCATTCGTGCCGCGGCCGTCAGCGCGGATGTATGAGGCGATGAACTTGTGCGCGCCGTATGGAACCGTGGCGCCAAGCAGATAGTTGTGGCTCTTGCCTTGACCGGACCAATCATTGTCAGAGTACGCAGCGAATACCTTGGCGACTTCAAAGTCATAGTTGGCAGCGAGCAGGGTGCTCTTCAGGCTGGCCGTGTCGGTTCCGTTATTTTTCTCGTAGTAGGCCAGACGAACATTCAGCGGCTTGCTGTCGTAACCCACCGATGCGGTGACAACGCGGTCAGCGTCAGCTTTGGCTGGCAATTCGCCAAAGCCATAGGCGATTTCTGCGCTGAAGTTTTCAAATACCGGGGTGGCGTACTTGATAGCGTTATCCATGCGGATCGCGCGATCGAGCAAGGTGATGTCGTTGCCACTGCCCGGCAGCATCAGGTTTTGCGCGTTACCTGCGAGGCCGGCGGCGAATGGGTCGGCCACTTGGCTAAGAGTGAGGAAGTAAGAGGTGTACTGTCGGCCCAAAGTCAAAGTACCGAAATCACCCTGAAGACCGATGAAGCTCTGACGCGCAAAGCCCGAACCAATTGTCACGCTGCCGACTTCGTATGGTTTGTTTGCGGTATAGGTTCTTCCTTGATTAAAACCGCCTCTGTCCGCAGCAATACCCGTCTCCAGTGCGAAAAATGCGCTCAGACCGCCGCCGAGATCTTCCTTGCCTTTGAAGCCGATTCGGGTGCCCGACTGCGCGCCGCTGGTGATTTTGTTGCCGGCGGCAGAAGCAGTAGTGCCGACGTTGCCTGTCTCGCGCACGAAGCCCACATCCGCGATACCGTAAATCTCAACAGCTGATTGGGCGTGAGCGGAGCCGGCGATGGCGCCTGCAACGGCCAGCGCGATAGTCAATTTCTTCATTGTTTTCCCCAAGTGAGAGTTTTAGAGCGATCCGCACGAGTCGGATGCGCGAACAATAATTAACGAAATGGAAATAGCGACAACATCGGCTACGTCAGCCTGTAGCTCTTGGGACGCTCGTTGTGAGTTTGCAAATGACGTTGTTTTATTGACACTATCTGACGTTGACGTGGCAGCAGCCAGACCGCAGAGTTCGCATGTTTTTATTTTGATAATTTAGCCGACTCTGCCGCTGCGTCATGGCCAACCGAGAGGAACTGCTGATCATTCGTTCTGCGCGCGCTGGCCATCCGCAGGCTCAGCTGGCACTCGGCAAGCGCTACTTATTCGGCAGCACCAACCTTCCACAAAGTCACACCACCGCATTGCACTGGCTGGACAAAGCCGCCGAGCAGAATCAGCAAGAGGCGTGGATGTTAATTGGCGAGCATGTCTCTTACGCGGTAGCGCAGCAGTCCGATGACCCGTTGCGGATAGCGCTTTGGTACGAGCGCGCTTTCGAAGGAAAGTCTGCGCGTGCTGGTCTGGTTTTCGCCATGCTGGTGTTCAGTTGCTGGCTGCGAGCAGATGACGGTCTCCGTCAGAAATCCATGCGCGCTTTAGCCGGCGCTGCCGAGGCGGGATTGGCAGACGCGCAGTGGCTGCTGGCGCAACAACTCGGGCTGCACGACTTGTTGGCCAACGGCCTGCAGCCAGTACCCTCGCAGCTCAACAAGCGCCGAAGCCAGATCGTCGAGCTGGTGACCAAGGCGGCGCTGGGCGGTATCGCGGATGCGCAGTACGCCATGGCGGATTATTGGTGGCAGCAGGGCGACGCCAATAAATTCTTGTTGTGGGCGCTGCCGATTGCGCAGGATCTGGATCGTCGCTGCCATGGACCATCGATACACCGCGTCAGCCCGAGCAAGACCCAACTTGGTTTATTTCTGCGTTGTGCGAAGGCCATCATGGGCCAAGCCGACGCTAATCTGCGGCTAGCCGAGCGCTACATCAGAATCGCAGCCGAGGGCGGAGACGCAAAAGCACAGCTAGAGTACGGCTTGCTCGCGGCGCGTATGGACGAAAATGGAAAACGCCTGCGTCGATTGCCCGGTGTGGCTCACTACAAAAAAGCCATTCGGTGGTTATCGTTGGCGGCGGAGAGCGGCGAAGCAGCGGCCTGGTTTGCGATCTCAAGGATTTATCTCAAACCAGAGTTCTCACGACGTAGCATCAAGGAATCGCGCCGTTGTCTGGAGCTCTCTGGTGCAGCGGGATATCGCGCCGCTCAACTCGAATTAGCGCAAATTGCATGGCGATCGCGCCGCATTGATCCGCGTGCCGATGTGCGCGCCGTGTACTGGCTCCAAAAAGCGGCAAGCCAGGGCGACGAGCAAGCGACGACCATGCTGAACCGAATTGCACCGCCAGTGCATCGTACCGAGTGGGCGATAGCGGCACGCGCCTCATTCAACCGCGATGTCAGCAGCCAGTATCCATTCCTCGCGGCTCGTGTCGAGTTGCCTTACTGGTTTGGCTTGAGTCGGGCCGAAGCATTACTGCTTGACGTGGAATCGTCAGACCATGGGCACTGTCTTGAGGTCGATATCCGAAAGTCGCATCCACGCAGCCGACGCCGGCTGATACAGGTTCAAACCGGTGAGCAGCGACGCGCACTTGAGCGCGCCGCCCGAATCTTCGATATCGCCGAGCGCCACGGGCGCATCGGGCCGGAAGGCAACTACCGGCAGCGCTTGTACCGTTTTCGAAGCATCTTCAACCCGAGGCGAGAGTCACAAAGCCGTCGCAGCCGCTCGTCGTGAGCATCGCCACCGCGCGCGCCGTTTCTGGTGCGGCTCAGCTTTCGAAGCTTCCTTCAAACACGCTCACCGCCGAGCCGGTCAGCATGACGGGCGCATCGCCACCTTGCCAGCTAATCGTCAGCCGGCCGCCGCGAGTGTCAACTGCCACCGGCGAGTCAAGATCACCGCGCAGAATACCCGCGACCGCCGCGGCACAAGCACCGGTGCCGCAGGCGAGCGTCTCACCGGCGCCGCGCTCGAACACCCGCAAACGGATAAGGTGCCGATCAACCACTTGCATATAGCCCGCGTTCACGCGGCGCGGAAAGCGCGCATGGTGCTCGATCATGGGGCCTTGCACTGCAATCGGTGCGTCATCGACATTCGCCACCCATTGCACCGCATGCGGATTACCCATAGACAGCACAGCGAAGGGTATCGATTGGCTGTTAACATCAATTGGCCACAGCGTGACCTGCCCTACCTGACTAGCTTGTAAACCGTTGGCATCAAACGGTACACGTTCAAGCGCCATCACCGGAGCACCCATGTTGACTGTTACCTGACCATCATCTTCCAAGCGTGGTGAGATAACACCTGACATTGTTTCGACGCGGATCTCGCGTTGTTCCGTGAGACCTTTTTCAACCACAAATTTTACAAATGCTCGAGCGCCATTGCCGCACTGCTCTACCTCACCGCCATCCGAATTGAAAATCCGGTAGCGAAAATCAATTCCTGCCTGCGACGGCCTTTCAACAATCAAAATTTGATCAGCCCCGATACCGAAACGACGATCAGCCAGTTGCCGGTATTGCTCGGCTGTCAAATTGACCGACTGCCTTACTGCATCAATCACAATAAAGTCGTTACCTGCGCCGTGCATTTTGGTGAATTTAATTTTCATGGTTGTCTGCGGATTCATTAATTTTTTATTTGAACTTCCCGCTCGCGAGCAGATTCATGCGTAGACCGAGGGGGTGCCTTCCGGTCTGGTCTTGAACCGTTTATGCGACCAAAAATACTCGGCCGGTGATTGCTTGACTTGGGTTTCAATAAACGCGTTCATGCGCCACGTTGCAGCGGCAATATCGTCACCGGGGAAATCCTTCCACGCTGGATGAAAGCACACACGCCAGCCTTGATAATTGGGTCTGAAATGCGTGGTAACCGGAATCACTTGTCCATGTGTTGTTGCGGCCAGCCGTGCAGGCGCGGTGAGGGTCGCGGCCGGAACACCAAAAAATGGCACGAAGATAGACTCGCGTGGACCAAAGTCCATATCCGGCAGCATCAGGAACGGCCGGCCATTGCGCATCGCGCGGATAATCGGTTTGATGCCGTCACCCCGTGAAATCAGGAAGCGATCAGCCTCCTCGCGCGATGCAAATCGCGCGCGGCCATCGCGCAGCGCCTGATCAAATACTTTGTTGCGTTGCTGTGTGTAGATAGAGCACAGGGGGCCGCGCATGGTGATTGCAACACCGGCTACTTCCAGACACACAAAATGCGGGCATAGAAATATCGTTGGCTGCTCGATCGAGCTTTGGGTTGGTACCTCAGGATCAATTTCAATCAATCGCTCAAGTCGTGCCGGCGAGCCCCACCAAAGAACGCCGCGCTCCAAGACGCTGCGCGCATACGAGCGAAAATGCGCGCGCGCTAATGAACGCCGTTCAGGCGCGGCCGAATCCGGGAAGCACAGCGACAGATTAGTGAGCGTGATTTGGCGCCGCTCACGCATCAACACATACAGCAGATCACCAAACAACTCGCCGATACGGCCCAGCACCGGCAGCGGCAGCCAATGCAATAACCAAATCAACGCGAGTATCAGGCGCATGCCGATATCCCGGTAACCATCAGCCACCGCAACGCTAGCAAAATGTAAAGCCGAGGGAGTGACATTGCGTGAGGAGGCGGGGCTTTGCTGATTTCGTGCAAATTCAGTAAAATACCACGAGTTATCACCGCCGAGTTAATAGACAACTTGCGAGGCGGTCTACAAATTTCGCTAAAGCGTCGCAGGCTCACCGAGTTGACCGCGACAACGTGTTAACCAGCTTTTGGGAGCTTGCATGTCCAACGAATATTTGTTTACCTCCGAGTCGGTGTCCGAGGGACATCCGGACAAAGTCGCCGACCAGATTTCCGATGCAATTCTTGACGCCATTTTGGATCAAGACCCGCGCGCGCGCGTCGCCGCCGAAACACTCTGCAACACCGGTTTGGTAGTGCTGGCAGGTGAGATCACCACCAGCGCGAATGTAGACTACATCAAAGTCGCGCGCGATACACTCAAGGACATCGGCTACGACAACACCGACTACGGTATCGATTACAAAGGCTGCGCCGTGCTGGTGGCTTATGACAAACAGTCACCCGACATCGCGCAGGGTGTCGATGAAGGCAAAGGCCTCGATCTCGACCAGGGTGCGGGCGATCAGGGTTTGATGTTTGGTTACGCCTGTGATGAGACCCCGGATCTCATGCCAGCCGCTATTTACTACGCGCATCGCATCGTTGAGCGCCAGTCGCATTTGCGTAAAGATGGTCGCTTGGCGTGGTTGCGGCCAGACGCCAAGTCGCAGGTCACCCTCAAATATGGCGACGGCAAACCAGTTGCAATCGACACCATCGTGCTATCAACTCAGCACGCGCCTGAGATCGATCACAAGCAGATCGAAGAAGCATCGATCGAAATGATCATCAAGCCCGTGGTGCCTGCCGAGTGGTTGAAGAACACGCGCTATTTGGTCAACCCTACCGGCCGCTTTGTCATTGGTGGTCCGCAGGGTGACTGTGGCCTCACAGGCCGCAAGATCATCGTCGACACCTACGGCGGCGCCGCGCCGCATGGCGGCGGCGCGTTTTCAGGCAAAGACCCGTCCAAGGTGGACCGCTCTGCTGCCTACGCCGGTCGCTATGTCGCCAAAAATATTGTCGCTGCCGGTTTGGCAGAAAAATGCCAGATTCAAATTTCTTATGCGATTGGTATCGCCAAACCAACCTCGGTCATGGTGACTACATTCGGCACGGGCAAGATCAGCGATGAAAAAATCGAAGAACTCGTTCGCGAGCATTTCGATCTGCGGCCAAAAGGGATCGTGCAGATGCTGAATCTGTTGCGTCCGATTTATCGCAAGTCAGCGGCTTATGGTCACTTTGGTCGTGACGAGCCGGAATTCAGCTGGGAGCGCACCGATAAGGTGGCTGCATTGAAGGCCGCAGCTGGTATTTGATTATTCGACTAGAATAGGTAGGTGCCAAGGAGCGTTGCGACGGGTTCTCATCCGCCAGGCTTGGCAATTTGTGCAACGGCGCTCACGTTACTTTTTTCGATTTAATGAAAGGAGGGCGTGATGAGCGCCGTACTAAAATCAGTTACTACCCACGATTACCACGTGGCCGACATCAGTCTGGCCGAGTGGGGCAATAAAGAAATCAGAATCGCCGAAACCGAAATGCCCGGTCTGATGGCGATTCGCGAGGAATTCGCCGCTGCCAAGCCGCTCAAGGGCGCGCGTATCACCGGCTCCTTGCACATGACCATCCAAACCGCTGTGCTGATCCAGACGCTCGAGGCGCTGGGTGCAGAGGTGCGTTGGGCTTCCTGCAATATCTACTCCACGCAAGACCACGCAGCTGCTGCGATTGCTGCGAACGGTACCGCCGTATTCGCGTTCAAGGGCGAGAACCTTGATGAGTACTGGGATTTTACTCACCGTATTTTCGAATGGCCGGATGGCGGCTACTCGAACATGATTCTCGATGACGGTGGCGACGCGACCTTGCTGCTGCACCTCGGCACTCGCGCTGAAAAAGACATCAGCGTGCTGGCAAATCCGGATTCAGAAGAGGCGGTGTGCCTGCTCAACTCCATCAAGAAAAAACTGGCGACCGATCCGACTTGGTACTCGACCCGTCTGGCGAAGATCAAAGGCGTGACGGAAGAGACCACCACCGGCGTGCATCGTCTGTATCAGATGTTCAACGAAGGCAAGCTTGCCTTCCCGGCCATTAACGTGAATGACTCGGTGACCAAGTCCAAGTTCGACAACTTGTATGGTTGCCGTGAATCGCTGGTTGATGCGATCAAGCGCGCAACTGACGTCATGATCGCCGGTAAAGTCGCCGTCGTAGCCGGCTATGGCGATGTGGGCAAAGGCTCGGCGCAAGCGCTGCGCGCGCTGTCAGCGCAGGTGTGGGTGACTGAGGTTGACCCGATCTGCGCGCTGCAAGCCGCGATGGAAGGTTATCGCGTCGTCACGATGGAATACGCTGCCGAGCATGCAGATATCTTCGTCACTGCGACGGGTAACTATCATGTGATCACGCATGAGCACATGAAGAAAATGAAAGATCAGGCGATTGTCTGCAACATCGGTCACTTCGACAACGAGATCGAAGTTGTTGCGCTCAAGCAGTACACCTGGGAAAGCATCAAGCCGCAAGTCGACCATGTGATCTTCCCCGATAGTAAGCGCATTATTCTGCTCGCAGAGGGCCGTCTGGTGAACTTGGGTTGCGGTACTGGCCATCCGTCTTACGTGATGAGCTCGTCATTCGCCAACCAGACCATCGCGCAGATCGAGCTGTTCACCAAGACCGAGAACTACCCGATCGGTGTCTACACCTTACCCAAGCACCTCGACGAAAAAGTCGCGCTGCTGCAGCTCAAGACGCTCAACGCGCAGCTCACCAAGTTGACCGAGGAGCAGGCGGCGTATATCGGCGTCAAGAAGGAAGGCCCTTACAAGCCTGATCATTACCGGTACTGATTGTAAATCGGCAGATGGGTAGCAACGATCATGCTACCCATCTGAGTCACCCAGCCGAGATTCGATGCGATTGCTACTGATCTGGCTCGTCAACACGCTCACGCTATTTGTGCTGCCGCGCTTGCTCGATACAGTGCAAGTCGACAGTTTCACCACAGCGCTGACAGCAGCATTGGTACTCGGTTTGGTGAATACGCTGATTCGCCCCATCATTCTGGTATTGACCTTACCCATTACCTTTGTCACGCTCGGGCTGTTCATCTTTGTTATCAACGGGCTGATGTTTTGGGCGGTGGCCGACATCGTTCCGGGTTTTCAGGTGACTAGTTTCGGCGCAGCGATTGTCGCTGCGTTTGTGTACAGCGTCGTGTCTTGGTTGTTATCTGCGTTTATCCCGAAATAAAACCATGCAACAAACTCTATTCAGTGTTGAATTTTTCCCGCCCAAAACCTCGGAGGGTGTCGACAAACTCAGGCAAGCGCGTCAGCAGCTTGCTGTGATGAAGCCCGCATATTTTTCTGTCACCTTCGGCGCTGCCGGCTCAACCCAGGCAGGTACGCGCGATACCGTGCTGGAGATTCAGCAAGAGGGCTATCCTGCTACGCCGCATCTGTCTTGCATTGGACGAACGCGCGATGATCTGCGCGCCATTATCAATGAGTACAAGGCGCACGGTATTCGTCACATCATTGCACTACGCGGCGATCTGCCCAGCGGTTTTGGCGGCACCTTTGGCGAGCTTCACTACGCCAGCGATTTGATCGCCTTTATTCGTGAAGAGACCGGTGATTGGTTTCACATAGAAGCAGCGGCTTACCCGGAAATGCACCCGCAGGCGAAGTCACCGCAGGATGATTTGCAGAATTTTGCGCGTAAAGTAAAAGCCGGTGCCAACGCCGCCATTACTCAATATTTTTACAACCCTGACGCGTACTTCCGTTTTGTGGACGACGCCGCGCGCATGGGTGCCGATATCCCGGTGTTCCCCGGCATTATGCCGATCACGAACTTCTCGCAGCTGGCCAGGTTCTCTGACATGTGTGGCGCTGAAGTGCCGCGTTGGATTCGGCTCAAACTGGCTTCGTTTGGTGACGACACCAAATCAATTCGCGCGTTTGGTTTGGATGTGGTGTCGCAGATGTGTGATCGCTTATTAGCAGGCGGCGCACCCGGCTTGCACTTTTACTCTTTGAACCAAGCTGCGCCAACATTGGCGATTTGGGAGCGATTGAGCCCGACCGCGCGTGCATAAGCTGTCCAGGCTGCGCTGTGAAACAAGCCATGCAGGCAGCGATGCCGCGTATTAAGGTAAGACCAGCACTACTAGAAATTACCCCGCTCTGTCATTCTCAAGATCGGCGCGGGGACGAGACGGATTCTTAGTCCGTCAAGACGACATCCAGCGGTATGTCGTGCGCCTCTGCTTCAAAGCTCACCTTGGCAAATGCATACGCAATGCCGATAGCACGTGGCCGGGGGTTTTGTGCCAGCGTTCTATCGAAGTAGCCACCACCGAATCCCAGCCGCAGGTTTTGCTCGGTATAACCGATACAGGGTGCCAGTACTGCGTCCGGCTGCACATACGTACCGCGAACGCTTGGCGCGACCGTGCCGCTGGCATCTTTGGCGACAGGGTCGCCCGGACGCCAAGCCACAAACACCAGTGGCTGCTGTCGCTCCAAGACGACTGGCATGGCCAGCGTGATGCCATGCGTTGGTAGTGCGTCATACAAGGCTGACAAATCAGGCTCACCCGGAATAGCCAGATACGCGCCTAATACCCGCACCTGATGGTCGAGCAGCCAAGACAGCAACTTGGCGACAATACGTGCATCAGCAGCAGCCTTCTCGGTTGGCGCCAGCGCACGCCGCGCAGCGATCAATTGCTGCCTGAGTTCGGCTTTGGAAGTGGGCTGGTTCATGAATGACAAATCAAGTGAATCGACGGAATCAATTTTTAGACGCATGATATTCTAAGATATTGTTTTACCAGATCGATAGTGCGATCTGCAAGGCGAGCCACCGTTGCCGGCCGCCTGAATAGAAAGATAGAAAGACACAAAGATCATCGCAGTGTAGTCATCGGGAACTCATGAAGCTTTACTCAAGATGGTGGTTGGGCGCGGTCCTTTGCGCGGCCATCAGCAGCATTGTAGCCGTGTCGTCGGTGTGCGCGGCCAACCGACACGCACCCGTTGTCGGCAACACGGCCGACGCCGATTTTCTTGCGCTGAGAGAGGCATCATTACGCGGTGACACAGGTGAGTCGGGCCGATTGGCAGGGCGGCTGAGTAGTTACTCGATTCAATCCTATGTTGAATACTACCGACTGTACCCGCGTCTACCCGCAACACCTGAAGGAGAAATCCGACAGTTTCTGGATCGTTACGATGGAACCGCGATCGCCGATCGTCTGCGAAACGACTGGTTGTTATTGCTCGGGCGCGCGCATGATTGGCGTGTGTTTGACGAACAGTATCCACGCTTTGTGCTGAATGATGACACACAGGTAAAGTGCTATGCGCTGCAATCCCGCCTCGCCAAGGGAGAGCCAATTGCCAAGGCTGCGCGTGATTTACTGCAGCAGCCAAAGTACTATGGTGATGGCTGTGTGGAGCTGATCGGAAAACTGGTTCAAGATAAAAAATTTACCGAGTCAGATGTCTGGCGCCAAGTGAGACTCGCTGTAGAAAGTGGTGTCAGCGGTACCGCGCGTCGAATCGCAAACTACACCGATGTCAATGACAAGCAGCTCGCGCAGGCGGTAGATAAACCTTTTGCGGTGCTGGAGCGCGGCGCAGTTGGTGGCCGCACCTCCCGCGAGTTATTTCTGATTGCGCTTGGCCGCGCAGCACGCGACAAGCTAGATAAAGCAGTCCATCAGCTCGAGAAAGCGCAATCTCGTCTAACTGCTGAAGAGAATGCGATTGCATGGTCACAGCTTGCGCTGCAGGCCTCGCTGGTGCTCGATAAAGATGCGCCGACTTATTGGCGGCGAAGTTTCGACGCGGCGCTATCTACCGAAGGCTATCAGTGGCGTGTGCGTACGGCATTACGGATAGGTGACTGGCAGCTGGTAGCGCGATCAATTGATGCGATGCCGGCGGATCTGCAAAAAGATCCCGCATGGCTGTACTGGCGTGGCCGCGCCCATGCCGCGCTCGGCCGTAGTGAAGAGGCGAAGCCGTATTTCCACCAGCTCGCAGGCCAGCATCATTTTTATGGATTGCTGTCGACCGAAGAGTTATCGCAACCCATACTCGCACCGACCAAGCCTGCACCATCCACAGCAGCCGAACTTGCAGAAGCGAGTGCCAACACCGGGTTAATTCACGCCTTGAAGTTTTATGAGTTGGAGCTGCGCTTCGAAGGTAATCGCGAGTGGAACTGGCAGCTGCGCAAGATGAGTGATCGGCAGCTACTTGCGGCTGGTGAGTTTGCGCGACGCAGTGAGGCGCTGGACCGTATGGTGGCAGCGGCCGATCGCGCCAAGCTTGAGCTTGATCTGGCGCAGCGCTATCCGACACCGCATGAAGACATCATGCACGCCGCAACCGCTGGCATCGGGCTAGATAAGGCATGGGTCTATGGTTTGATACGACAAGAATCCCGGTTTATAAAAAGCGCGCGTTCTGTGGTGGGCGCCTCGGGACTCATGCAGATCATGCCGCGTACCGCGACCTATGTCGCCAAAAAAATCGGTATGAGTGGTTTTTCATTATCGGGATTAAATGACACCCGCACCAACATCACCTTGGGTACACAATACCTGAACATGGTGCTGGCCAGTCTTAGTGGCTCACAAACGCTGGCGACTGCAGCGTATAACGCCGGGCCGAGCCGACCGCGTCAGTGGCGTGCCTTGCTCGACAAACCGGTCGAAGGCGCTATCTTCGCCGAGAGTATTCCTTTTTCCGAGACGCGTGGCTACGTCAAGGCCGTGCTTGCGAACGCAACATGGTATGCGCTGCACTTCGATAGCCATGCGCCATCGCTCAAAGCCCGGCTCGGTACGGTATCACCCCGTGACGCACATTTGATCGAACTTGGCGATTTACCTTAAGGCACACAATGCATCACGGCTCTGTACTTCTACTTGGCGGTAGCGGGTTTATTGGTACCCATATCGCGGCGCGGCTATCGGCTTCCGGTCGTCAAGTCATCGTGCCGACGCGTCGCTATCATCGCGCGCGTCATTTACAGGTACTGCCCACTGTGCAGGTAACTATCGCAGATATTTACGATCCTGCTACGCTCGATCGCTTTCTGCCTCGCGTCGACGCCGTGATCAATTTGGTCGGCGTCTTGCACTCCTGGCCAGCACGACCGTGGGGCCGAGCATTTGAACACGCGCACGTCGCTTTACCACGCTTGCTGGCACAAGTATGCGCGCGTCATGGCGTCAAGCGTGTATTGCATATGTCGGCGCTGGGCGCAGCCATCGACGGTCCTTCGATGTACTCGCGCTCAAAAGCAGCAGGCGAGCGTATCCTGCTCGATGCCAAAGACGTGCAAGTAACCTCGTTTCGTCCTTCCGTGGTGTTTGGTGCCGAGGACAGTTTTTTGAATCTGTTCGCCACGCTGCAAGCGCTAGCGCCCGTCATGCCATTGGGGGGTGCAGATACGCAGTTTCAGCCGGTGTATGTGGGCGATGTGGCACAAGCTTTTGTGGATGCGCTTGATCAGCCCGGTAGCATCGGTCAGGTGGTTGAGCTAACAGGCCCGCATGTTTACCGTTTGCGTGAATTAGTGCGACTGGCCGGCGAATACAGCGGCCATGCCCGCCCGGTGATTGGCTTGCCAGACTGGGTCGCGCGTCTGCAAGCGCTGATGCTTGAGCTCTTGCCGGGCCCCACATTGATGAGCCGCGATAATCTCGACTCAATGAAGCAACACAACATCGCTAGCGGCCAGTACCCCACGCCGCCCCACTGGCAGCCGACACCACTCGAAGCAGTCGCGCCAGATTACCTACGTCCGGTTACATGACCGGTCTCAAGACGTATGTGGTGGGTGGTGCGGTACGTGACGCACTGCTCGGCTTACCTGTCAAAGATCGTGACTATGTGGTGGTGGGCGCAACGCCCGAGCAGATGCAAGCACTCGGCTTCGTACCGGTCGGTAAAGACTTCCCGGTTTTTTTGCATCCGCAGACGCATGAAGAATATGCGCTTGCGCGCACCGAGCGAAAAACTGCACCTGGCTACACTGGCTTTGCATTTCATGCCGCTGCCGACGTCAGCCTTGAGCAAGACCTGCAGCGACGTGATCTCACCATCAACGCCATCGCACAAGCTGAAGATGGCACGCTAACTGACCCCTATAGTGGCCGTGCTGATATTGATGCGCGGGTGTTTCGCCATGTGTCGCCCGCATTTACCGAGGACCCGGTGCGCATATTGCGGGTTGCACGGTTCGCTGCGCGTTTTACTGAATTCTCCATCGCGACTGAGACCATGGGCTTGATGCGTCAGATGGTAAGTGCTGGCGAGGTTGACGCCTTGGTTGCAGAACGAGTATGGCAAGAGCTATCGCGCGGTTTGTCCGAGCCGGCACCATCACGTATGTTTGACGTGCTGCGCGAGTGCGGTGCGTTGGCGCGCGTTTTCCCTGAGCTTGATGCGCTGGTAGGGCTCTCACTGCAAGCCTCGCCGCTTCAACCTAAGCAAGAACTCAAGCAAGAACCAAAGCAAGAACCAAAGCAGCAGCAAGATTCAGCTGTGGAGGCATTGGTAACGCATCGTACCGAGCCGGTGGATTGTTTCGCCCACGCCTTACAAGCTGTAGATCATGCTGCGCGCCAGAATGCATCGCTGGCGATACGCTTCGCCGTGCTGCTGCCGGCGATTGGACACGCGCCGATCGCGAGTTCTGATTTGTCTGCTGATCTCGCTGCTGATGCACGCGCTGCTGTTTTAGTCGAGCGTTTGTGTAAACGCCTGAGGGTGCCGCATGAGGTGCGCGACTTAGCCGTCGTGGTAGTGCGCGAGCAGGCGGTGGTTGCGCGAGCCGAGGCCGCATCTGCTGCTGCCATGGTGAGGTTGTTTGAGCGTTGCGATGCCTTTCGCAAGCCGGCACGCTTTGCGGCCTTACTCGATGCATGCCAATGCGTGCACGCCACGCGCACCAACCAAAACTTCCCTCAGAAACCCTTATTGCAGTGCGCCCTTTCGGCTGCGCAGTCGGTCGACGCCGGAGCGATCGCAGCCGCAGTCACCGGCAGCGCGGGCGAGCACGCGACCGATAAGATCCCGGACGTAATCCATGCCGCACGAGTACAGGCGGTCGCGCACGCGGTACATGCCGGCGGGGCTGCGTCAGCCTGATTTGCGGGACGCTTGTACGATCTTGCGGCGCGCTGCCATACTTGCGTCTGTGCACCCGGCATCCCCTTGGAGAATCTGATGAACGCCCCACTCGCATCCTTGCACGCCTTGCAGCCAGAGGCGATTACGCTCGATGACAAGTACACCCTGGAGCGGGGTCGCGTGTTCCTGACCGGCACCCAAGCGCTGATACGGCTACCCATGCTGCAGCGGCAGCGCGATCTCAAGGACGGCTTGAATACCGCCGGGTTTATTACGGGTTATCGTGGCTCGCCGCTCGGCAGCGTTGATCAAACCGCGGCCAAAGCACAAAAATATCTCGAGGCGCATCACGTCCGTTTCCAGCCCGGTGTGAATGAAGACCTGGCGGCCACGAGCATCTGGGGCACGCAGCAGGTCAATTTATTCCCCGGTGCGAAGTACGACGGGGTATTCTCCATGTGGTACGGCAAAGGGCCCGGTGTTGATCGCAGCGGCGATGTGTTCAAGCACGCTAATGGCGCGGGCAGCGCGCAACATGGGGGCGTGCTCGTGTTGGCCGGTGACGATCACGCCGCCAAGTCATCCACTAATGCGCATCAGAGCGAGCACATTCTTAAAGCCTGCGGTATTCCAGTGCTGTATCCCTCCGCGGTACAAGAGTATCTTGATTACGGTTTGCATGGCTGGGCCATGAGCCGCTATACCGGCCTGTGGGTAGCGATGAAATGCGTCACCGATATTGTTGAATCAGGTGCTACGGTTGATATCGACCCCGATCGCGTGCAAATTATTTTGCCGGATGATTTCGACATGCCGGCAGGTGGTTTGAATATTCGCTGGCCGGACGCTGTGCTTGATCAGGAAACGCGCCTGGTCAATTACAAGTGGTACGCCGCACTGGCGTATGCGCGCGCGAACCAGCTGAACCGAATCATTTGGGACAGCCCACGCCCGCGCTTCGGGATTCTCAGCGCTGGTAAAGCCTATCTCGATACACGTCAGGCGCTGGATGACCTGGGCATTGACGAGCACGTCGCGCGCGATATCGGTCTGCGTTTATACAAAGTGGGTATGAGCTGGCCGCTTGAAGCATCCGGTGTGCGCGCGTTTGCCACCGGCCTGGAAGAAATTCTGGTCATCGAAGAAAAACGCCAGCTACTCGAATACCAACTCAAAGAAGAGCTCTACAACTGGCGCGATGATGTTCGTCCGCGCGTGGTGGGCAAATTTGATGATTCCGGTGAATGGAGTAACTCTCGCCGCGCAGGTCATGGCGAGTGGCTATTGCCTGCTACCTATGAACTCAACCCCACCTTGGTAGCGCGTGCTATTACATCGCGTATTTCTACGTATTTTGCGGGTCATCCGGTTGAGCAGCGCGTGAGAGAGCGGCTCGCGTTCATCGAAGCAAAAGAAGCAACGCTAAAGGTCAGTAAATCGGATCCACAAAAAGATCGTATTCCTTATTTTTGCTCTGGCTGCCCGCACAACACCTCAACGCGTGTACCGGAGGGCAGTCGCGCGCTGGCCGGTATTGGTTGTCACTACATGGCGCTATGGATGGATCGCTCAACCGCCACCGCAACCCACATGGGCGCTGAAGGTGTGACGTGGATTGGCGAGGCGCCATTCACCGACGAGCCACACGTGTTCGCCAACATTGGTGACGGCACCTATTTTCATTCCGGTTTGCTGGCTATTCGCGCAGCAGTAGCCGCCAAGGTCTGCATGACCTATAAAATTTTGTTTAATGATGCTGTCGCCATGACGGGTGGACAGACGCATGATGGCCCGCTCGATCCGGCGATGATCTCACGTCAAATCGCTGCCGAGGGTGTTAAACCTATCGTGGTGGTGACTGACGAGCCGGATAAATACCCGGCGGATACCGAATGGGGCGCCGGAACCACCATACGCCATCGCAGTGAACTGGATGCGGTACAGCGTGAGCTACGTGAGATTCAATCAGTATCCGCCATCATCTACGACCAAACTTGTGCTTCCGAGAAGCGCCGTCGCCGCAAGCGTGGCACCTACCCCGATCCTGCCAAGCGCACTGTCATCAACGAGGCAGTATGCGAAGGCTGTGGTGATTGCAGTGCGCAATCAAACTGTTTATCTGTCGAGCCACTTGAGACCGAGTTGGGTCGTAAACGGCAGATTAATCAATCTACCTGCAACAAAGATTTCTCTTGCGTGCAGGGCTTCTGCCCGAGCTTTGTCACCGTCGAAGGTGGTCAGCTCAAAAAGCCCAAGAAAGCATCAAGCAAAGATGCGGGCCAAGCAGGTGCGTTAGAACGCGCCGCTTCATTACCTACGCCCGAGCTTCTGTCGCTCGCCCAACCCTTTGGTGTACTGGTCACCGGTATTGGTGGCACTGGTGTGGTGACTGTCGGGCAGATTCTTGCCATGGCCGCGCATGTAGCAGGCAAGGCGTGTACCGTGCTTGACATGAGTGGCTTGGCACAAAAAGGCGGGCCGGTGATGTCGCATGTACGATTGGCTGATTCGGATGCGCATATTTTTTCCACGCGCGTTGGTACCGGCGCGGCGGATCTCCTGATCGGGTGTGATGTCTTGGTCGCGGCGAGCAAAGATGCGGTATCGCGCATGCGCGAGGGGCGTACGCATGCAGTCGTGAACGCAACCCTGGCACCCACCGCCGCCTTCGTCAAAAACCCGGATTGGGTTTACCCGGACGCGGCGTCAGTTGAAGCGATTCGCACCGCGTGCGGCGATGATCATGTCGACGCTATCCAAGCGGGAAGAATTGCCACTGCCTTGATGGGTGACTCTATCGCTACCAACATGTTCATGTTGGGCTACGCATGGCAGCGTGGCTGGGTGCCGTTACCCGAATCAGCACTGATGCAAGCCATTAAGCTGAATGGTGTATCGGTTGACTTTAACCAGCAGTCATTCGCTTGGGGTCGACTCGCAGCGTATGATCTTGAGGGCCTCGAGCAAACCCTGAACGCACAGTCGCCTGCACAAGTGATCGCGTTCAAGCGTAAGCAGTCGCTGGATGAGCTAGTTACCCACCGCACAGAGTTTCTCAGCGAGTATCAAAGCGCTCGCTACGCACAGCAATACCGTTTATTTGTTGAGAAAGTTCGCGGGGAAGAGCGGCAAGTAGTCGGTGATAGCGGTAGCCTGCCACTGACCGAAGCAGTGGCGCGTTATCTGTTCAAGTTAATGGCCTACAAAGATGAGTATGAAGTAGCACGGTTGCACAGTAATCCGGCGTTCAAGGCGCGCATTGCCAATATGTTCGAAGGCGACTATCAGGTGAAATATCATCTGGCACCACCGCTTCTCTCCAAGCGCGATGACAAAGGCCATCTGATCAAGCAGCCTTATGGAAGCTGGGTAGGCATGGTGTTCCCAGTGCTCGCCAAGCTGAAATTTTTGCGCGGCACCGCCTTGGATCCGTTTGGACACACTGAAGAACGCAAGACAGAACGCGCGCTCATAGAGCAGTACCGTGCCACTATCACCTCATTGTGTGCGTCGCTGAATGTTAATAATCACCCGCTCGTAACAGAAGTCGCACGCATACCAGAAGAGATTCGCGGTTACGGGCATGTCAAAGAACGGCATTTGCGTAATGCCAAAGAAAAAGAAGCGCAACTGTTGTCGCAACTAAAAACCGTTTCGGGCCAAGCAGATCGGCATGCAGCTTGATTCTTCTGCTCCTCGAAAGCCTGCCATTCTCCAGCGTGAGCTAGTGAGTAGGTCTGTAGCAGTCGTTTGCCGCCATATATTCGTCAATGAGGCGCCTCAATCGCTCTGCTTGGATTTGGGTATGACAGTCAAAAGAAAAGGTATCGGGAAAGTCAGACCAAGAAACGATTAACTCTTGACTCTCGAAGCTGATGTGACCCACACCGGAATCTAGACGCTGCTGCCAATCCAAAA
>Ga0194116_10002296_pt1 | contig 25053 bp, 33 predicted proteins | sample TA2MahsurfametaG_4_FD_148617 | JGI IMG/M metagenome (GOLD analysis project Ga0194116, IMG submission 148617) | Freshwater microbial communities from Lake Tanganyika, Tanzania - TA2015008 Mahale S9 surface | ecosystem: Environmental > Aquatic > Freshwater > Lake | place: Tanzania: Lake...
GCGAAGTTGATTTCATGCCGGCAGAAGAGATCTCTTACATGGACGTCTCACCGCGCCAGGTTTGGTCGGTCGCCACCGCGATGATCCCGTTCTTAGAGCACGACGATGCCAACCGTGCCCTGATGGGCGCGAACATGCAGCGCCAGGCAGTGCCTCTGGTGCGAACACAGGCCCCATATGTCGGCACTGGCATCGAGCACCGCGCCGCATTGGATTCTGGCGACAACGTCGTTGCTAAAGAAGACGGCGAAGTTACTGAGGTTTCTGCTGATCACATAAAGCTACGCATTAGCGACGGCACTGAAGTGCTTTACCCATTGGCCAAGTTCGTGAGATCGAACCAGGGCACCTCTATTAACCAAAAGCCGCTGGTTAGCGAAGGTCAGTTAGTCAAGGCCGGCGAAGTAATAGCTGACGGCCCGAGCACCGACCGCGGTGAGATCGCCCTTGGTCGCAACTTGTTGGTGGCGTTCATGCCTTGGGAGGGTTTGAACTACGAAGACGCGATCATTCTTTCTCAGCGCTTGGTCGAAGAAGATGTACTTACCTCGATTCACATTGAGAAGCACGAAATTGACGCGCGCGACACCAAGCTGGGGCCAGAAGAAATCACTCGCGACCTACCAAACGTTTCTGAAGAAGTGCTGGCCGACTTAGACGAGCGCGGCATCATTCGAATCGGCGCTGAAGTTCTGCCGGGTGATGTGTTGGTCGGCAAAGTCACCCCTAAGGGTGAAACCGAACTAACTCCTGAAGAGCGTTTGCTGCGTGCGATTTTCGGTGAAAAGTCACGAGAAGTTCGCGACACATCTTTGAAAGTTCCTCACGGCGAAAGCGGCATCGTCATCGGTGTTCGCGTATTTGACATCGAAAACGGCGACGAATTGCCAGCCGGTGTAAATCAGCAGGTGCGCGTGCACATTGCCCAAAAGCGAAAGATCACTGAAGGTGACAAGTTGGCTGGGCGACACGGCAACAAAGGTGTAATCGCAAAGATTTTGCCGGTCGAAGACATGCCCTTCTTGGCCGACGGAACACCAGTTGACGTCGTGCTTAACCCTCTCGGTGTGCCAAGCCGAATGAACTTAGGTCAGGTGCTTGAGACGCACTTGGGCTGGATCGCAGACCAAGGCTGGAAGATCGATGGCGCACCAAAGTGGGCAACGCGATTGGGCGAAGGTCTTCGTGAAGTGCCAGCTGGCTCGAGATTGGCAACACCGGTTTTCGACGGTGTTCGTGAAGGTGAAATCACCGGACTTCTTGGTTCGACGTTGCCGAACCGTGACGGTGATCGCCTTGTCGGTGAAAACGGTAAAGCGCGATTGTTCGACGGGCGAACTGGCGAGCCATTCCCTGAGCCGGTGGCAATCGGTTACATGTACATCTTGAAGTTGTTGCACTTGGTTGACGACAAGATTCACGCTCGCTCGACTGGCCCGTACAGCATGATCACTCAGCAGCCGTTGGGTGGTAAAGCCCAGTTCGGTGGCCAGCGCTTCGGTGAGATGGAAGTTTGGGCCCTTGAGGCTTACGGTGCTTCTTACGCGCTGCAAGAGTTATTGACGATCAAGTCTGACGATGTTTTGGGCCGCGTAAAGGTTTACGAAGCGATCGTTAAGGGCGAGAACATCCCCGAACCGGGAATTCCTGAGTCCTTCAGGGTGTTGGTTAAAGAGATGCAATCACTCGGCTTAAACGTCGAGGTTCTTTCAAGCGATGGCTCGTCCATTGAGATGAAAGATTCAGACGACGAAGTATTTAGAACAGCCGAAGAACTCGGCATCGACCTGTCACGGCGTGAGCCGAGCAGCGTCGAGGAAATTTGATCAGGGGGCTTTGGCTAAATGCTTGATGTGAACTACTTCGATCGGTTGCGAATCGGTTTGGCAACAGCTGATGACATTCGCACCTGGTCGTACGGTGAAGTAAAGAAGCCTGAGACCATCAACTACCGAACTCTTAAGCCTGAGAAAGATGGTCTTTTCTGCGAGAAGATTTTCGGGCCCACACGCGATTGGGAGTGCTACTGCGGTAAGTACAAGCGCGTTCGATTCAAGGGAATCATCTGTGAACGCTGTGGGGTAGAGGTCACGCGAGCCAAAGTTCGTCGCGAGCGCATGGGCCACATCGAGTTGGCAGCCCCCGTCACCCACATTTGGTACTTCAAAGGCGTGCCCAGCCGATTGGGCTATTTGCTCGACCTCGCGCCTAAAGATTTAGAGAAGGTCATCTACTTCGCGGCCTACATGATCACGGCGGTTGACGAAGATGCCCGCGCACGCGACCTGCCCGACTTAGAAGCCGACGTTGCAAACGAGAAGCAAGACATCATCGACCGCGCGAACCAAGACATGCGCGATCGTCAAAAGAAGCTCGAACAAGACGTGGCCGACCTTGAGGCAAAAGGCGAGCGCTCAGAGATTCGTCGCCGCGTGCGAGAAAGTGGCGAGCGTGAGATCGCCTCTATTCGTAAGCGTGCCGAGCGAGAGATGGACGAGTTAGATCGCGTATTTGACCGGTTCAAGAACCTGAAAGTCCAAGACCTAGAAGGTGACGATGCCCTGTATCGCAAGATGCGTGATCGTTACGGCGAGTATTTCGAAGGTGGCATGGGTGCAAGTGCCATCAAGCAGCGCCTCGAAGATTTCGACCTTGAGTCAGAGGCGGTCAAGCTCACCGAAATCGTAAAGACCGGCAAGGGCCAGAAGAAGGCTCGCGCGCTAAAGCGCTTGAAGGTAGTAAACGCGTTTCGTCACACCACCAACTCGCCGAAAGGCATGGTGCTCGATGCGATACCCGTTATTCCGCCAGATCTTCGCCCGATGGTGCAACTAGACGGTGGCCGTTTCGCTACCTCAGACCTGAACGACCTTTACCGACGCGTGATCAACCGCAACAACCGCTTAAAGCGCCTGATGGATCTTGGTGCCCCTGAGATCATCATCAACAACGAGCGCCGCATGTTGCAAGAATCAGTTGACGCGTTGTTCGACAACGGACGTCGTGGCCGACCCGTAACTGGCCCGGGTAACCGACCTTTGAAGTCGCTTTCAGACATGCTCAAAGGCAAGCAAGGGCGGTTCCGCCAGAACCTTTTGGGTAAGCGAGTCGACTACTCGGGGCGTTCGGTCATCGTTATCGGCCCTCAGCTGAAGTTGCACCAGTGTGGGTTGCCCAAGCAGATGGCGTTGGAGCTGTTCAAGCCATTCGTGATGAAGCGATTGGTTGACTTAAACCACGCACAAAACATCAAGTCTGCAAAGCGCATGGTCGAGCGCTCACGCCCAGTGGTGTGGGACGTACTTGAAGAAGTCATCACCGAGCACCCGGTCTTACTAAACCGCGCCCCAACACTTCACCGCTTGGGTATTCAAGCTTTCGAACCAGTTTTGATCGAAGGTAAAGCCATTCAGATCCACCCGCTTGTTTGCACGGCGTTTAACGCAGACTTCGACGGTGACCAGATGGCCGTTCACGTGCCACTTTCTGCTGAAGCACAAGCCGAAGCAAGAATCTTGATGCTTTCGAGCAACAACATTTTGAGCCCGGCAAGTGGCAGGCCCATTACCACGCCAACTCAAGACATGGTGTTAGGCATTTATTACTTGACGGGTGAAACCAACGGCGCCAAAGGCGAGGGCAACGTCTACGGAAACGTCGGCGAAGCGCTCATGGCTTATGACGCCGGCGCTCTCGATGTGCAAGCCAAGATCAAATTGCGCTTGAAGGACATCGAGCCCCCAACGGGTTGGGTAGTACCTAAGGGTTGGGATTCAGGCGACCCGCTAGTACTCGAGACCACCCTTGGTCGCGCGCTACTTAATGAGGCGTTGCCGGCCGACTTCGCTTACGTAAACCGCGAACTCGACAAAAAGGGTCTTGGCGCAGTCGTTAACGAATTAGCTGACCGTTACCCGAAGAACGTGGTTGCTCAAACACTCGATGCTCTTAAAGACCTTGGGTTCCACTGGGCTACTCGCTCAGGTGTGACGATTTCTATCGAAGACGTTGTGACCCCGTCCAACAAAGAAGACTTCTTGCGCAAGGCAGAAGAGTCAGCCGAGAAAGTGCAGCGCAATTACGACCGAGGCACCATTTCTGAGGCCGAGCGTCGCCAAGAGCTGATCGAAATCTGGACTAACACCACCGAAGACGTCTCGAAGGCAATGGAAGACAACTTCACTAAAGAGAACCCGCTATATGTAATGGCGAACTCGGGTGCTCGAGGCAACTTGATGCAGATGCGTCAGTTGGGCGGAATGCGTGGTCTCGTCTCGAACCCAAAGGGCGAAATCATCGCGCGACCGATCAAATCGAACTTCCGCGAAGGCCTTTCAGTTTTGGAGTACTTCATCTCAACCCACGGTGCCCGCAAAGGTTTGGCAGACACCGCACTTCGAACTGCAGACTCTGGCTACTTGACGAGGCGCCTAGTTGACGTTTCGCAAGACGTAATCGTTCGCGACCAAGACTGTGGTACCGATCGCGGCCTCGTCAAGGTAATCGGTGTCAAGGGCGCAGACGGCAAGATGAGTGTTCACGACCACGCTGAGACCTCTACTTCGTCTCGCATGTTGGCTGAAGACGTTGTGGTTGGCGGCAAGACTTTGGCCAAGACTGGCGAAGAGTTGACGATGGCTCGAATCGAAGATTTGGTTGCCCAGGGTGCCACTGAAGTTCGCGCACGATCTGTCTTTACCTGTGACAGCAAATATGGGGTTTGCGCGATGTGTTACGGCCGCTCGATGGCATCTGGCCGCTTGGTAGATGTTGGCGAAGCCGTCGGAATCATCGCAGCACAGTCAATCGGTGAACCAGGAACTCAGTTGACGATGCGCACCTTCCACACCGGTGGTGTGGCTGGCGCAGACGACATCACTCACGGTTTGCCCCGTGTGGTGGAACTTTTCGAGGCTCGTACTCCAAAAGGTGTGGCACCGATTGCAGACGCCACTGGTGTAGTCAAGATCGAAGAGACTGACAAAGGCCGCGTAATCGTTGTGGTGCCAGACGATAAATCCGAAGAGATTGAATACCCGCTACACCGACGTGCTCGACTTTTGGTCGAAGATGGTCAACGAGTTGAGGTTGGCCAACAGTTAACCGTTGGTGCCGTCGACCCGAAGCAGATCTTGCGTGTTCTTGGTCAGCGACAAGCCCAAGACCACTTGATCAACGAAGTACAAGAGGTCTATCGCTCACAGGGTGTGTCAATCAACGACAAGCACATCGAACTGATCATTCGTCAGATGCTCAAGCGCGTCACCATCATCGAAGGTGGCGACACCACGCTGCTGGCTGGTGAGCTGGTCGAGAGAGCTGCATTCGAAGACGCGAACCGCGCGGCGGTGGCAGAGGGCAAGCGACCGGCATCTGGGCGACCTGAATTGATGGGTATCACCAAGGCTTCGTTGGCAACCGAGTCGTGGTTGTCGGCGGCGTCCTTCCAAGAGACCACCCGAGTTTTGACCGAAGCCGCCCTTTTGGCTAAGTCGGATTCCCTGCGAGGCTTGAAAGAAAACGTCATCATCGGCAAGTTGATCCCTGCTGGTACGGGGCTTGACGTCTACCGAAATGTCGAAGTTGAACCGACCGAAGAGGCAAAAGCTGCTGTCTATGCGGCCTTCGACGCTCAAGATTCTGTCGACTACACCTCATTTGGGCAGTCCTCGGGTGAGGCTGTTCGCCTTGAGGAATATGACGTGGGCGGCTACGGCCGGTAACGGCCAACGACCCCGAGTTAGCAGCCTTTGAGCCCTACTTGTAGCCTTTGGGCTTGAAAACCTCGAGGTAGTCCTCGGGGTCGGTGCTTTGGCGCCGTCTCATCCCTGATGTGTGACGCACCCGTCCACGTGTGGGCGGGGCAGCGACACGCCCGACCGCGTGGGTCGGCCAAAGGGTTGAGAAAGCCAACGAACACAACAACTTACGACTTAGAAAAGAAGGAGTAACGCGCGTGCCGACCATTCAGCAGCTAGTGCGTAAGGGGCGCAAGACCAAGAAAGCAAAGGTCAAGACCCCGGCACTAAAAGGTGGCCCGCAGCGTCGTGGTGTTTGTACTCGTGTTTACACGACGACGCCAAAGAAGCCGAACTCTGCATTGCGCAAAGTGGCACGCGTGCGATTGACCTCGGGTGTTGAGGTAACCGCGTACATCCCTGGTGTCGGCCACAACTTGCAAGAACACTCGATGGTTTTGGTTCGTGGCGGTCGTGTCAAGGACTTGCCAGGTGTTCGCTACAAGATCGTGCGTGGCTCGCTAGATACCCAAGGTGTGAAGGGCCGTAAGCAAAGCCGCAGCCGTTATGGCGCGAAGAAAGAAAAGTCATAAATGCCCCGCAAAGGCCCAGTCGAGAGAAAACCGACTACCCCAGACCCTGTTTATCAATCACAACTAGTAACCCAATTGATCAACAAAGTTTTGCAGCGTGGCAAGAAGTCACACGCAGAGTCAATCGTTTATGGCGCCCTTGAAGTGACCAGAACCAAGACGGGAACTGACCCGATCGCGACGCTAAAGCGTGCTTTAGAAAACGTGCGACCAACTTTGGAAGTTAGAAGTCGTCGTGTCGGTGGTGCTACCTATCAGGTGCCGGTAGAAGTGAAGTCAGCTCGCGCTAACACCTTGGCCATGCGTTGGTTGGTCGAGTATTCGCGCGAGCGTCGTGAGCAAGACATGGTTCAGCGTTTGGCGAATGAATTGCTTGATGCTTCAAATGGTTTAGGAGCAAGTGTCAAGAAGCGCGAAGACACCCACAAGATGGCCGAAGCCAATAAGGCCTTCGCGCACTACCGCTGGTAATTAAGGAAACTTAAAAAATGACCGTGATGACTGACAGAGACCTCGAGAAGGTTCGAAACATCGGCATCATGGCTCATATTGACGCCGGTAAGACGACCACGACCGAGCGCATTCTGTTTTACACAGGTATCAACTACAAGATCGGCGAAGTTCACGAGGGCACGGCCACCATGGACTGGATGCCCCAAGAACAAGAGCGTGGCATCACCATTACTTCTGCCGCAACGACTTGCACGTGGGACGACTACACCATCAACATCATCGACACCCCTGGCCACGTTGACTTTACGGTTGAAGTCGAGCGCTCGTTGCGAGTACTCGACGGTGCGGTCGCTGTATTTGATGGTGTCGCAGGGGTTGAGCCCCAGTCAGAGACTGTTTGGCGACAAGCTGATCGCTATCGAGTGCCGCGTATTTGCTTCGTCAACAAACTTGATCGTCTCGGCGCAGTGTTTCAGCGCACCGTGGACATGCTGGTTGATCGCCTAAATGCGACACCCCTCGTCCTGCAATTGCCAATCGGTGTCGAAGCAGACTTTCGCGGCGTAGTCGACCTAGTTGGTATGCGTGCCTTGGTCTGGCACACCGAAGGCATGGGCGATGAGTACACCGTCGAAGAGATTCCAGCCGACATGAAAGACGAAGTGCAGGCAGCCCGCGAGAAGTTCATAGAGACCTTGGCCGAGAACGACGACCACATCATGGAGCTTTACCTAGAAGGCAAGACCCCGTCCGAAGAAGAATTGATTGCAGCTATTCGTCGCGCAACTGTTACGTTCAAGGTCGTACCCGTTCTTTGCGGTTCGGCATTTAAGAACAAGGGTGTGCAGCCGATGTTGGACGCGGTCGTTCGCTACCTGCCATCACCCCTAGACATTGGCGAAATCGAAGGCATGGAGGTCGGCAACGAAGAGGTAAAGGTCAACCGAGCCCCTGACGAGCGCGAACCGTTCTCAGCCTTGGCGTTCAAAATCATGAGCGACCCGCATTTGGGCAAGCTCACCTACATTCGAATTTATTCGGGCACGCTCGAGGCCGGGACCTCGGTGTTAAACAGCACCAAAGACCGCAAAGAACGAATCGGAAAGATCTATCAGATGCACGCGAATAAGCGTGAAGAGCGCGACAGCGCCTCTGCGGGCCAAATCGTTGCAGTCATGGGTCTTAAAGACACCACTACCGGTGACACCTTGAGTGACTCGGACAAGCCAATCGTTTTGGAATCGATGAACTTCCCAGACCCAGTTATTTCGGTGGCAATCGAGCCCAAGACCAAGGGTGACCAAGACAAGCTCGGCACCGCGATTCAGCGTTTGGCCGAAGAAGACCCGACCTTCACCGTGCGATCTGACGAAGAGACCGGGCAAACGATCATCGCAGGCATGGGTGAGTTGCACCTGGAAGTACTTGTCGATCGCATGCGTCGTGAATTCAAAGTCGAGGCAAACGTGGGTAAGCCACAGGTTGCTTACCGAGAGACCATCACCAAGCCCGCACTCAAGATCGACTACACCCACAAGAAACAAACTGGTGGCGCTGGTCAGTTCGCTCGCGTGAACATCGACCTTGAGCCCACTCGTGGCACCGACAAACCAGGTTATGAATTCGTCAACAAGATCACCGGTGGTCGAATCCCACGTGAGTACATCCCATCGGTTGATGCGGGGGCTAGAGAAGCGATGGTGACGGGTGTCTTGGCTGGATACCCGATGGTGGACATGCGCCTTACCTTGCAAGACGGTGCTTATCACGACGTTGACTCATCTGAACTCGCCTTCAAGATTGCGGGTTCGATGGCATTCAAAGAAGCTGCTCGCAAGGCACACCCGATCTTGCTTGAGCCTGTTATGGCAGTAGAAGTGGTGACACCTGAAGACTTCATGGGCGACGTGATCGGTGACATCAACTCACGTCGCGGACAGATCCAAGCGATGGACGAGCGCGCTGGTGCTCGAGTCGTTACAGCGTTAGTTCCCCTCTCTGAAATGTTCGGCTACGTAGGCGATCTACGCAGCCGAACACAAGGTAGGGCGAGCTACACGATGCAGTTCAACTCTTACGCGCAGGTCCCTGAGGCCGTCGCGAAAGAGATCGTCGCCAAGGCGAGGGGCGAATGACCCCCAGCGGCAGCACAACGAAAGTGCACCAATCCGGAGCACAAGGAGGACAACAAAGTGGCTAAGGAGAAGTTCGAGCGCACCAAGCCGCACGTCAACATCGGAACCATTGGTCACATCGACCATGGCAAGACGACTCTGACCGCGGCGATAACCAAGGTGCTTCACGACCGGGACCCAAAGGGCAACCCGTTCACGCCTTTCGACCAGATCGACAAGGCACCAGAAGAGCGCGAGCGTGGAATCACGATTTCGATTGCTCACGTTGAGTACCAGACCGAGAAGCGTCACTACGCGCACGTCGATTGCCCGGGTCACGCTGACTACATCAAGAACATGATCACTGGTGCCGCCCAGATGGACGGTGCGATCTTGGTAGTAGCAGCAACCGATGGCCCGATGCCGCAGACCAAAGAGCACGTGCTCTTGGCCAAGCAGGTCGGTGTGCCAGCGATCGTGGTCGCGTTGAACAAGGTCGACATGGTGGACGACCCAGAAATCCTCGAGCTCGTTGAGGTGGAAGTCCGCGAATTGCTCAACAAATACGAGTTCCCGGGCGATGACATCCCAGTAGTGAAGGTGGCAGCGCTGCCGGCACTAGAGGGCGACCAGAAGTGGGGCGACGCGATCGCAGAGCTAATGACTGCAGTCGACGATTCGATTCCAACGCCAGTGCGTGAGATTGATAAGCCGTTCTTGATGCCAATCGAAGACGTCTTCACGATCACCGGCCGAGGCACGGTTGTCACCGGGCGTATCGAGCGTGGAATCGTCAAGGTCAATGAAGAAGTCGAGCTAGTGGGTATTCGCCCAGACAAGCAGACCTCGACAGTGACTGGCGTCGAAATGTTCCGCAAGTTGCTTGACGAAGGTCAAGCCGGCGAGAACGTCGGTGTCTTGCTTCGTGGTACCAAGCGAGAAGACGTCGAGCGCGGCATGGTGTTGGTAAAGCCAGGTAGCACCACCCCGCACACCGAGTTCGAAGCTCAGGTTTACATCTTGAGCAAAGACGAAGGTGGACGTCACACCCCGTTCTTCAACAACTACCGCCCGCAGTTCTACTTCCGTACTACGGACGTAACAGGCGTGGTGGAACTTCCAGGTGGCACCGAGATGGTGATGCCAGGGGACAACACTTCGATGAAGGTCGAATTGATTCAGCCAATCGCGATGGAAGAAGGCCTGCGTTTCGCTATTCGCGAAGGCGGCCGAACCGTCGGTGCAGGCCGAGTAACCAAGATCCTCAAGTAAGAAAAACGCTCTAGCGGTGAGGCGCCTGTCAACACAGGCGCCTCACCGAAAAAGCAAAAACCAAAAGAAGGGGGGTAACGGCAAATGTCAGGTCAGAAGATTCGCATTCGTCTGAAGGCCTATGACCACGAGGTAATTGACACCTCGGCACGCAAGATCGTCGACACCGTTACCCGAACCGGTGCGAAGGTGGCTGGCCCGGTGCCGTTGCCGACCGAGAAGAACGTTTACGTAGTTATTCGTTCACCTCACAAGCACAAAGACAGTCGAGAGCAATTCGAGATGCGAACCCACAAACGCTTGATTGACATTCTTGACCCGACACCTAAGACAGTTGACAGCCTTATGCGCCTAGATCTACCTGCTGGCGTCGATATCGAGATCAAGCTCTAAGGCCTACATAGATATGGAACGCGCCGTGAAAGGCATCATCGGGGAGAAACTTGGGATGACCCAAGTTTGGGACGACCAAAACCAAGTCGTGCCCGTAACGGTGATTCAGGCTGGCCCGTGCGTGGTAACGCAAGTGCGCACGCCAGCAACTGATGGGTACAGCGCTGTGCAGCTTGCCTATGGCCAAGTTGACCCGCGTCGAGTGAACAAACCAGACGCCGGTCACTTCAAGAAAGCAGGCGTGACACCGCGCAAGCACGTTGCCGAGATTCGAACGACCGACGCCGTCGACTACACCGTCGGCCAAGAAATCGGGCCAGACGTTTTTGAGGCCGGTCAGTTAGTTGACGTGACCGCAACTAGTCGCGGAAAAGGATTTGCCGGTGGCATGAAGCGCCACGGGTTTCACGGTTTGCGCGCATCGCATGGTGTCGAGAGAAAACATCGTTCACCTGGTTCGGTTAGTGCTGGCACCACCCCCGGGCGCACCTTCCCAGGTAAGAAGATGCCTGGTCGCATGGGTGGCGAACGTGTGACCACTCAAAATCTCACCGTTCACAAGGTCGACCCGTCACAAAACCTCTTGTTCATCCAAGGCTCCGTGCCTGGGCCGGTTGGCGCCATGGTGATAGTTCGCACCGCCGCCAAAGGTGCTGCGTGATGGCAGCTGAAGTGCAAGTGAAAACACCCAAGGGCACCAGTGAGGGCACCGTTAAATTGCCTGACTCAATTTTTGGCGTTGAAGTAAACGTGCCATTGATGCACCAAGTCGTTGTGGCGCAGTTAGCGGCTGCTCGTCGTGGCACGGCATCAACCAAGACTCGCGCAGAAGTAAGTGGTACAGGCAAGAAGCCTTATAAGCAGAAGGGCACTGGTCGCGCACGCCAAGGGTCTTTGCGCTCGCCGCAGTTTGAAGCCGGTGGTGTCGCACATGGGCCGAAGCCCCGTAAATATGACCAGCGCACCCCGAAGAAGATGAAGGTGGCCTCACTTAGAAGTGCGCTTAGTGACCGTGCGGCTTCAGGCCGTTTGCACGTGGTGAGCTCGGTGGTTGATTCTGAATCGCCCTCGACTAAATCCGCTGTGGCAACGCTGCGCTCACTTTCAGTAGGCAAGAAGGTGCTGGTTGTTGCAAGTCGAGATGAACTGACCTCATGGCTTAGCTTGCGAAACCTGTCAACCGTCGGGGTTTGCTCGCCGGATCAACTAAGCACTTTTGACGTGCTGGCTGCAGACGACGTTGTCTTTACCAAGCCAGCTTTTGACTTGTTTGTCGCCGGTGCTGCGTGAAGATCTATAACCCGCGTGACATCTTGATTAAACCTGTCGTGTCAGAAAAGAGTTATTCACTGATGGACGAGAACAAGTACACGTTCATCGTGCGCGATGACGCGAACAAGACCCAGATTCGTCAAGCTGTCGAGGCGGTCTTCAAAGTCAAGGTCATGAGCGTGAACACTCACAATCGCCCTGGCAAGACTCGTCGTACTCGCTTTGGTGTCGGAACCCGCTCTGGCTCGAAGCGAGCGATCGTGAGCTTGATGCCCGGACAAAAGATCGATCTTTTTAGCGGGCCGGTGAGTAGCTAATGGGTATTCGCAAGTACAAGCCAGTAACGCCCTCTCGCCGCGGGGCCAGCGTTGCTGACTTCACTGAGATCACTCGTTCTACACCTGAGAAGTCTTTGTTGCGCCCACTGCCAAAGCGCGCGGGGCGCAACTCGACCGGTCGGGTAACGACGCGACACCAAGGTGGCGGTCACAAGAGGGCCTACCGGCTCATTGACTTTCGTCGTGCCGACAAAGACGGCATACCGGCCAAGGTCGCCGAAATCGAATACGACCCAAACAGAACGGCTCGTATCGCGTTGTTGCACTTTGCAGACGGCGAGAAGCGCTACATCTTGGCGCCAGAAAAACTAAGTAAGGGCGACAAAATCGAGACGGGCCCACGCGCCGACATCAAGCCGGGCAACAACCTGCCACTTCGCAATATTCCGCTAGGCACATTCGTGCACGCAGTCGAGTTGCGACCAGGTGGTGGCGCAAAGATCGCGCGTAGTGCCGGCTCTGGCATTCAGTTGGTGGCGAAAGAGGGCCCTTACGCGCAGTTGCGTTTACCTTCAGGTGAAATAAGAAACGTTGACATTCGTGCCCGGGCAACCGTGGGCACGGTTGGTAACGCAGAGCAGTCGAACATCAGTCTCGGTAAGGCTGGCCGTAATCGTTGGCGCGGTCGTAGGCCATCGGTGCGCGGTGTAGCTATGAACCCGGTTGATCACCCATTGGGCGGTGGCGAAGGCAAGTCATCTGGTGGCCGCCACCCCGTTAACCCAGCCGGTAAGCCTGAGGGCCGCACAAGATCACCCAAGAAAGCAAGCAGCAAATTCATCGTGCGTCGACGCCGTACCGGCAAGAAGCGATAGAGGCCTAGATGTCAAGAAGTTTGAAGAAAGGTCCGTTCGTGGACGACCATTTGATGAAGAAGGTCGTCAAGCAAAACGAACAGGGCACAAAGAACGTTATCAAGACGTGGTCGCGCCGCTCAATGATCGTTCCCGACATGATCGGGCACACAATCGCGGTTCACGACGGCCGAAAGCACGTGCCCGTTTTCATAAGCGAGCAAATGATCGGTCACAAGTTGGGTGAGTTTGCACCAACTCGAACCTTCAGAGGTCACGTGAAGACCGAAGGCAAGGCGGGCAAAGATGCAAGCTAGAGCTCAAGCCCGCTACGTTCGAGTCACCCCGCAGAAAGCGCGCAGAGTCGTGAACTTGATTCGCGGTCTGCCAGCTGGTGAAGCGATGATGATTTTGCGTTTCTCGCCACAGAGTGTGAGCAACCAGATCAACAAAGTGCTGGCGAGTGCAGTGGCTAATGCCTCTAACAACCAAGGTGTTGACCCAAGAAACCTCGTTGTTTCAGAAGTTTTCGTGGACGAGGGCCCGACCATGAAGCGTTTCCGCCCGCGTGCTCAGGGGCGTGGTTATCGAATTGATAAGAGGACTTGCCACATCACCGTTGTGGTTGAACCCGAAAACGAGATAACGGCAAGACCGTCGATTCCGAAGAAGCGTCGCGCGGTAGCCCCCGTCCAAAAATCCGCGCCGGTCAAACCCGTGAAAGAGGCTGCACCGGTGACGTCAGATGCACCCGCAACGCCAGCGCCGGCCAAGAAATCAGCGCCGGCAAAGAAGGCTGCGCCCGCGAAGAAAGCCACCGCAAAGAAGGCTGCGCCCGCGAAGAAGGCGGCCGCCAAAAAGACGGCTGCGCCTAAAGCTGCGAAAGACGAAAAGAAAGAAGGCGGTCAGTAATGGGTCAAAAGGTAAATCCCAAGGGCTTTCGCTTGGGTTACACGGCCGATTACGCGAGCCGTTGGTTTGCTGACTCGACCCAAAAAGGTCAGCGCTACCGCGACTACATCGCAGAAGACATCAAGGTTCGTCAAATGCTCACCGAGGGCATGGAGCGCGCAGGTATCGCCAAAGTTGACATCGAGCGCACGCGCGATCGTCTGCGAGTCGACATTCACACGGCCCGCCCGGGAATCGTCATCGGTCGCCGCGGCCAAGAAGCCGATCGAATTCGAGCTGATCTTGAGAAGCTAACCGGCAAGCAAGTTCAGCTAAATATTTTGGAAGTTAAGAACCCAGAGACCGATGCGCAATTAGTCGCACAAGGAATCGCCGAACAACTTTCTAGCCGTGTGTCATTTCGTCGAGCCATGCGCAAAGGCATGCAAAGCGCGCTTAAGGGCGGTGCTTTGGGCATGCGCGTTCAGGTTTCTGGGCGCTTGGGTGGTGCTGAAATGAGTCGAACTGAGTTCTACCGTGAAGGGCGAGTGCCTTTGCACACTTTGCGCGCCGACATCGAATACGGGTTCTACGAAGCTCGCACCACGTTCGGTCGAATCGGCGTGAAGGTCTGGATCTACAAGGGCGAAGCGGCTGCAACCAAAGCCGAACGTGACGCCGCTGCTGCAGCGGCACGCCTTGGCGCAGGCCGCAAGCCAGTCGCGGCGCGCAGCGAAGCCGAAGAAGCACTGGCTCTAGCAATGGCAGCAGATTTATTGGCAGAGCAAGCTGGCCAAGCACCAGCTGAGACTGCTCAAACTGATCAGGCACTGGCTGAAGTTGACGTCGCAGCCAAAGAGGAAGGTGCCTGAGCATGTTGATTCCTAAGCGCGTCAAACACCGCAAACAACATCACCCAACCCGTGGTGGCACCTCTAAGGGTGGCAACCGAGTCATGTACGGCGACTTCGGTCTGCAAGCCCTAGAGCCCGCATACGTAACGAACCGTCAGATCGAAGCTGCTCGTATCGCGATGACTCGTCACATCAAAAGAGGTGGACGGGTGTGGATCACCGTTTACCCAGACCGCCCGATAACCAAGAAGCCGGCTGAAACTCGAATGGGTTCGGGCAAAGGTTCACCCGAGTGGTGGGTGGCCAACATTCGGCCAGGGCGAGTGATGTTCGAACTCACCTTTCCGAACGAGAAGGTCGCTGAAGAAGCTTTGAAACGCGCAGCCCACAAGTTGCCTATGAAAACGCGAATCGTCAAGCGAGCACCAAAGGGAGTTCAATGAGCGTCGGTACCAACGTAAACGAGTTTCGTGGCCTAACGAGCAAAGACCTCGAGCAACGTCTAAGCGATGCGAAGACAGAGTTGTTCAATCTTCGCTTTCAAGCTGCGACTGGCCAACTTGAGAGCCACGGTCGCCTTCGTGCGGTTCGACGCGACATTGCGCGTATTTACACGGTGATGCGCGAACGTGAGCTCGGTATCACCCCAACTTTTGAAGAAGGTGCCGCATGAGCAAGCACCCCGGGCAAACCGACACCACTCGTGGTTTTAGAAAGACCCGTGAAGGCACCGTGGTGAGCGCGAAGATGAACAAGACAATCGTGGTCGCCATCGAAGATCGCTTCACCCACCCGCTTTACGGCAAGGTTGTGCGTCGCACCAGCAAACTGCACGCGCACGATGAAGCCAACGACGCCAACGTGGGTGACCGCGTGCTCGTGATGGAAACCAGACCTCTTTCTGCCACCAAGCGCTGGCGCATGGTCGAAGTACTCGAGCGTGCCAAGTGATCCAGCAAGAATCTAGATTGAAGGTCGCCGATAACTCTGGTGCCAGAGAGCTTCTTTGCATTCGCGTCTTGGGCGGAACCCGCAGACGCTACGCAAGCGTTGGTGACATCGTGGTTGCCACCGTCAAAGACGCGCTGCCGGGCAGCGGTGTCAAAAAAGGTGAAGTCGTAAAAGCCGTAATCGTTCGCACGGTAAAGCAGCTGCGCCGACCCGACGGCTCTTACATTCGATTTGACGACAATGCCGCGGTTCTGATCAACCCAAATGGCGAACCGCGTGGCACTCGTATCTTCGGGCCGGTTGGTCGCGAACTTCGTGACAAGAGATTCATGAAAATCATCTCGCTTGCACCAGAGGTGATCTAGTAATGCCTAAGAACAAGAAACCGTCATTGGGGATCCGCAAAGGCGACACCGTGCAGGTGATGTCAGGCAAAGACCGAGGCCTTACTGGCACCGTTCTCTCCGTTGACCTAGAACGAAGGCGCGTAGTCGTCGAAGGTGTAAATCGCGTGACCCGCCACATCAAACCTGGGCGCTTCAAGAAGAACAACGCAAGCGGCGGCATCATCAATGCCGAGTCACCAATAGACGCCTCGAACGTCGCGATCGTTGACCCGTCTGACAATCGGCCAACCCGAGTCGGTTTTCGACGGGTTGAAGTTCAGAAGCGCCGAACCGACGGCACCACTTACCCGTCCACTCGCTCAGTTCGAGTGTCAAGACGCACAGGCACGGAGCTTTAATCATGTCGACTACTACTGAGCGCACCCCACGACTGAAGGCCACCTACCAAAAAGAGATCGTGCCGGCACTAAAGCAAGAGTTTGCGTTTAAGAACTCGATGCAGGTACCTCGAGTAGAGAAGATCGTGGTGAACATGGGCGTAGGCGAAGCGGCTCGTGATTCGAAGATGATCGAAGGCGCTCTGCGTGATCTCACCACCATCACCGGACAAAAGCCCGCACTTGCGAAATCGACTAAGTCGATTGCTCAGTACAAGTTGCGCGAAGGGCAGCCCATTGGCGCCTACGTGACCCTGCGAGGCGATCGCATGTGGGAGTTTCTAGACAGACTGCTGACATTGGCTCTGCCGCGCATCCGTGACTTTCGTGGTCTTTCACCGAAGCAATTTGATGGACGGGGTAACTACACCTTTGGCCTCACCGAGCAGGCCGTGTTTCACGAAATCAAACCCGACTCGATTGATCGAGTTCGCGGTATGGACGTAACCATCGTCACCTCAGCAAAGAACAACGAAGAGGGGCGAGCCTTATTGACTCGCCTTGGCTTCCCGTTCCGGGAGAAATAAAAATGACAATGACAGACCCGATTGCCGACATGCTGGCACGCCTACGAAACGCCAACATGGCCTATCACGAGAACACCACGGTGCCTTACTCACGCACCAAGCAGCGCATCGCTGAGATTCTCAAGCGCGAGGGCTACATCAATGATGTGCGCGTCGAGGGCGACGGCGTGGGCAAAGTAATCAGCCTTGATCTCAAATACGGCCCAAGCCGTGAGCGTTCGATTGCTGGCATAAAGCGAGTCAGCAAGCCTGGCCTTCGCGTTTATGCGCCCAAGAACAACTTGCCAAAGGTTTTGGGTGGCCTAGGTATCGCAATCATTTCTACCTCGCACGGGCTATTGACAGACAAACAAGCGAGCAAAGAAGGGGTAGGCGGCGAAGTGCTGGCCTACGTCTGGTAGGGCTTCGCGATGTCTCGAATAGGCAGAATGCCAATCACCGTGCCAAGTGGTGTCACCGTGCAGGTTGAGGGGCAAAAAGTTTCGGTCAAGGGGCCCAAAGGGGCACTAGAACTCGAAGTCCCTAGCCCTATCGCGGTCAAACAAGATTCTGGAACATTGACTGTCTCACGACCCGACGACGAACGCGACAACAAAGCGTTACACGGTCTTTCACGAACTTTGGTTTGGAACATGATCGTTGGCGTGACAGAGGGCTACCAAAAGGTTCTAGAGCTCTCAGGCACGGGGTATCGCGTCGCTCAAAAAGGTAAAGGCCTTGAGTTCTCTCTTGGGTATTCACACCCGATTTTGGTAGAGCCACCAGAGGGCATAACTTTTGCGGTCGAAAGCCCCACGCGTTTTAGCGTTGCCGGCGTGGACAAGCAAAAAGTGGGTGCAGTCGCCGCCGACATTCGCAAGCTGCGCAAGACCGACCCGTACAAGGCCAAGGGTGTCAAGTACGAGGGTGAAGTAATTCGCCGCAAGGCCGGTAAGGCGGGCAAGTGACGGCAAACAAGTTGTTGCGCACTAATCGCCGCACTGCATCTAAGAAGGTTTCACAGCGTCGTCGTCACTTACGTGTACGAAAGCGCGTGACGGGCTCGGCTGAGAGACCGCGTTTGGTGGTAACACGCTCTCTTCGTCATGTAACTGGCCAGATCGTTGACGACGCCCAAGGTAAGACTCTTGTTAGCGCTTCAACCATGAGTGAGTCGGTGCAGCCGCAAGGCAACAAGACCGATCAAGCACGGGCAGTTGGTGAGGCCTTAGCAAAGCGTGCCCGCGAGGCAGGCATTACCCAGGTCGTATTCGACCGATCGGGCTATAGGTACCAAGGACGAGTTGCAGCGCTGGCCGAAGGTGCTCGATCAGCTGGTTTGGATTTCTAACTAATGCGGAATAGAGGCTAGGTGGCAGAGAGAACAGAGGGTTCGTCAGAGCGTCGCGAGCGTTCGGGTCGCGGCGATAAGTCGAACTACATCGAAAGAGTCGTGGCCGTAAACCGCGTTGCCAAGGTCGTTAAGGGTGGTCGACGGTTCAGTTTTACCGCGCTTGTAGTGGTTGGCGATGGCAATGGCAAGGTTGGCGTGGGCTACGGCAAAGCCAAAGAAGTTCCGGCAGCCATCGCAAAAGGTGTCGAAGAGGCGAAGAAGAACTTCTTTAATGTTCCCCGAATTCAGGGCACTATTCCGCATCGCATCATCGGTGAGGCCGCAGCTGGCGTGGTTTTGTTGCGCCCTGCATCACCAGGTACCGGTGTTATTGCAGGTGGCCCCGTCCGCGCTGTGCTCGAAGCAGCCGGCGTGCATGATGTCTTGACGAAGTCAATGGGCTCTGGCAACCCGATCAACGTTGTTCATGCCACTGTCGCCGCACTAAAAGGTCTAGAGAGCCCTGAACAAGTGGCCAAGCGACGTGGCTTGCCGGTCGAAGACGTTGCACCCACTCACCTTTTGCAAGCCCAGGCTTCGAGTGGTGCTTGATGAGTAACTCCGTGAGAATCAAGCAGGTGAAGTCGGCTATCGGCGGAACCCACGCTCAACGCGAGACGCTACGTAGCCTCGGCCTAAACAAGATCGGCGCTGAGTCAGTGCGCACGCTAAGTGCTGAAGTCGCCGGCATGATCGATCGCGTTAAGCACTTGATTAAAGTGGAGGAGGTCAAATAACTTGGCCATCAAACTTCATCACCTAAGGCCCGCACCAGGTGCTCATAAAGCTAAGACCCGTAAAGGACGAGGCGAGGGCAGTAAGGGCAAGACGGCCGGACGCGGAACCAAGGGCAGCGGTGCGCGCACGACGGTTCGCCCAGGCTTCGAGGGTGGGCAGATGCCGTTGTATATGCGCTTGCCGAAACTGAAAGGTTTCACGAACCCGTTTCGAGTCGAATATCAGGCCGTGAACTTAGATGACATCTCTCGCGTCTTTCCTCAAGGTGGCGCGATCGGGGTTCAAGAGTTAAGCGCCAAAGGTTTGGCCCGTAAGGGGCGCTTAGTCAAGATTCTTGGCACGGGTGAGATGACTTGCGTGGCTCAAGTCTCTGCTCACGCATTTTCATCCAGTGCCGAGAAGAAGATCGTGGCCGCGGGCGGGTCGGTAAACCGGATAAGTAAGTGAACTTAAGCGGGTTACTTGATGCATTCAAGACCCCGGATCTTCGCAAGAAGATCATCTTCACGCTTTCATTACTTGCTGTCTATCGACTAGGCAGCATCGTACCGACCCCTGGGGTCGATTACTCGGCAGTTCAAACTTGCATCAATCAAGTACAAGGCAACTCGCTGTACAACATGATCAATCTGTTCAGCGGTGGCGCACTCTTGCAGCTAGCCGTATTCGCGCTAGGCATCATGCCTTACATCACCGCGAGCATCATCTTGCAATTGCTACGAGTGGTGATCCCTCGCCTAGAGGCACTGAAGAAAGAGGGCCAAGCGGGGCAAGCAAAAATCACGCAGTACACCCGTTACGTCACGATTGGTTTAGCAGTACTTCAGTCGACCACGTTGGTCACCTTGGCTCGCACGCCTGGCGCCTTGCTGCAAGGTTGTAACGAGCGAATAGTCCCTGACACATCTATTCCGGTTCTGTTCACGATGGTTTTGACGATGACAGCCGGCACTGCCGTAGTCATGTGGCTCGGTGAGCTAATCACTGCTCGCGGTGTTGGTAACGGTATGTCGTTGCTGATTTTCACTTCGATCATCGCTGGTATGCCTGGTGGGTTCGTTGCAATTCAGGCAACTGACGGCAACCTGGTGTTCGCAGCGGTGGCAGCCATTGCAATCATCGTTATGGCTGGTGTGGTCTTCGTCGAGCAAGCTCAGCGCCGGATCCCTGTGCAATATGCCAAGCGAATGGTCGGGCGTCGAATGTATGGCGGTGCTTCGACTTACATTCCTTTGAAGGTCAACATGTCGGGTGTTATTCCTGTCATCTTCGCCTCGTCGCTGCTGTATCTGCCCAGCCTGATAGTTCAACTTTCAGGTTCGCAGGCGCCATGGGCTCAGTGGGTGGCTCGAAACTTCTCGGTTGGTGACAGCGCGGCCTACCTAACGCTTTATGCGGTTTTGATCATCTTCTTCGCGTATTTCTATGCGGCAATCACGTTTGATCCGCAAGATGTCGCAGACAACATGAAGAAATACGGTGGGTTTATTCCGGGTATTCGGGCAGGTAAGCCAACGGCCGACTACCTCGATTACGTGCTTTCGCGCTTGATGTTCGTCGGTTCGATCTACTTGACGGTTGTTGCAATCGTGCCGTTCTTCTTCTTTGCGTGGCTTGGCGTGGGCGACAGGTTCTTATTCGGGGGTACAAGTCTGCTCATCATTGTGGGCGTCGGGCTCGACACCGTTAAGCAGATCGAGTCGCAACTTCAGCAAAGAAACTATGAGGGCTTTCTTCGGTAGATGATGCGTTTGTTGGTCATGGGGCCTCCCGGGGCGGGTAAAGGCACCCAGTGTGTGAAGTTGGCCGAACGCTTTGGCGTTCCGCATATTTCTTCTGGGGATCTCTTCAGGCATCACATCTCAAATAAGACCGAGCTGGGTGTGACTGTGCAGAAATACCTTGACTCAGGTGAGTACGTGCCTGACGAAATCACCACCGAAATGGTTCGCAAACGCCTTGACGAACCTGATGCAACTGCGGGTTTTATTTTGGACGGGTACCCGCGCACCACGGGGCAAGTTGGCGATCTTGATTCGATGCTTGCGACCACTGCTAGCGGGCTGAACAAGGTCGTGGTGGTTGAAGTGCCAGACGATGACTTGGTTGCGCGCCTTGCTAAACGAGCTAGAGAACAGGGCCGGGCCGATGACGATGAGAACGTAGTTCGGCGACGCGTTGAGGTCTACCAAGAACAGACAGCACCCGTCCTAGATCTCTACAAAAAGCGCGGCCAAGTGGTCGAAGTGACTGGTTTAGGCAGTGTCGAAGATGTTTTCGACCGAATCGTGACGGCGGTAGGCGCATGAACGTCTCAATTTGCTCAGTGGTATCATTTAACAAATATGCCCAAGAAAGACGGAGCCATCGAGTTGGAAGGGACGATAGTTGAGACCCTGCCAAATGCGATGTTTCGTGTCGAACTCGACAACGGGCACAAAGTTCTTGCACACATCAGCGGAAAGATGCGAATGCACTACATCAGAATTCTCCCTGACGACAGGGTCATCGTTGAGTTATCTCCGTATGACCTTTCGCGCGGCCGCATCATTTACCGCTACAAGTAGATCGATCATTTAGATGAAGGTTCAAGCCAGCGTCAAGAAGATGTGCGACAAGTGCAAAGTCATTCGTCGGCATGGCCGAGTCATGGTCATTTGCGTCAACCCACGTCATAAGCAAAGGCAGGGTTAGATGGCTCGCGTAGTCGGTGTTGACATTCCAAATGACAAGAGAGTTGAGATTGCGCTCACCTCTATATATGGCATTGGGCGGACGAGGGCTCGTGCCACCGTTGAAGCTGCCGGGGTTGACTTTCAGACGCGTGTCAAAGACTTAAGCGAAAGCCAGTTGGCTGCCATTCGTGAGTTCGTTGAGGCGAACTTTCGGGTCGAGGGTGACCTAAAGCGAGAAGTTACCGGTGACATCCGTAGAAAAGTCGAGATTGGTTCTTATCAGGGGTCGCGTCACCGCAAGGGTCTGCCCGTGCGGGGTCAGCGCACTCATACCAACGCGCGAACGCGAAAAGGCCCTCGCACTGCCATCGCCGGTAAGAAGAAGGTAACTAAGTAATGGCTAAAGAAAAGAAGCCGGCTGCGAGTGCAACTAAGTCGAAGCCAAGTGGCCCGAAAAAGCCCCGTAAGCGCGAACGAAAGAACATCGCCCAAGGTCAAGCGCACATAAAGAGCACGTTTAACAACACGATCGTTTCGGTCACTGACCCGCAAGGCGGGGTTATCGCTTGGGCATCTTCTGGCCAAGTCGGTTTCAAAGGGTCTAGAAAATCCACGCCATTTGCTGCTCAGTTGGCGGCTGAAGAAGTCGCTAAGAAAGCAATGGAACACGGCGTGCGCAAGGTTGACATCTTCGTAAAAGGCCCGGGTGCTGGCCGCGAAACTGCCATTAGGTCATTGCAGGCTGCCGGTCTAGAAGTTGGCGTGATTCAAGACGTAACACCGGTTCCGTTCAATGGCACCAGACAATCAAAGAGACGGCGGGTCTAGCTAATGGCGAGATATACCGGGCCTGACTGCAAGCGTTGCCGTCGTGAGAAGACGAAGTTGTTCTTGAAAGGTGCTCGCTGCGACAGCCCGAAATGTGCAATCGAGTCGCGCCCTTACCCGCCAGGTGATCACGGGCGTGGCCGCGTCAAAGAAAGTGAATACTCGATTCAGAAGCGCGAAAAGCAAAAGGTCGCGCGTATGTACGGGGTGCTCGAGCGTCAGTTCCACAACTATTACGAACAAGCTTCGCGTCAACCTGGCAAAACCGGTGAAAACCTATTGACCATTCTTGAGTCGCGCTTAGACAACGTGGTGTTTCGTTCAGGTTTTGCCAAGAGTCGAGACATGGCCCGGCAATTGGTGCGACACGGGCACTTTTTGGTCAATGGCCGACGAGTGAACATCCCGTCGTTTCAAGTAAGCGCCAAAGACGTCATCGAAGTCTCGCCCAAGTCAAGGGATCTAACTCCGTTCATCGTGGCAAGGGCTGAGGCCCCTGAACACACTTCGCCCGCATGGATGGACGTCGTACCTTCGACGATGCGAATACTCATCCATTCGTTGCCAACTCGCGCCCAGATCGATGCGACGGTGCAAGAGCAGCTGATAGTCGAGCTTTACTCGAAGTAGTCAAACTCGGCCCCCTAACTTGGGGGCCTCACACGCACGACTTCATATAGCGGTAGTCGTGAGGAAGGACGGGAATTGTGTTAATTGCACAGCGCCCAGTACTAACTGAAGAGAGCATCACCCCAACGCGCTCAAGGTTCGTTCTTGAGCCACTAGAGCCCGGGTTCGGTTACACGCTCGGCAACTCGCTTCGTCGCACCTTGCTTTCGTCCATTCCGGGGGCGGCAATAACGAGCATTCGGGTTGAAGGTGTGCCCCATGAGTTCACCACGATCGAGGGCGTCATGGAAGACGTCACCGAGATGATCTTGAACATCAAAGAGATCGTGGTTGCTAGCGATAACGATGAGCCAAGCATCATCAGACTGGTGAAATCTGGCCCAGGTGAAGCGAAGGTCTCAGACATAACGGTGCCTGCTGGGGTGCAGGTATTCAACCCTGATTTCAAGATTGCCACCCTCAATAAGTCGGGTCGCATCGACATTGAGATGGTCGTCGAGCGAGGCCGTGGCTACGTGACCGCCGCCCAGAACAAACAGTTCGATCAAGAGATCGGGCGTATCGCGGTTGATTCGATCTATTCACCGGTAACCAAGGTGACTTACAAGGTCGAGGCCACTCGTGTCGAGCAGCGCACCGACTTCGATCGTTTGGTGGTCGATGTCGAAACTAAGCCATCGATGAAGCCGCGTGACGCTGTCGCAAGTGCTGGCGGCACGTTGGTCGAACTATTCGGTCTAGCTCGCGAACTCAACGCTTCGGCCGAAGGAATCGAACTCGGGCCATCACCGATGGACGCTTTCGCTGCTGAGCAAATGACGATGCCAATCGAGCAACTCGACCTGACGGTTCGTTCGTATAACTGCTTAAAGCGAGAGGGCATTCACGTGCTAGGTGACTTGGTCGGGCGAAGTGAGGCCGACTTGCTAGATATTCGTAACTTCGGCAGCAAGTCAATAGACGAAGTAAAGGCCAAGCTCACGATGTTGGGTCTGCAACTAAAAGACAGCCCACCCGGCTTTGACCCAACCAAGAACCCCAATTACTACATTGACGAAGACGAAGACCTAACAGAAGACGAGCGCTACTAACAATGCCCAAGCCAGCAAAAGGTGCTCGATTAGGCGGTAGCCCGGCTCACGAGCGACTCATGCTCTCGAACCTGGCTACCTCGCTGTTTCAGCACGGCCGCATCACGACCACCAAGGCGCGTGCTAAACGCTTGCGCCCTTTTGCCGAGCGCATCATCACCATCTCTAGACGCGGTGATCTTTCATCGCGTCGAAAGGTGATGACTGTCATTCGAGATAAAACGGTGGTGCACGAGTTGTTCACCAGGATCGGCCCAGCAAACGTCGGTCGCGACGGCGGCTACCTGCGCATCATCACGATTGAAAATCGCAAAGGCGACGATGCGCCGATGGCTGTAGTCGAACTGGTTGACCCGGGTGCCCAAGAGGTAGTGGCAGAGGCCGAAGGTGTTGCTAAGTCTGCTGCCAAAGAGCCTAAAGAACCAAAAGACGGCGAGGGCTCAAAACCGCAAGAGTGAGCGAAGAGACGATTCGTTTACGAATCGATTTAGCTTATGACGGCACTGACTTTGCAGGGTGGGCCAGGCAGCCCGATCAACTCACGGTACAAGGTGCGCTAGAGAAATCTCTCGCGGTTTTGGCTGGGTCTGCAGACGCGGTGTTGACGGTTGGCGCGGGCCGAACTGATGCAGGCGTGCATGCGCGAGCCCAGGTCGCACACGTCGACTTCCCTGCAAGCGCTTGGCAGCAACTCAACAGCACCGCGGTCGAAAAGCTAAATGCGCTAACCCCGTCCAGTGTCACG
>Ga0194116_10002297_pt1 | contig 25049 bp, 23 predicted proteins | sample TA2MahsurfametaG_4_FD_148617 | JGI IMG/M metagenome (GOLD analysis project Ga0194116, IMG submission 148617) | Freshwater microbial communities from Lake Tanganyika, Tanzania - TA2015008 Mahale S9 surface | ecosystem: Environmental > Aquatic > Freshwater > Lake | place: Tanzania: Lake...
AATCAACCACAGTATTCAATGTTGTGGCGGGTTATTGAAGGTGAAGTTATTCCAACTTCAGAGGAAAATGGCATCTCTCAAATTGTTTGGTCTCCAATGGCACAAGGTGTTTTGACCGGTAAATATTTTCCTGGTAAAGCTGCTCCTGCAGGATCTCGGGCAACTGACCCTAATGGCTCCCGAATGATTGAACGTTGGATGAGAGATGATGTTCTAAACGCCGTACAGAACTTAAAGCCAATCGCAGCTGACCTCGGAATCTCTCTTGGTCAGTTATCAATTGCTTGGGTGCTTCAAAATCAAAATGTTGCATCAGCAATTGTCGGCGCAAGCAAGCCAGAGCAGATTATCGAGAACATTCAAGCTGCAGATATTGTTCTAGAAGCAGATGTAATGAAGCGCATTGATGAGGTAGTTGGTTCAGTGGTTGAGCGAGATGTAAAGCAAACCATCTCACCTAACCCGCGCGCTTAATTTATATTTTTCGCATTATCTATTAGTTCGTTGGTCAGAATCCGACGAGCGAACAAAAAGAGAATCAAGTGCAGTATGCCGCCGAGCACGAACGGCAATCTCAACGCGAATTCTCTGTTGCCAAATAGCTCGGCAAAGGCAATTACGCCTCCCCCAACCAGCGAACCTATTGGCATTAAACCCAGGCCAAAAAATCGATAAGTGCTATTTACACGCCCTAACAGCTGATCTGGAATGATCTGTTGACGAAGCGAAACGGTAATAACATTCCACAATACTGCAAGAAGCGTCGATAACAAACTAAAAATCCAAACTAGAACCCAATTTGAAACGAGTCCAGTGGCAATCATCAACACAGCTGCACCAAACATAAATAACTTCAGTGAAGTTCCTGGACCAATTAGTTTTGTTATTCGGTGTGCAACTACACCGCCAATAATTCCGCCAAGTGCAGCCCCCGTTCCCAATATGGCAAACTCAAGCACTGAGGTTTGAAGTATCTCTTGAGCAAACAAAATATATGTTGCTACCGCCATAGCAGATAAAGCATTCATCAAACCCAAATAGATTGCCAGTGGCCGAAGCAGATTATGTTGCCAGAGCCAGCTCAACCCTTCCTTAAGTTCTCTACGCCAATTACCTCCAGTTTCCGAATCAAACTCTCGAACAGCATTAAAGTTTCCAGCTATCGCTGCCATCATTGCTGCCGCAATGAAAAATGAGCCACCGTTTATAAAAAAAGGTAGGTATATGGCAAGTCCTATAATGAAACTTCCAAGCAGTGGACCAATAAAGCTGTTAACCACAAACTCAGCTGACCAAAGTCTGCCATTTGCTTTTTCAAGTAGTGGTTTTTCAACAATTGCCGGCAAAACTGTCTGGGCTGAATTGTCTCTCAGAACTTCAGCGCAACCTGCAATAAATGTAGCGATTAATAGCACGGAATACAAAAAGTAATTTGTTTCAATCTTTACAACATTAATATCCTTCAGGCCAACTAATTGATTTTGCTGGAGCAGGACAAGTAAGCCAATGATGATCGTTACCACGCCTCGGATTAAATCCATACTAATAATTAATTTTTTTCGATCAAGACGATCAGTTATCACACCTGCTGGTAAAGAAAAAAGAAGCCAGGGCAATCTGGCCATTACTGCAATCAAAGCAATCAAAATTGGAGATCTGGTTACTGCTGAGGCTAACCACGGGTAAGCGATTAAAGCAATACCATCGCCTAAGTTAGACACTATGGCAGACCTAAAGAGTTGGTAATACCTTGAACCAAGCTTTTCAGCGTGAGACTTACTCAATCAATTCCCCTGAAAGAAGATAAAACACCGTCTATCAAGTTGAAGTCTAGTGTTGCTAGGTATTAGAGTTATTTCCATAACTAAATAAGCACTTGAGTGTCTAGGGGAAGCCGGTCGGAATCCGGCACTGTCCCGCAACCGTAGGTCGTATACGAAAGTAGCCAAACGACAAGTCGGAGTGCCTAGCAAGTGTGCGACAACATAAACCCGTCGTGGACAGCGGGCGGAGTCCAAAATCTGGTCTTCGCCCTCGCATTATTGTGAGGGCATTTTGATTTCCAGTAAGACACCGTTTCTGCTTGCGACCGTAATTGAAACGGAGAATCAGTGTTAAAAGTTACATTTAGAATTTTCTTTGCGGTTTTATTTATTGTTGGTTTGACTGCTCCTGCAGCTGCATCGTCATATCGCTATTGGGGTTTTTTCACTGGATCTGATGGTGCCTGGACTATGGCGCTGGTTGGAGCTAACGAAAACATTCCAACAGATGGCTCAGTTGATGGCTGGAGATTTGGTGTAGGCACTGATACTCAAACGCCTGAGCCAAGAGAAATGCCAGATTTTGAAGCAATGTGTCCAGGATCTGAGCAGGTAGAAGGATTAACTCGAGTTGCCGTTGTTATTGATTTTGGTGACTTAGAACAAGCACCTAGTGGCGAAACTCCACCTACTAATCGAGTGGAATGCATAACTATGCCAACTGGTGGATCAAGTGCGGATGCACTTGCAATGGCTGCCAATGTCCGCGCTGATGGAGGATTTGTTTGTGGAATCGAAGGATTTCCAGCCAACGAGTGTGGGGCTGAAGTTACTGACCTCAACACAGAAGCGCAATCAGAAACAACTGCAGTAGAAGAAGTTGATGAGATCCCACAATCAGAAGTAATTAATGAGGGTGGAAATACTCTCATTTATGCAGGGGTAATTACGGTTATCGTTTTAGTGATTGTTTTTGCAGTTAGCCGCAATAAAAAATGACTGCGCAGTTGACTAGTTTCGCAACCAAAAACAAAACTGAGCGTTGGCTTCATCCATTAGCTTGGTGGGTTTGGGGATTAGCAGCTGCAACGCTTGCAATTGCTGCAGAAAATTGGTTTATCCACGTATCAATTTGTGCTGCAATCATCTCAGTTGTTTACTTGAAACGCCCCAATGCCTCTTGGGGAAATTCAATTTCTATACTTTTCAGAATCGCTCTTTTTGTTATTTTTTTTCGATTAATGATTGAAGTTATCTTTGGCGTACATTTTGGTGGACCAGTTTTATTGGCCCTACCCGAAATTCAATTACCCCGATGGCTCGGCGGCATCAAACTAGGTGGCATCCTTGGAGCAACCGGAGCACTAGCAGCACTTGTGCACGGTTTCAAACTTGCTACCGTGATTGTTGCTGCTTCAGCTCCAGCGACATTAGTTCCTCCAAATTTACTTTTAAAGTCATTGCCTAACGCGATTTATGAAGCAGGGCTGGTTACGGTAATTGCCGTTGGGTTCTTACCTACCTTGAGTGCGGATGCACGACGGATCAAAAAGTCAGCAGCTCTTAGGGGCAAACCTGTTGTTGGACTGCGTCAAAACATTAAGTTGATGATGCCGCTAATTGACAGTTCATTAAATAGAGCCGTAACTCTTTCAAATGCAATGGAATCTAGAGGATTTGGTAAAACCAGATTGAACGTTGTTAACGCAAATCTTATTGGTTTATCACTTATTGGTGGACTTTTTCTATTGATGATTTCAATTTATCAAGTATTGAGAAATCCACTCAATGTTATCGGTTTAAGTCTACTTATTCTCTCGATATCCAGTATTACATTATCAATTGTTTTAAGTGGAAAATTTCGACTTAGAACTCGACTTGAAAAATTAGAATTCCGCTCACCTGAAGTATGGATTATTGCATCGTCTGCAATCGGCGTATGGTTAGGACTTGCACAAGCACTCCCCTTACTTGCATTGATTCCTGCATTATTTATTTGTTTTTTTACACCTATCTGGTTATCTCCACAAATTCCAAAAGGATTTCAAAGATGATCAAATTTAAGGCTGTGTCTTTCGCTTATCAACAAAACTCTGCAGTGATCATTCGAGATTTTAATGCCGAGCTTAAGCCGGGCGAGTTCAATTTAGTTGTGGGCAAAACCGGGTCAGGTAAGTCAACTTTGTTAAATCTAATTAACGGCTCTGCCCCGCATCTAACTGGCGGTTTGTTGGCAGGAGATATTGAGGTTTTTGGTTTCAATACAATGTCATATAAGCCAAGAGATCTTGCAGAAACTGTCGGCGTAGTTGGGCAAAAACCTAGAGATGGTTTTGTAACAAGTACTGTCAAAGAAGAATTAGCATATTCGCTAGAGTGTCAAGGCGTTGATATACGAGTTATGCAACAGCGAATTGATGAAACTTCTGAATTGGTTGGCTTAAAAGACTCTTTAGCCAAACCCCTAGAAATACTTTCAGCTGGAATGCAGCAGAGGGTCGCAATTGCATCTGTATTAGTCAATCGACCTAAAGTTCTTGTGCTCGATGAGCCGACCAGTGCGTTAGACCCTCCAGCAGCCGAGGAAGTCCTTGGTATATTGCAAAGGCTTACTTATGAATTAGGAATTTCTATCGTAGTTGCTGAACACCGTCTAGAGCGAATCCTTCAATTTGCTGATCGGCTAATTTATGTACCAGGCGAAGGGTCTCGGATTTTAGTTGGTGATGTTAAGAGCATTATTCCTAATGTCGATCTAGCTCCACCCATCGTTCAACTTGCAAAGCAACTTAACTGGCAACCTACACCTCTAAATGTGCGTGCTGCTAAGAAATTTACGGCACCTTTATTACAGTCTTTAACACCAATAATTAAACCAAGTAGTGAGCATGCAGAAGTGCTCTCAACTTTATCAAATGTCACGGTTAGATTTGCGAATGTTCAAGCCTTAAATGGAATTTCATTTTCCATTCAATTTGGCGAAACTCTTGCAGTTCTGGGTAAAAATGGTGCTGGAAAGTCAACGTTACTGGCAACATTAGCTGGGTTAATCAAACCTGATTACGGAGATGTTAATCTGCTAAATCTAGATCCTGCAAAATTATCTGGTAAAGAATTCTTAAAATACATTGGTTTTGTTCCACAAGAGCCTGCTGACTTACTCTTGCAAACCACTATTGATGAAGAATGCGCACTTACTGACCAAATTTCAGGATTACCGGATGGTACTACCAAAAATCATGTAAAGAAATTCTTGCCAGAAATTAGTTTCACGCAGCACCCATTAGATTTATCTGAAGGTCAACAATTGTTACTTACATTATCAATAGTTTTAGTTAATTCTCCCAAACTCATTCTGCTCGATGAGCCAACGCGGGGACTTGACTACTTCGCAAAAAATCAATTAATAAACCACCTGAAAAAACTAAAAACATCCGGGATATCAGTAGTCGTGGCAACTCATGATGTTGAACTGGTTGCTGAGTTAGAGGCACGCGTTGTGTTGCTTGCTGATGGCGGAATTATTGCAAACGGCCCTGCACGAGAAGTTCTTCTTGAATCAATTGATTACACTCCACAAATTACTCGTGCATTTGCTCCACTAAATCTACTTACAATTCAAGAAGCTGTAGATGCCATCCAACTTGCAGGCTAAATTCGCGATAGTAATTACACCAGCGCTCTTGATGCTTACTTCTGCGATTGGCATTATTGCGTTTAGTTGGCCATTAATCTTAACTTCAGAATCTCTCATCTCACCATATTTTGCTCCTGTATTAACTGCGCTGATTTTGTCAGTTTCGCTCTTAGCCGTTTTCACGGCAATTTCGTCTGGGAACCTACATTCCAAGGCGATTGCTCTGCTGGGTCTACTTGCGGCATTAATTGCTGCAGCAAGACTTCTTGGTGCGCATGCGTTTGGAATTGAGCCGATGTGGGCATTCATAGTAATTGCTGGGCGTGCACTCGGACCAACAATTGGATTTAGCGCTGGTAGCTTGGGTATGGTGTCAAGTGCGGTAATTACTGGTGGTATTGGACCGTGGTTGCCCTTTCAAATGTTGGCAGCAGGATGGGTTGGATTGATTGCAGGTTTGATACCAATTCCCAAAAACAAAATTGAAGTACCGTTGTTGGCAATTCTTGGTGCATTACTTAGTTTGATTGTTGGCTTACTTTTGAATCTCTGGTTCTGGCCAACTGCAACTGTTGGTAACGTTGCAATTGAATTTCTACCCGGAGCGCAGATTACTGATAACTTAAATCGACTAATGCTCTATTCAATTACAACCAGTGCTACGTTTGACATCCCTAGGGCGATAGTCACTTTCACCCTAATTATGCTAATCGGTGGAGGAATGTTAAGAACCTTAAGACGAATAACGCGACCCACAAAATTTGTCCTTCAGGAGAATTTGAATTGAGTAAATCTGATCAGTTAAGAAGTGTTGCAAGCGAAATTGGTTTGGCAGATTCAGCAGCAAGGCGAAAGGCGGTTACCTCGTTAGCGGAAGTTCCTGGCGCATTAGGCAGTTTCGCTGCAGAACTTGCTGCTACTAACTGTTTGGCTAAAGAAACGGTTTTAGTATGTTCCAATCCTTCAGATTTTCTTCAGTCCGCTGCTGCATCAAATTCAATTGAGATATTTGAGCGTCCACCAAGTGCAAGTGATTTGATTGCAATTGCCGCAGGTGATCGATTGTCAGATGTCGAGTATGTCTTTACTCGGATTATTTGCAATAGAGACTTTGTTCAACTTTTAGGTTTTAAAGCAACGGATGATGCTGTTTGGCAGCAAGCAATTGTAAATTTAAGAGATTTGTTTAAGCAAATAAATGCGGAAACGTTATCGGAACTAATTGATCACTTTCATACCGAACCTATTCTCGAATTGGCGATGCAAATTGCTTCCACTATTGCTAGGCGCACACCAGTGATTATTGACGGCACTAGAGCCCTACTTGCAGCATCAATAGTTTTTGAGTTTTCAGTTGCAGCTCGGTCCTGGCTCTTCGTGGCTGATTCACCAGCTTCTCCCGCCGGAATGGCTCTCTTCAAACATCGTAATTGGATTTCTTTGCCAGCCAATCAAGTTTCTGCTGGTGATGGATTAGCAGGAATTGCTGCCATTAGTTTGGCCCGGACCGCAGCCCTACTAGTTCGAGGCTAAATCTGCATATCCTCGGAGGTTTTCATAAGGTTAGCCCATGACAAACACAACTCTTAAGTTTGCCGCCACCGCACCGGCAACGGCAGCAACTGACGTACTGGTTATTGGCGTGATAGAAGTAAACAAGAAATTAACAATTCTGCCTAAATCAATAACTGCAACTCAAAGCAAAAAAATTCTAAGTGCATTAGCTGCCGTAGGGGCAACTGGAAAACCGGGAGAACAAATCCGAATCCCAAGTTCCGGCATCGCTTCTGCTAAATCAATTCTTGCAGTTGGCATCTGGTCAGAAATTTCCACTGAACAACTTCGCGCACTTGCTGGCTGGCAACAAAAGAGTTAACTATGCCCTTCGAGATCAAGATCAAGCAGACGCCAAAGCAGTTGCCGAAGGTGCAATGCTCGCAGCTTATGCATTCACTGAGTTCAGAAAAGACTCACTTGCTGATCAAAAAATGCCAGTTTCAAGCATCACCGTGCACTCCAAGCATGGTAGCAAAAATATGGCGACGGAAATTTCTAAGTTGATTAATGCAATTCACTTCGCTCGCGATCTTGGCAATACTCCTCCAAGTCATCTCCCACCCGCTGAGTTTGTATCACGTGCAAAAAAGTCAATTGGGACCAGACCAATTACTGCAACTATTTGGGATGAAAAGAAGTTAATTGCTGAGGGCTTTGGTGGGATTATGGGTGTTGGTCAAGGTTCGTCCCGGCCGCCCAGGCTTTTGAAATTGGAATACAAACCAAAAGGAGCAAAAAAGCATCTAGCGTTAATCGGAAAAGGAATTACGTTTGATACTGGTGGAATTTCGCTTAAGCCTGGATTAAATATGCACGATATGAAGTTTGATATGAGCGGAGCAGGTGCCGTAGTTGCATCAATAATTGCGATTGCTGATCTTGGTATCAAAGTTCATATCACTGCTTGGGCTGCTTTAGCTGAAAATATGCCTAGCGGAACAGCTAGTAGACCTGGTGATGTTCTAAAAATTTACGGTGGCAAGACAGTGGAGGTGCTAAACACTGATGCCGAAGGTCGATTAGTTCTCGCAGATGCAATTGTAAAAGCTTTGGAATCGAAGCCAAACTATATGGTTGATGTGGCAACATTAACTGGTGCACAAGTTCTTGGAATGGGATTAAGAACAGGTGCAATTATGGCTAACGATGAAGAATTCAGAACTGATGTACACGAGGCTGCAAAGGCAACTGGTGAAGATATGTGGCCGATGCCGCTACCTGAATTTCTGCGTGCTGAAATCAATTCATCAGTTGCAGATTTGGCCAATATTGGTTCGGGTAAAGGTGGCGGAATGCAGCTAGCTGGAATTTTTCTTCGCGAGTTTGTGCCAAAGACACTTCCTTGGGCTCACCTCGATGTTGCTGGTCCTGCATATAACCAAGGGTCGGCTTATGCGTACAACACTATTGGCTCTACTGGTTTTGCCATTCGAACCTTGGTTGAGTTGGCGCGCCGAATTTCCATTAGGTGACCAAGGTAATAACACCTTTTTTCAATACACCCGCTCAAGAACCAGAGGTATCTGAGAGGATTGGCACAACAAATCGCGATGGAGGCAGCAGTGAGTGATCGATTTGACATAGTGATTCTCGGTGGCGGATCAGGTGGATATGCGTGTGCCCTGCGCGCGAGTCAATTAGGTCTAAAAGTCGCACTCATAGAAAAGGACAAGCTTGGTGGAACTTGTTTACATCGAGGGTGTATTCCAACTAAAGCATTACTACATGCGGGCGATGTAGCCCATACCGTTAAACATTCGTCAGAGTTTGGGGTTAACTCGACTTTGACAGGTATAGATATGGTGGCTGTTAACTCCTACAAAGATGGAGTTGTTAATCGCTTATATAAAGGACTGCAAGGCTTAGTAAAGCATCGTGGAGTTACCTATTTTGAAGGTGCTGGAAAATTAGTATCTGCCGATACGGTAGAAGTTAATGGTCAAAAAGTGTCAGGTAAATATGTTGTGTTAGCAACAGGTTCAAATTCCAAGACTTTGCCAGGATTAGAAATTGATGGCGATAAAGTTATTACTTCAGAACATGCGCTAAATCTAAACTCAGTTCCTGCTAAAACCATAATCTTAGGTGGCGGCGTGATTGGTGTTGAGTTTGCTGGTGCTTGGAATGCACTGGGATCGGATGTAACAATAATTGAAGGTTTACCTAGACTAATTCCTGCAGATGATGAAGATATGAGCAAGGGATTAGAAAAAGCATTTAGAAGACTGGGAATAAAATTTAATGTTGGAGTTCGGTTCAAATCAGTTACAAAATCTGCATCTGGAGTAAAAGTAACTCTGGAGGATGGGAAAGAATTTAATGCTGACCTAATGCTGGTAGCGGTTGGTCGAGGACCAAGTTCAAGATTAATGGGATATGAAGAAGTTGGGGTCAACTTCGCTGGTGAACATATTGCAGTTAATGAATATTGCCAAACAAATGTTCCTAATGTTTATGCAGTGGGCGATTTGATTCCAGGTCCGCAACTAGCTCACGTTGGTTTTCAAGAAGGCATTTTGGTAGCTGAACATATTGCTGGTCTAGATCCTCGCCCGATTGACTATGCAGGAGTACCTAGAGTTACCTATTGTGATCCAGAAGTTGCATCAATGGGGCTTACCGAAGTTCAAGCTGCTGAGAAATACGGACAAGAAAACATTGCCACATTCAAGTATGACCTAGCTGGCAATGGAAAAACCCAGATCCTGAAATCAGCAGGATTAATTAAGTTGATTCGGGTTAAGAATGGACCCGTAGTTGGTATTCATATGGTTGGTGCTCGAGCAGGTGAAATGATTGCAGAGGCTCAGTTGATTTATAACTGGGAAGCAATGCCTGAAGATGTGGCGCCACTTCTGCACGCTCATCCAACAGTTTCTGAAGCGATGGGTGAGGCACACCTTGCTCTCGCAGGTAAGCCGTTACATGTCCACGATTAGCAATAGAGTTACCCACCTGGGTTAAAGGAGAAACGATGTCACAACGCGTAGTAATGCCAGCGCTTGGCGAGTCTGTAACTGAGGGAACCGTAACTAGATGGCTTAAGAATGTTGGTGACTCGGTTGCTATGGATGAACCTTTGCTTGAAGTTTCAACTGACAAAGTGGATACGGAGATTCCAGCTCCAGTAGCAGGTGTGTTACTTGAAATCTTGGCACCAACGGACTCGGTAGTTCCGGTTGGTGCTGAACTTGCAGTTATCGGTGCGGCAACCGAAACTTCAAATACTGCACCAGCTGCTCCAGCACCAGTTACAAAAGCACCAGAACCAACTCCCGTGGCTTCAGTTGCTCCTGTGGTTACACCAACATCGATAGCACCAACACCGGCACCAAAACCTGTGCCAGCACCTGTACCAAGTGTTCAGCCAGCTCCCGCTCCAGTAATTACTGCTCCAGTTGCTGTGGAAACAACACCTGTTGCCAACGCTGACGAATCAGATGCAGTTAGCGCTGGTGCATACGTGACACCATTAGTAAGAAAAATGGCTGAAGAACTTGGTGTTGATTTAAACAAAGTTGTTGGCACTGGAGTAGGCGGAAGAATTAGAAAATCAGATGTACAAGCGGCTGCTGCGCCTCCCCAAGCAGCAACGTCATCTGCTCCTGCACCCAATTCTCAAACTGCACCTAAGCAAACAGCTCAACCAGTGACTGAATCGCCACTTCGTGGACGCACCGAAAATATGTCTCGCTTGCGAAAAATTATTGCACAGCGAATGGTTGAATCACTTCAAGTTAGTGCGCAACTAACAACAGTAGTTGAAGTTGATATCACCAGAATTGCCCGCTTGCGCGACAAAGTAAAGAAAGACTTTGAAGCTCGCGAAGGAGTTAAGTTAACATTCTTACCATTCTTTGTTAAAGCAGCAGTTGAAGGTCTGAAGGCACACCCCGTTGTTAACGCGTCTATGGATATGGATGCCGGAACAATCACCTATCACGATGCTGAACACATCGGAATTGCGGTGGATACCGAACGAGGATTATTGGTTCCGGTGATGCGTAATGTTGGCGATCTATCAATTGCTGGAATTAGCCGAAGAATTGCAGACCTGGCTGATCGCACTCGTCGCTCTCAAGTTGGTCCTGATGAATTATCTGGTAGTACTTTCACAATTACAAATACTGGAAGTCGCGGTGCATTGTTTGACACGCCAATTATTAATCAACCAAATGGGGCAATCCTTGGGCTTGGTGCCGTAGTTAAACGTCCTGCAGTAGTAAGTGATGAAACAGGTGCCGAATCCATTGCAATTAGATCTATGTGTTACCTATCGCTTTCTTACGATCATCGCTTTGTCGACGGTGCCGATGCAGCACGCTACTTGTCTGCACTCAAGAATCGATTAGAAGCTGGTCAGTTTGAGGGAGATTTAGGACTGTAATGCGTATAGCCATTACAGGTGCATCTGGACTTATTGGCTCTGCGCTTTGCGCTTCACTTGCATCCGATGGGCATCAGGTTTTAAAACTAATCCGCACAGCATCTTCATCTCCTGATGAATTAACTTGGGATGTTAACAAAGGACTAGATAAACCATCCGCGCTTGAGGGTATTGATGCTTTAGTGCATTTAGCTGGCGCGGGAGTTGGTGACAAAAGATGGAGCGATAGCTACAAGAAAGAAATTAAAGAATCTCGTGTTATTGGCACTGAAACAATTTCACGCACACTTGCCAATCTCAACCAACCTCCTAGTGTCTTAATAAGCGCATCAGCAATTGGCTGGTACGGCGATACTGGAATTGAGAAAGTTGATGAGGCAACGCCTGCAGCAAGTGGATTCTTACCCGAAGTTGTGCAATCTTGGGAAGCAGCAGCAGATGCAGCGCGATCTGCTGGAATTAGAGTGGTTCACCCCCGTACTGGTTTAGTTATGAGCTCTAAGGGTGGTGCGCTTGCCAAGCTCGTACCACTATTTAAGTTGGGTCTAGGAAGTCCACTTGGTACTGGTAGGCAGTATTGGTCATTTATCTCATTAAGCGACGAAGTCAAAGCCATCAAATATTTGATACATAAAAAAGAAATATCTGGTCCAGTTAACTTAACTGCACCAACGCCAGTTACAAATGCCGAAGTGAGTAAAACGCTAGCAAAATTACTCCATCGACCTATGCTTCCAATTGGAGTTCCTAGCCTGATTCTCAAAACTGCGTTGGGAGAATTTAGCCAAGAAGTGCTTGGAAGTACTCGAGTAATTCCAGCGGTGTTACAGCGAAATGGATTTGGTTTTGATCATCCAACTATTGCTCTTGCTTTGAAATCCGCTTTAGCGAAATGACTAAATCTGCTGAAGTTGTTGTAATCGGTGCTGGATTAGCTGGACTTACCGCTGCTCGAGGATTAGTTAAAGCCGGCCTTAGCGTTGAATTGATTGAAGCAAGTGCCGAAATTGGTGGTCGAATCCGCACCGAAAATTTTGATGGCTTTCAGCTTGATCATGGTTTTCAGTTGTTCAATCCAGCATATCCAGCAGCTCGAAAAGTATTGAATATAAATGAACTTGAACTTAGAAAGTTTAGCAAAGGTATTCGTATACTCTTGGATAACGAAATAATTCAATTTGGAACAAATCCCAGTGAGTCACTAAATTTTATCAAGAGTTTTAATCGTACTGGATTAATTAATCTGGCTAGATATTTGTTATTGACTTTGTTTTCTGGCGAAGAGAAACGAAAAAGTCGAGCTGATCTACCAGCATATGAGATATTACAAAATATTTGTAATGATGATCAAATTATTAATCAGATTCTGATTCCTTTTCTTTCTGGAGTGTTTTTAGAAAAGAATCTAAACGTATCTAGACATTGGCTTGATGAAGTTCTTAGATATTTTGTACTTGGCTCACCAGGCATTCCTAGGTATGGAATGCAGCAAATACCCATGCAACTAAGTAGAGGGGTTACTGAATTCATTTCACTAAATACCAAAGTTGAATCAATAGATACTGGAGTTGTAAACACGTCAACTGGTATCCGAGCGCCAAAATATATTGTCCTTGCTGCAGATCCAGTTAGCATTGCTAGTTTGCTTGGCCTACCAATGCCAAAGATGAATTCTGTAATCACTTGGTACTTTACTATTAGCCACAGATATCGAGGTAGCAGAACCAAATTACTTGCCATTGATGGTTCATCAAATCCAGGTCCACTGATAAATTCAGCAGTGCTAACTGATGTAGCGAAAAGCTATGCGCCAAGAGGGCAAGATTTGGTCTGTGGATCAGCATTGAGCGATGACTTTGAAGTTATTGATAAAGTAAAAAACCATATCGCCCTTATGCATACTCTTAACCCTGCGCATCTCAACTTCTTAAAGTCATTCCGAATAGATAATGCGCTGCCTGAAACAGGCTACCTCAGAAAACTTGACTTAACGAATTTCAAGGCAAAAAACATATATATTTCATCCGACCTAATTAGCACTCCCTCAATAAATGGAGCTGTATCTGCAGGCCAAGAGGCAGCTGATCAAATTGTATTAAAGGAATTAAGGAGTTAGAAAATATGAATCGGTACATCATGGCAACAAGCGGAGGATTTCTACCAACCGATCGTTGGACCTCAGTGATTCCTGGAAAAACAGTTTTACGTATGTTGCAGTTAACAAAGAAAACTAGGCCAAGAATCTGCTTTATTCATACAGCAAGTGGTGATGATCAAGCTTATCTAACTCGTTCTTATGCTGCTATGTCTGAAATTGGTTGCGATGTGAGCCATTTGCAATTATTCACGCAACCAAATGCTCCGGTACGTGAGCAAATTCTCAAGTCCGATGTTATTTGGGTTGGTGGCGGATCAGTTGCTAATCTATTAGCTGTTTGGCAATTGCATGAAGTTGATGTTGCACTTCGAGAAGCCTATGAACAAGGATGCATCTTGGGCGGCGTGAGTGCAGGTTCAATCTGCTGGCATCTTGGTGGTCCAACTGATTCATTTGGTCCAAAACTTCAGCCAATTACAAATGCACTTGGCATCTTGCCGTTTGGCAATGGCGTGCACTACGACTCTGAAGCTCAGCGACGTCCAATGGTGCATGACCTAGTTGCAGCTGGTGTTTTTAATCATATTTACGCAACGGATGACCGAGTAGGAATGCTTTATCAAAACGAGCAGCCCGTTGAAGTAATAACCGATCGTGAAAATTTAGATCCCACTACATCACCAGCAGCTTATTCAATAACAAAATCCGCAGGTGAAGTAGTTGAATCTAGGTTAGCCCCCGGATTAATAAATTAAACTACCTGCTTTTCTTTTCGCCACAAGTTACTTGGCCACCACACTTTGCTCCCGAGCTCATAAGCGAGTGCAGGCACTAGTAAACTTCGCACAATAATTGTGTCGAGTAAAACACCAAAAGCAACGGTGAATCCAAGTTGGGCCAAAAACACGAGCGGCAGTACACCTAGCACACCAAAAGTGGCAGCAAGCACAACACCAGCAGAGGTAATCACGCCACCTGTAACAGTAAGTCCTTTTAATATTCCTGGACGCGTTCCCAATTTGATTGCCTCTTCGCGAACTCTGGTCATTAAGAAAATGTTGTAGTCAATGCCTAAAGCAACTAAGAATACGAAGGCAAAAAGCGGGAAGGCAGCATCAGTAGCAGGAAATCCAAAAATGTGCTCGAAAACTATCTGAGATGCACCTAGTGCTGCAGCAAATGAAAGAACCACAGTGACTAGCAATAAACTCGCTGACAGTAAACTGCGCAAAAGAATTGCAAGAATAACTGCGATTACTAACAACACAATTGGAATAATCACCCGGACATCTCTAGATGATGCCTGATCAGTGTCATAACCAATAGCTGTTGTGCCGCCGACCAGAATAGTTGAATCTACTTGCTTAACTTCTGATCGAATGATTGGAATCAATTCGCGCGACTGAACTGAATCCGCAGCAAACTCAAGTGTCGCTTCAAGTTGAATAAAACCATCAACCACCTTTGGTTCAGGTTGTGGAGCGCCGGGGATAACTGGACCCGTGAGCGTCGGTACCACGTTTTGAATTCCATCAATTTGATTCAACACAGTTGTTACCTGAGCAACTTGTGCCACTGGTACCAGCACAACCGTCGGCTGTCCCTGCCCACCTGGGAAAGATTCTTCCAATTTTTCTTGTCCAATTACTGAATCAGGACGCTCAGTAAAACTCTCGGTAAATGGAATACCGTCAGTGTTTAGTTGAGTTGCAAAGCCAGCGAGAATTGAAAGCAGTAAACCAGTGCTAATCCAAACGCGACGAGGATGGTTTCCTACGAGTTTCGCAACTCTTGACCAAAGGCCAGAAAGCTTTTCATCTTCAGCATCAAAGCGTGGAATTTTTGGCCAGAAAATGAATCTTCCAAAAATAATTAATAATGCTGGCAACAAAGTTAACTGCGTTAGCATGGCCACTGCCACACCAACTGATCCAACAGGCCCAAGGCCTCGATTACTTGAAAGTTCACTAACTAACAGAACCATTAATCCAGCAATAACTGTTGATCCAGACGCGAGAATGGGCTCAACAACACCACGCCAAGCTACTCGCATTGCTTCAAACGGCGTTTTGTGATGATGTAACTCTTCACGATAGCGAGCAATCAGTAGCAAGGCATAATCTGTTGCCGCTCCAATTACCAAAACAAATAAAATTCCTTGCGACTGTCCATTCAAATCTAGCCAGCCTTCACGAGCCATCAAGTAAACAATTGCCCCTGCGCTGGTCAAGGCAAGCAAAGCTGATGCAAGTGGCAAAATCCAGAGTAATGGCGAGCGATAAACAAATATCAATATGATTGCTACCACGCCTAAAGTGGTTTGAAGCAAAGTGGTGTCAATCTCACCAAATGCACCAAAGAAATCAGCAAGAATTCCACCTATGCCAGTTACGTGAAATTCAAGTCCAGCTAAACCTTCAGCATCTTCTCGGATAAATTCGACAATCGCTGGCAAGGCTTCTTCACCATTACTTAACAATTTTTCTAGTGCTTGATTATCAAGTGGCAAACTTGCGAGCACAGCATTGCCATCAGGGCTTGGAATTGGAGTAATGGGAATTTCAGTTACTAGAAAATCTGAAACTCTATTGTTAGTGCCTGGTATCACTTTACTAGGAAGCTGATCCAAATAAACAGATATCTCTTGGAATGCAGCTGGGGTAATTGGTCCTGAAAAGAGTAAAAGGGCTGGCAATTGATCTGAATCATCACTTACAAATCGATTTGAAATATCCGCAGCTTTTGTAGATTCGGCACTACTTGGTAAAAATGCGGAGTTGTCATTCTCTTGAACTGTCGACAATTTACCAAATAATGGTCCGCTTCCAGCAGAACTGAGTAGCCAAACAATAACTACGAAAATTGCTATCCAGAGAGGTTTGCGACCTTTAAGCCCTGAAGACTTGCCTTCACCAATTGAAACCGCATTACTTGAACTTCCGTGCACTTTGTCCCCATCTCTTTGAATAATTCACTGCCCTAATCTAGGGGGTAGTAATACTTCTGCACTGACAAAATGGGTTTAGTTTTGTTCCTTTAGCCACACCAAGACGCTACGACTAACCTTGGGGTGTGAATTCGATGTTGGAGATTGTCAGCTGGGGTGCAGGTCATTCTCTGCTGGATTACGAAACAGCCTGGCAAATGCAACAAGAACTTCATTATCAAGTCGCTCATAATCTTGCTCCCGCCAGCCTTGTTTTAGTAGAGCATAAGCCAATATTTACAGCTGGCTCGCAAACTCAAGTTACGGATCGACCCATTGATGGCTCAAAAGTAATTGATGTGGATCGAGGGGGAAGGATCACTTGGCACGGTCCGGGACAGCTAGTTGGGTATCCAATTGTTCCGCTAAAAGAACGCTACAACGTAGTTGGTTTTGTCAGAGCTTTGGAATCTGGATTGATTGCAACTTGCGCCGAGTTTGGGTTACGGGTTGATCGCATAAAGGGAAAGTCAGGTGTGTGGGTAATGGGTCCTACACCTAGAAAAGTTGCTGCGATTGGCATTCGAGTTGCAAAAGGTGTATCGATGCATGGTTTTGCACTCAATTGCAATCCCGATTTAACTTGGTTTGATCGAATTGTCCCTTGTGGTATTCCAGATGCAGAAGTTACATCCTTGAGTAAAGAACTAGATCGAGATGTTTCAGTAACCGATGTCATACCAGTAATTACCGAAAAACTAGTTCCTGCAATCACCGCTTCAATATCCCAAGAGATTAAAGTAGGATAATCAAGTGACCGAACCCCTAATAACTACTGACGCAAATGGCAAGAAAATGCTTCGGATTGAAGCTCGAAATTCTGCAGTTCCGATTGAGAAGAAGCCAGAGTGGATTAAGCGTCGAATCAAAACTGGGCCTGAATTTAATCGAATCCACACTTTAGTTCAAACACAAAAGTTGCACACAGTATGCCAAGAAGCTGGATGCCCAAATATTTATGAATGTTGGAAAGACCGAGAAGCCACTTTCTTAATTGGTGGAGATGCATGCACCAGGCGCTGTGATTTCTGCCAAATCGATACTGGAAAACCCTTACCACTAGATCGTGATGAACCAAGAAGAGTTGCTGAAAGTGTCAAGACAATGGATTTGGCATATGCAACAGTTACTGGTGTAGCGCGTGATGATTTACCGGATGGTGGTGCTTGGCTCTACGCTGAAACTGTTAAACAAATACATCAAGTTAATCCCGGATGCAAAGTTGAAGTATTGATTCCTGATTTTAATTCAATCGATGAGCAACTAAATGAAGTTTTTGCAGCTAATCCTGAAGTTCTAGCCCATAACGTTGAGACGGTACCTAGAATTTTTAAGCGAATTCGTCCAGCATTTCGATATGAACGCTCTCTTGAAGTAATCACGAAAGCTCGAGCTGCAGGACTTATCACAAAAAGTAATTTGATTCTTGGTATGGGAGAAGAAATATCTGAAGTTGAAACTGCGCTACAGGATTTACACAACGCAGGATGTGAGCTAATCACGATCACGCAATATCTTCGACCTTCACCAAAACATCATCCAGTAGAACGATGGGTGCGACCAGAAGAATTTGTTGAGCTGGCTCAAGTTGCGACAAAGATTGGTTTTGCCGGCGTAATGTCTGGTCCGCTAGTTAGATCTTCATACCGTGCGGGTCGCCTATATAGCCAAGCTCTAGCTGCTCGTGCTACCGGCAGCACCGCGACATTAATGCACACATAGCATCGTCTAAGGTTTTCCTATGTCAACCAACCAACCTCCTCAAGGTCGAATTAAACAAATAATCGCGGCTTACCGAATGACTAAGCGCACCGATAAATTCTTGCCACTAATTCTGTTATCAGTTTTTCTGCTAACCATCGGTATTTCCGGCGCGTTAGTGCTGAGTTTTGTTCCTGGATTATGGTTTCAGATAATTTTTAGCGTTTCTGTTGTTATGTTAGGGATAATTGCAGTTTTGTTTGTATTTGGAAAACGTGCTGAAACTGCTGCATATGCCCAGCTTGAAGGTCAACCTGGAGCAGCCGTTGCAATTGTGCAAAATATGCGTAAATGGACAATAACGTCCGCTGTTGCTGCTGACCGAAATCAAAATCTAGTTCACCGCGTGGTTAGTCGGGCAGGTGTTGTCCTAATAGCCGAAGGTGGTGCTGGAATTGGCGCATTGCTATCTGGCGAAAGAAAACGCACTCAGCGCTTTATCGGAGAAGCACCGCTGATTGAGATTGTGATTGGCAACTCCAGCACTACCGTGCCTTTAAATAAATTACAGAAAAAATTGAAAAAGCTGCCAAAAAAGTTAAGTAAGTATGAGGCTGCAGGATTGAAGAAGAAATTAGAAGCAGTTGGTGGATCAAACCTGCCTCTTCCAAAAGGACCTATGCCTAAAAGCACCAATATCCGAGTTCCTCGGCAGTAATCAAACTCTGGTTGCAACTAGCTTTAGTGCTTTGTCGTGTAACCCTCGTTGATCTCGATCATAAATAACTGCCGGCACAACCAAACAAATCATCAATTGCCGAGCTACCGACTGCAGCAAATTAATACGCTTTCCAGAAAGTGATTTAACTTCAATTCGAAATAATTTATGACCAAATGAGCTACCAAAAATTGCAATAAAGATTGCGGTGTGCCCCAAAAAAACAATCAATGTCAGCACATTCAATTCGACCCTTAGCGTAGAGACATTACTGATTGCCGTGGCAATCAGTAATGCACTAAACCAATCGACCATTAATGCAGCAATTCGTCGCCCAAAACGAGCGATGGACCCCGGTCCCTCTTGTGGCAGGCCAAGCCGCTCTCCAGGGTAGCCAAGTTCAATTCCCTGACTTTCCAGCGATTTTCGAGGACCCTCCAGCCATCCGGCCCAATCCTTACGGTCAACCACAGGTAAAGCCTAACTTGTAACGAGATGGAAACAATTCAGTATCGGTGCAGAAACGGTTTTGACCTAAGGTTCGGGATAGGAAAAGCAAGGCCGCTGGTGCCTGCAAGGAGGATAGATGTTTAAAACGCCTGAGGAGCTATTGAAGTACCTCAAAGATGAATCAGTCGAATTTGTTGACATTAGATTCTGCGACTTAATAGGACAAATGCAGCACTTCAATGTCCCAGCTCATGCATTCACTGAAGATGCATTCACTGTAGGGATGATGTTTGATGGATCTTCAGTTCGTGGTTTTCAAGCAATTAACGAATCAGATATGAAGCTACTCCCAGATGTTAAGAGCGCTTTTATTGATCCATTTCGAATTAATAAAACTCTCGCTTTGAACTTCAATGTAGTCGATCCATTTACTGATGAGCCATATAGTCGCGATCCGAGAAATGTTGCGGTTAAAGCAGAGAAGTTCTTAGCAGCTTCAGGAATTGCTGATACAGCATTTTTTGCACCCGAAGCTGAGTTCTACATTTTTGATTCAGTTCGCTACCAAACCAGGCCTAATGGATCTATGTACGAAGTTGATTCAATTGAAGCTGCTTGGAATATGGGTAAAGAACAAGAAGCTGATGGTGGACCAAACTTGGGTTACAAAACCCGCTACAAGGGCGGCTACTTCCCAACCGGACCAAATGATCAATTTACCGACCTGCGCGATGAAATGGTTCGCACACTAGAAGCAGTTGGACTTGAAGTTGAAAGAGCACACCATGAAGTTGGAACTGCAGGACAAGCAGAAATCAATTACCGATTTAACACCTTGCTGCAAGCTGCTGACGACGTGCAAAAGTTCAAGTATGTAATTAAGAACGTAGCTTGGGAAAATGGTAAAACAGTTACCTTTATGCCAAAGCCAATTTTTGGTGACAATGGTTCAGGTATGCACTGTCATCAGTCTCTTTGGAGTGGTGGAAAACCATTGTTCTACGATGAAGCGGGTTACGCAGGACTATCTGACCTTGCTCGCTGGTACATCGGTGGTTTGCTAAAGCACGCACCATCACTTCTGGCATTCACTAATCCATCAGTTAACTCTTTCCATCGATTAGTTCCTGGCTATGAAGCACCAGTTAACTTGGTCTATTCAGCAAGAAATCGATCTGCCTGTATTCGAATTCCAATTACTGGAACTTCACCAAAGGCCAAGCGAATTGAATTCCGGGTGCCTGACCCAACGTCAAATCCATATCTAGCCTTCTCAGCAATGTTGATGGCAGGACTAGATGGAATCAAGAACCGCTATGAGCCACCTGCGCCAGTAGACAAAGATCTTTATGAGCTGCCACCTGAGGAAGCAAAGAATGTTCCGCAAGTTCCAGGATCGCTCACTGAAGTTCTTGATGCACTTGAAAAAGACAATGACTACTTAACCGCTGGTGGTGTATTCACCCCTGACTTAATTGAAACATGGGTTGAGTACAAGCGAAAGAATGAAGTAGACGCTATTCGCTTTCGACCACATCCCTACGAGTTTGAAATGTATTACGACTGCTAATCCCTCCTCTCAAAGCAACGACCCTCAGCCAAACTGGGGGTCGTTGTCATTTTGGATGTGCTCTTCTCTATTGTTGCATTAATGCTATATAGCATTTATACTACAGTCATGAGTCGAAAACCTAAGTCTGAAGAAGAGCAAGTCTTCAATGACATAGAACAGCTGCGCCAAGAATCTGGATTGTCAAGACAGGAATTAGCTGATCAAGTTGGTGTGCATTACCAAACAATTGGGTACATCGAACGCGGTGAGTATTCCCCGTCTTTAGTTCTGGCGCTACGTATCGCAGCCGCGCTTGGGGTTTCAGTAGAAGAAATTTTCTGGTTGGAGGAAAACTAGATGAGAAATGAGATAACAGTTATTGCAGTTGCATCCATCGGCTTTATCTTTAACTATTTTTGGCTTTTTCCAAAAGTTGCAAAAAATGATGTAAAGAAAATGGCTTGGTTAGATTTGGCCACGATGGTTCCGGTATTTGGTATTATTGCTTTACTTTTTATGGGAACTGAAGAAAAGTTCTCATTAATCTTTTTTGAGACAAACTGGTTTGTTTTCACGATAGTAATTTATGCAGCCATAGAGCTTCCGCTTTTTTCTTGGTACTTAAAGTCGCGGAATTTAGGCCGGGAATACCTCAATGAGTTTAAGGGCGGTGATTGGTTTACTGGTACCTCTGAAAAGGCTGTATCAAAACAACTAAACGACACAAAATGGAATTGGATTCGCACGAATGAGGTGCAATCCATATTAGTAATCACTGCTAACTTATCAATAATTTCTGGGACCGTTTTTCTAATTCTCGTTGGTGATAACAAGTGGAGCTTACGTCTTGCGTTACTGCATATGATTGCTATCGGTGTCTTTTGGGGACTTTTGCATCAATCTACAAGATTAGTTGCTGATGCTCCAGAGCCTGCTCTAGATGAACGTATGATTCAAGACCGAAACAAAAGCCACTTTCAGGCTTATCGAATTTTAGGTGGCTTGATTATGTTAGGACTAATTGGTCTGGAGATCTTTGCAATTTCTTCAGACGTGCAAAACACTTCAGTTGATGGTTTTCTCTATAACCTCGAGCTAACTTGGCCACAGATTCAAGCTATCTTCTGGTTCTATTTAGGGTACGCAATCACCCTGCCATCGATGGTGCTTGCTTGGAAGCAATCACGGGCACCACAGATGATTAGTTGACGACTCTTAGCAAAAACGGAACTAGGACTATGCTACTCGTTTGAACAATAACTGAGGGTTGACAATGACTAATGATCTTCTGCTGTTAGCAATGCTTGCTCTTGTCGTAATTAATTTTGCCTTGGATACGACACTTGATGTTCTAAACGATAAGTCAGCTCGGACAACATCAGAACCAAGAGTTTCTGAGTTTTATGAGCCAGATAAGTATAAAAAGTCCATTGAATACGGGAGTGAGAAATTTCGATTTGGATTGCTCGACTCCACTTTGAATTTTTTAATCATCCTGGCAGCATTATCCTTTGGATGGTTTGCTGTTTTAGATAATGCAGTTCGCAACTACTTAGATAACGAATTACTTATTTCTTTGGGATTTATTGCAACTCTAGGTATCATTACCTCAGTTATTAATCTCCCATTTGCTCTGTACTTTACTTTTCAAATCGAAGCTAAATACGGATTTAATAAAACGACATTAAAAACCTTCATTACAGATCGAATTAAAGGAACTTTACTGTCACTTGCAATCGGTGGTCCGCTTTTAGCAACTATCATTTATATCTATCAACAGATTCCGCAATGGTTTTGGTTGATTGGATGGGCGCTAGTCTCTAGTTTCTCGCTATTTAGCTTTATGTTTGGTACCAAAATATTTTTACCACTATTTAACAAGCTTCAGCCTGTTGCGGAAGGGGAGCTTCGAAATGAGATTGAAAACTATTGCAAGTCTCAGGGTTACGCTATGTCAAAACTTTATGTAATGGATGGCTCACGACGATCTACCAAGGCAAATGCATTCTTTTCGGGAATGGGAAGAACAAAAACGATTGTGCTATTTGATACATTAATTGAAAAATTAACTACCCCCCAGATAACTGCAGTTTTAGCCCATGAAATCGGACATTACAAACGTAAGCACACCTTGAGTATGTTTCTGCTATCTAACCTGCAAACTTTTGCCCTGTTTGCGCTTTTGGGTTGGTTATTGGGTAATCCAATTTTGTCTGAAGCACTTGGAGCAGCACAACCAAGTTTCCATATTGGCATACTCGCTTTTTTCCTACTTTTTTCGCCTATTTCGCTAATTCTTGGAATTATTGATAATGCGCTATCTCGAAGAAATGAATTTGAAGCAGATAAGTTCGCAATTGACACCTACCCAGATTCAAAGCAGCACTTAAATGCAGCTTTGAAGACTATCTCAACCGATTCTCTTGCAAACTTAACGCCACATCCTTGGTATGTAAAGGTGCACTACACGCATCCACCTATTCTGGAAAGATTAGCCAAACTCAACTAGTAATTGTTTCTAACCACAGTTTCGCGTACCTATGCGAATCAACTTTCAATGCAACTGATACATCTCGAGCATCAGGTAGGGCTCTTTCATTTTCTACCGTGTCTCGATACGGTCGTCGATCAACAACGGTCATCCCTCGAGCAGGACCCTTGTCGGTTACGACTGTAGTTGGATATGTTTCTAAAACTAAACCGTCCGGATCAATAGCCGCACAGACCGCCCCCGCGTCGCCTATTGTTATTGGATACCCAAGAATTCCGGCTATGTACTTACCAATCTCGCCAGCAAGTTTCGCAGTTGTATTTTTTGAATTCTGCAGTTCAATTAATTCACGCTCGCCGATATGCACATCATAAAAGACATCTAGACCATACATAATTGTTGGCACATCTGCAGAAAAAACTATTTGTGCCGCTTCTGGATCGTGCCAGATATTGAATTCAGCTAATGCGGTTGCATTGCCTAAACCTGCTGATCCACCCATAATTATTAGTTGCTCAATGTTTTCTTTAACTTCTGGATATTCAGTTAACAGTAACGCAATATTTGTTAGCGGAGCTACTGGAATCAACGTAACTTTCTCTGGATGTCCTAAAATAAGATCCCGTAAAAATTCAACAGCAAACGGCTTTACGGGCTTTGATTTAGGTTCTGTCCATTGGACATTGCCAAGTCCATCATCACCGTGCACAGCAAGGGCATAATTTGGTTCAGCAACTAAAGGTCTTGCTGCACCTAATGCAACTGGCACATCGCTTCGATCAGCAGTTTCTAGCACCAAAAGAGTATTTCTAACCACTTGATCAAGTGGACAATTACCATCAACACAAGAAACGCCTAGAAGGTTTAGTGCTGGATGTTTTGCAGCTAGCATCAATGCAAAAGCATCATCAATACCGGTATCAACATCAAGAATTACGGGCTTTGGTCGCATTAAGTTTGTCTTCCCTTTAGGCTAGTAGGTAAGAGCATAGGGGTCAGAAAATAAAGTGAATAATCCTGCAACGCCACCATTACTGCGAGGTTGGCTACATCTTGGAACCACACCAGTTGCGCTACTAGCAGGTTCTGCATTGGTCATCCTTGCGCCAACGTTGCAAGCTCGATTTACGATTGCCATTTTTACCTTAAGTGCCGTTGCATTGTTTTCTATCTCAGCCACCTACCACACAATAAACTGGACTCCAAATGTCAAGCGTGTATTACGACGCCTTGACCATGCCAACATATTTCTCATCATTGCTGGAACCTATACGCCACTAACAGTAATTTGGCTCGAGCAGCGAACCGCAACTATTTTGCTTTCCCTTGTCTGGGGTGGGTCAATTGCAGGTTTACTATTTCGCATTTTTTGGTTAAGCGCGCCAAGATGGCTTTACGTTCCGATTTATATTGCTCTTGGCTGGGCGGCATTAATTTACTTGCCAGATTTTTACAACTCTGCTGGCGTGCTCATTATTGGATTGATTTTGGCTGGCGGCATTCTTTACTCGCTCGGAGCAGTTATTTATGCGTTAAAACGACCAAATCTAAGTTTAAAGTATTTTGGCTTTCACGAGCTTTTTCACTCATTTACTATCGTTGCCTTTTTCTGTCACTATGCTGCAATCGCGATAACGGTAGCGAAACTCTAACTTTTTGCTTTACGCTACCGATGTGACCAATTTACTACCTGGGATCAGTTCCCATTG
>Ga0194116_10002299_pt1 | contig 25033 bp, 20 predicted proteins | sample TA2MahsurfametaG_4_FD_148617 | JGI IMG/M metagenome (GOLD analysis project Ga0194116, IMG submission 148617) | Freshwater microbial communities from Lake Tanganyika, Tanzania - TA2015008 Mahale S9 surface | ecosystem: Environmental > Aquatic > Freshwater > Lake | place: Tanzania: Lake...
TGGGTTCAGAAGAAAACGGTATCACACAAGATTTATTGAATTTAGCCGATGTTCGTGCAAAAATACCAATGGAGGGTGGCGTTTCTTCGTTAAATGTCGGTGTGGCTACCGGTATGATACTCTATGAACGCCTAAGACAGCAACTGACTTAGGAGTTAAAAATCGATATAACTTTTGGAACAAGTTCTTTCATGTGGATTATCTCATGTTCATATTTGTAACTATTTCGCCCATTTGGATTAAAAAAAATAGCTTTCATTCCGCTTTGGCTTGCACCGTGAATATCGGCATGGTAATCGTCACCAATCATTACGGAATTTTCTGCCTTTGTCATTGCTCTACTTAGCGCGTAATGAAAAATTTCTGGATGAGGTTTGTTGAAACCAATTTCCTCAGAACAAATAACCGCATCAAAAAATGAATCTAATCCGCAATTTTTTAATTTCACCACCTGTACCTCCCTAAAACCATTGGTAATAATATGGAGCTGAAATCCAATTTCTTTCAATTCGCGAATGGCTTCGGAAACACCAGGAATGAGGTGTTTTTGGAGCGGCGACAATTGAACATAGGCGTCACCAAAACGCTTAATTATTTGCTTGTCTTGGATGGCAAATTTTATCAACGAATTTTCAAAACGCGCATACCTCAAATCTTCCTTTGAAATCTGGCCTTTTCCGTAAGCCTCCCATAATTTCGCGTTTTCCACTTTGTAAACGGCATAAAAAGAGTCAAAATCTTTGATTAATTGGAGAATTTTTTCTTCTTCAATTATTTGCTTGAGGGCGACAACAGAATTTTTATCAAAATCCCAAATGGTTCTATCCAAGTCAAAAAATACATGCTTAGTTGAAAACGACATAGGCCAAAGTGGTCATGATGCTTGCATTAATAGCCATGCCAATTAAAATGAGTAAAAATGTAGTTTTGTATTTACCATAAAATTTAGCGGTTATAATACTTCCAACGGGTATTGATAAAAAAAATGGTGCCCAAAAACAAACGCCAATTTTGCCCGTATTTCTTTTTAATTTCACTATCAATTTGTTCGTTTTTGTATGAGTTTTTGCCCCTTCCTTCTTCTTCGTTTTTTTTAAAAAATAATTCGCCGAAAAATAAAATAAACAAGAGCTAACTGATCCCCCGACAAATGCCGCCAAAAAAGATTCTAAATAAGAAAGGCCGAATGGTAAACCACCAAAAGGCGCGACGCTGAATTTAAATGTTGCAACAAAAAATACACTCCAAAATCCTGTCCAATTCATCTCATAATTTTTCTCCAAAAGCTAAATCACCAGCATCTCCCAAACCGGGAACGATGTACGACTGAGCTGTTAGCTCATTATCTATAGCTCCGACAAAAATTTCTGTATTCATGGGTAAACATCGTTCGATTAACGCTATTGCATCTGGCGTTGCGATAGCAGAGGCAATAAAGACCTTTTTAGGTTTTCCCACCTTCAACATTGCCTGGTAAACTGTAACCATACTATTTCCTGTGGCTAACATTGGGTCGCTGATTATCCAAACTTTGTTGTCTAATTGTGGAGCGGCCATATACTCAACATAAATCTCAAATTCTTCCGGAGTAATGTGCTTTCGGTATGCAGAAATAAATGCACTTTCACATCCATCAAACACATTAAGAAGCCCATTATGCATGGCCAAGCCTGCCCTTAAAATTGTTGCCAGCACGGGTTTTTCGCTCAACTGATAGATTGGAGAAACGCCTAATGGCGTTTGTACCTCTACGGATAAATAGGGCAATTTTTTCGATAATTCATAGCCAATTACCTCGGCTATTCGCTCCATATTCCGACGAAACCGCATCGAATCTTTTTGAATGGACTCGTCTCTTATTTCAGCGATAAACTGACTAAAAATAGAAGGATTTTCACTCAGATTTGTAACCATAAGCCTAGAATTTTAAAAAAGGTTTTGAGTAAACCGATCCACCTGTTGAAATACGAACTAAATAGGTCCCCGACTTGTGGTTTGTTATATCTACAAAAGACTCAGCAAAATTGGCTGTAGCATTCATTTTTTCGGAGTAAACAATTCTACCCGTAAGGTCAAGAATTTCCAAAATTGCATTGTTGTTTACAGCTCCGCTGACCTCAATGGTTGTAATTCCGCTTGTTGGATTTGGGAAGATGGCAATCTCGTGTTTCAACTCATTTTCAGGTACGTCCATCGTAAAGCCAACAGAGAAATCGTAACGGTGGTAGTTTCCAAAATCACCCGGGAAAAACTCGATGTAGCTTCCACCTACTAACCTCACACGCATGGATCCGTTTGTTTCTCCCTCCACCTGCGCTGAATACCAAAATGACAACCCATCGCTGTCTGAGTCCTCAATAATAATTGAATAACAACCTGGTGCCAGATTAAAGGTGTCTTTGTATTGTGTTTGATTGGTTAATTGTGTTCGCTCGAATATAACATTCCCCGCATGGTCTTGCAAGCGGTATTTATTTTCATTTGCCCTGTTATTGGTTGTTAGCCACACAAAGAAAGGTCCATCAATGCGCTCTGGTGAATCAAAGCGAACAGTTTTCATACTGTTTTGGCTATACTCATCGTTTCCTACACTTCCATTTACGTCATGAACCCTTGCTTTGAACGTATTACTTCCATCCCAACCACCCCAAAAATTATAATCTGCAACTGGAATTTCAACGATTTCCTCCTCTAAAAATCCAAGATTTCCTGTCCAATCATATGAAATATTATTACCATAGGACACCCAGCACGTTATTTTACAAGATGTTAATGGATTAGCTCCTGTATTTTTCAAAACCACTCTCGGATTGGCACACGTTGGATTCCATTTGCTGAAATACTCGTAATTGTTGGGGTTTAAAATTTCTTTAATAGCCGCATCATTTTGAAAATTTGGCGCTGAATACGAAATCAAATCAAATGCAGCGATGTAATTCCCTCCAGCCTGACCCGGATCATTTGCGGGCACTTGGTTAATCACATAATCCAATTCTACACTATCCCCAGGGATTACGAAAGGAGTTAATTCAAATTCATATTCTTTTACTTGATCTCCCGGGCACCAGCCTTCGCGGGCATAAGGCCAGGTTCCTCCTTGTCCAATATTGGGATTATCACCACAATCCGTTGCTTCCCAAATATTCCAATTGAAACGAGAAATGCCATCCACTTTTAGTTGGTGATTATTAGGAACCCATTCACAACATGCCATATTTCCCACTTGTCCATGACCAGACATTCTTGTTTTTATTTTGAAATTATCCGAAGTGTCGGACAGATGGATTTTCTTTGCTTGCAGGTCAATATTATTGGCCATATTCGCAAAACCATAGGATCTGAAATCCGACCAAATTGGCTCCCGTTTGTGTAAATCTCTTGGTGGAATTCCCTCAATAAAAGCAAATTTCAAATCCAATAATTCTTGCGTGTTGTGCGCAGCAAGGTCAACGGTATTTCGTAAATAGTCTTGGTAATCTGTTACATCGTATATCCACGCAAACCCATTAGGCCCCAAATCAAATTGAATTCCATATGGAGTTATGTACCGCGCAATCTCAACATCTTTAATAATCTCAAAAGGGGGATTGTAGTATGAAATTTCCTCATTCAATAGCTGTTCTGTAGCTACGAAGGGTACTTGTGCCAGTATTTGATTATTTTCGTCGTACTCTATCGTATTTCCTTGAAGAGTGCCTACATAGGCATTCGTGATATCAAAATGTCTGTTAAGAGGTTGTTGCTCAAAAATTACTGTTCTGGGCTTAAGTCTTTTTTCTAAAACTGAAACATTTGTAGCCATTGAATCCATTAAACCCTGTAGGAGAGAGATTACCGGTTTTTCGGAAGAAGCTTGAACACCGCAAAGAGCAGGCTCATCGAAACGAATCATGTTGTGTTCTGAAGGCATGAGCAGGTAATCATTTGCCGATTTATCGACGGCATAATTTTCATTGTCAAAATCGTAATACACGAGTAAATTATTCCAATTTGGATGGGTCGCATCGATTTTATTCAAATAATTGGATTGAATGGTTGCCGCTGAAAGTGCTGAGTTGTAGAAACGGAATTCGTCGATTTTTCCTTTCCATTTGAAGACTTGGTCAACATTTGCTCCTATAACAAATCTATGAATATAACCAATATTGCGTGTTTTATTGGTCCCCGAATGCCACAACGCACCGTTTTTGTAAATAAACATTTCGCCTGTGCTTTGCTTTTTCACAAAGGCCCAATGGTTCCATGTATTGTCCATTTCAGCTGCAGACATTGTCTTACTAATTCGATCAAATCCAGAGGAAATCCCCGCATCAAAATAGATGTTATTATCACTCCACGGCATGTGAATATTGAGGATTCTATTGTTTAGCGTATCAAAAGCTTCCAGCAAAGTTGTGTTTGTTCCTGCTGTTCCATTTCCTTTTGCCCAAAATTCAACAGTTAACTCCTGTCCAACCGTAAAATCGGACAATTCAGTCATTGTAAAATTTGTTCCCGATAAATTCAAATACCCATTTCGATCTGGATAGGATAATGCTTGATTTCCAGCTACATTTTCCGTAGTAAAGACCAGACCGTTTGAAGATGGCTCATCAGATGCGTAATTAAATTCAATTATTAAATTACTTATTCCATCCCACGCAAAAGGTTGATAGAACAAAAATTCGTTTGCTCCAATTACAAGTGAATTTCCTGCATTTCTTGTTCTGTTGTACACTTCTAAAAATCCGGAAGTTTGGAAAGATGTTAATGTTGTCGCTGTTGTTGCTTTAATCGAAATTCGCGGACTCAACAACTGACCGTTTGAACCAATATTCAAGATTTCCAACATCATTCCTTGAATATCTCCTGCTTGGATTCCGGCCGCAATCAATTCATTTGCTGTCAATAGTTGCTGAAAGTGTGAACCTTTGCTTGCCGTATTGAAAATTACCGATGAACTACTTGAACCTGAATTTAAAGGGGATGCGCTTAATCCGGAGGCGGTTCTCTCATGTTCTATTCGCGTATAGGTGTCAAAAATGACATTAGGTGCTGGCGTATAATCTATGGTTCCGGGACTTGCCCAATTTGCCAAAAAACGATTTCCATCTTTGCGTATTGAATCATAAATTCCAGTGTGATCAAAAACTCGTGTATAGGTCAAATAATCCCACTCTCCACAATTGTATTGATCCCACGTTGTTAATGGACTACATTTTAGTTTGTAATACATTAGTACTTTTTCAAAACGTTTGGTATTTAATTCTTGAGGGAAATTAAAATTTGCTCGACGTGTCGTAATTGAGTCAAATGTGAATGTTTGAACCCATGTTGTATCTTGGGCTTGTGCAGGTAAAAATAAAAAGAGAAAACAAATAATAAGAATATGCTTCATCACTCAGAGTTATAGCAAATGTACCTTATTTTATTTGAAATATAAAGTGAATTTAGGACATGAAAAGTTCAATTGACATACCTAGCTTTTCTCGAATTTCGGTTCTGTCAATAATGTAATCTAGAAATCCATGTTCGAGTAAAAATTCTGATGTTTGAAATCCGTCCGGTAGGTCTCTCCCAATTGTTTCTTTCACCACACGCGGGCCAGCAAAACCAATCAAGGCGCCAGGTTCAGCGATATTGATATCACCAAGCATAGCAAAGGATGCCGTAACACCTCCTGTTGTGGGATCTGTTAAGTAGGAAATATACGGAAGTCCTGCGTCCGCCAATTGCCCTAATTTCCCAGAAACTTTTGCCATTTGCATAAGGGAATATCCAGCTTCCATCATGCGAGCACCTCCTGATTTAGAAATAATCATAAACGGGGCTTTTATTTTCATGGCTTCATCTATTGCTCTTGCAATTTTTTCACCCATGACAGAACCCATTGAACCACCAATAAATCCAAAATCCATCGCTGATACAATAAAATCTCTACCTTGTAACTTTCCTTTTGCCGAGCGAATAGCATCTTTCAAACCAGATGTCTTTTGTGAAGACTTTATTCTATCTGAATATTTCTTTGTATCCTCAAATTTCAGCGGATCTCCAGACGATAAAACCGCATCAAGTTCAGTATAGTTCCCTTCATCGAAGATCATTTTAAAATACTCCTCTGAGCCAATTCGCTCGTGGTGAGAACATCGCTCACAAACATAATTATGCTTTCTGAGGTCATCAGCTGTATACAGAGTTTTACAATTTGAACACCTGACCCACAGCCCTTCGGGAGTTTCCTTCTTTTCGCTCGTAGATGTTGTAATTCCCTCTTTATTTCTCTTGAACCAACTCATTCTTTAATAGTTTGAATATTATTTAAATCTGAAAAACTTTGTTCCAAACGGTTGTTAAAAGTAATTTCTCCTTCACGTAACCATTTTCTCGGATCATAATATTTTTTGTTTGGAATATCTTCCCCCTCTGGATTTCCAATCTGTGTTAGCAAATAAGCTTCTTTACTGAGCATGTAATCTCTAACTCCCTCCGTAAAAGCAAATTGTAAGTCTGTGTCAATATTCATTTTAATTACGCCATAATTAATTGCTTCCCTTATTTCCTCCAAACTTGAACCCGATCCACCATGAAAAACAAAATCAATTGGATTGGCGTGCGTTTGAAACTTATGCCTGACGTAGTCTTGAGAATTTTTCAAAATAATGGGAGTCAATTTTACATTTCCTGGCTTATAAACCCCATGAACATTCCCAAAGGCAGCTGCAATCATGAATCTCGGAGAAACCTTACTCAACTCCTCATATGCGAAAGCAACTTCTTCTGGTTGGGTGTATAGTTTTGAATTGTCAACATCTGTATTATCGACACCATCTTCTTCTCCTCCGGTGATTCCTAACTCAATTTCCAAAGTCATTCCGATTTTACTCATCCGGGTCAAATATTCCTTACACAATTCGATATTTTCCCCAATCGGTTCTTCTGACAGATCAATCATATGCGAGGAATAAAGTGGTTTTCCTTTTTGTTTGAAAAATTGTTCTCCTGCTTCCAATAATCCATCAATCCAAGGCAATAATTTTTTAGCGCAATGATCTGTGTGTAAGATGACAGTTGCACCATACGCCTCAGCCATAGTATGGACATGTTTTGCGCCAGAAACACCTCCTAAAATGGCCGCCTTTTCTCCTTCATTTTTCAATCCTTTTCCTGCAAAATAGTGAGCCCCACCATTCGAAAATTGAATAATTACAGGGGCCTTAAGTCTTACTGCTGTTTCTAAAACTCCATTTACCGTACTTGTGCTGGATACATTTACTGCCGGCAATGCAAATTGATACTTTTTTGCATAAGCAAACAAACGCTGAACATCGTCACCAGTTACTACTCCCGGTTTTAAAAAGTTTTCCATGCTTTTTTTTGCTCCATGGTTCGATACAAAGTTAAGCATTGTATCGAAAACATAAGCATCTCAGATAAATTAGTCAAATTACTTTCGTGTGAGCTGCAATAATTAGAATTATATGCCGTTATGACTTACATTAAACATTGCCTATGGTTAATAAATACCCAAAAAACATTAACAGAGAAATTAAAGAGTCGGAAAAACCAAGTTTTAAAAGCATTCAATTTTTGTTGAATTACAGCAAATCGTTGGAGCATAAAAAAGGGAAAAAGCAGTCCGTATTTTTATTTCAAAACTAACTAAAGCCTCGTCAAGAGGCTTTTTTTACCTTAGACAAAAAGATAGCACCTCGTTTAAAAATATCTCTTGTTGATCTGAATGAACCCAATGTCCGGCTTTAGGGATTCCGACAAGGCAACTGTCTAAAAAATAGCTCTCCAATTTTCCTATGTCTTCGTCTAAAATATAATCGGAGAGTTCTCCACGAATGAACAGCGTTGAAACCCAAGATTCACAAAACGGAATTTCACTTAAAATCTCAGGCATAGCGATTTCTAGAACCCTGTAGTTCATTCGCCAATCCAATATTCCTTTTTCCCTCCAATACAGATTTTTTAACAAAAACTGAATTATTCCTTCATCTGCTAAATAATTTCGGAAATGTTTTTCAGCCTCACTACGAGCTTTAATTTTAGATAATTCTAAAGAATTAATTGCCAATAAAATCTGTTGATGGTGCGGAGGATATTCTTTTACGCCCATATCGACCACTACCAATTTATCCAATCTTTCAGGAAATAGTTGAGCGTATCTCATAGCAACTTTGCCTCCCATTGAATGTCCCAAAAGTATCACATTTGAAAGTTCAAGTTGATTGACTAATTCTTCCACATCCGCAGCCATTAATTCATAGGAAAATTCAACCGACCATGGGGAGTGCCCATGATTTCTCAAATCAACTAAGATTACCCTATAATAATCAGCCAATCGCTTCGCGTGTGTCACCCAATTATCACTAAATCCGAATAAACCGTGTAAAATCAATAATGGTTTTCCCTTTCCAAACTCTCTGAAAAACAATTTCATTTCTTCTCGGCTAAATCTGATTCGCTCAACGTTTTTATGCTGAATTGTTTCTTATTGATTGTGCCTACAAGCTTTTTTATCTCGGCACTCGATACTTTACCTTCGTCGAAATAGATTCGGCAAACCTGCTTCTCGGCATTTTCTACAAAATCGTATTCGACCTTTGATACGCCTCCTGTGGCTTTTAAATTAGTACGTATTGCACCACCGCAGCCGTGCTCACAGGTCATGCCAGTAATCTCAGCAGTCAATATTTTTGTAGGGTATACTTTTAGCATTGGTTTTTCAGCTTCTATTTTTCTAGAGTTCACAGCATCAGGAGATTCACTTTTACATGCATATATGGATGCCAATAAAAGAATTAAGAGTGGTTTATTAAAAATCATATCCATGAAATTTTGTGCGTTCAGAGAGGACTTTAATTTCTCTTTTTTGAAAGTCAACGCCAATGATTTTCGGTATTGCTCTTGAACAGTGTCTCGACCATAAACCATAGGAGTTAGAACCTGTGCCCAACATTAATAGGTGATCTCCTTCGCTCATTTTAGGTAATTCAATATCTTTTTGTAAATAATCGCCCGCAAAACATAAGGGCCCTGCAAGGTCTGTTAATTGTAAGTTTTCCTCCATTGAATTAAAATCTTTTTTGAGCGGAATAAATTCAATCCCTCTTGGTTTTACATATGCGTCTCTCACAAGGAAATCGGCTCCAAGATGAACATAGACCAATTGTTTGTCATTACGCTGTAAGACGTATTCAACAACAGATGACGCATATCCACAATAAAAATGACACCATTGTCCGAATTCTGTAACTAACTGATAGTTTCGTAAATCGTTCACTGATTCTAACATTTTTGCATACTGCATCATTTTTGAGGGCTGATTTGTTAGTTTTTCCGGTTTTAATCCTCCCCCGATATCAATACATTCTATTCGTCTATTCGAATTATTTTCAGAGAGTTTTTTATTTATGTCATTTGCCAAAGCCACAACCTCAGAAATTGCATCAACTGCATTTTTTATATTCTCTAGTGCACTTCCTGAGTGAATATGCAACTGTGTTACTGGATATTTCAAACATGCCCCAACAATACTGTCCCTATTTAAAATAGGTTCTCCAAACTTTGATTCGTTTTGAGAAACGTGATAGAGTTCAGGTGAACCGGTATCTTTAATTGGATTAATTCGCAGTCCCAATATGAAATTTGGTTTTTCGGGAATACGTTCTAATTCATTTACAGAATTTACATTGAGTCTAATTCCTGAATATAAATTATGGCAAGCTACAATCTCAGATAGCGTTTTAACAGGCGAGTCATAAACTATTTTTTTGGGGTCTATCCCTGCTGCTATCGCCATTTCCACCTCTTCCATCGATGCCGCCTCTAAACCAAACCCCTTCGAAACTAAATAGCGCAATATGGAGGGGTGGGGATTTGTTTTGATTGCTATTGCATGAAGTACATCATATGAAGAAAAAACATCACTAAGATGGGACAAATATCTATCTAATTGATTCCAGGACTGAAAAATAACCGCTGTGTCTTGTAATTTCCGAATTTCAGAAATATGCTTCAAAACCCAAATTGCTTCTTCCTTTAGTTGTTTCATTTGAATAAAATATCTACTGACCTTTCGATAATATGAATCAGTTGCAAATCGTTATGAGGTGAAAAATGATTATCTTTGAGAGCGAGTCTAACTGAATAGGATCCAATTGCTAAGCGAATGAATGATTTTTCGCCGTATTGAACGGGTTGTCCGATAAAAATGCGATTAAATCCATCTAATCCATAGTGTTCATTTAATACAAGATAATCGAATAGTTTTTTCAACTCGAAATACCTTAATTCTTTTCCATCAACCAAAACCATAAACGAAACAATACTGTCATTGGTTAACTCCATATTTGGCATCAATTTAAAGTAATCACTTTGAGCGAGTCTTCCAGTAACTATTTGATTCCATCTTCTAATCAGCGCATTTGATTGGTCAGACGGAAATGATAAATAGGCCTTCATTTCTTGAATGGCAATTTCCCATCGCATTCTGAGCCCGATATTGATTTCATTTGATAATTGCTTCCTAATGTTTTCAAATTGGCATGGAAAATCGTATTTAGAAAATAAATTTTCAAACCCTCTAATAATTGATGCATCCTTGTTAATTAACTTTTGAGCCCATGAAGTCGGCACCAACAAGGCCCCGCAAAATGGGGGTGCTTGATAGAATTTCGATCCCGTTACCATCAGCATAACTCCTTTGTCAAGCATTGAATGAATTAATAGGGGATCCGTTCTGAATTGACAAATATCAACAACCCACATAATGCCCTCATGGAACTCATCAATAATCTCAAGATCATCTTTAATGCCGGATTTACTCCCAAACACTAAATTTCCAATTATGGGTTGACCCGGATGATCTGCAATGATTTTTCGTATCGCTTGGCCTCTATTGGCGATATGCCCGGTTTCTTCCCTTGCTGGAAGATAAAAAACCTTTGATTCTATATTTCGCGAAACTTCTTTCCCTTTTGGAATATTTTTTCCGAATTGGTTCCATTCCGAAAAATACAGCCCCTCTGCCGCAACATTTGATCCCGACCCAAGCTCTTCCGGGCAGGAAACAATATTTATAATTTCTTTTTTACCATGGACCAAGGACTGAAAAATAAGGGGTAAATACATCAAATCACTTCCACTCGGACCGTAAAAGATTTCAAACCCATATTGACTATTGTCAAATAATTCCTTGAGTTGAGTGGTTTGTTGATCTATCACGGCCTGATAAATATCGGAGTTGAATTGCACCAAAAAATTATTTGCTACTTCAATCCCGAATGGTGTCAAGGTGCCGCATGTACAAGATCCTCTATTAAATAGACCCTTATAATTTAAAAGATTAAGGTGGTATTTATTTGCATTGGTTTCGGGACTTAAGAAAATGCGTTCGTCACAACCAGAAACAAGAATTTCCAATATTTTATCCCTATTGTTTATATGAACTGTTTCGGGCATAAAATCTCTTTTTTTTATTCCACTCAATGTGTAGCAAAGTTATCCAAGAAAAGTGAGTATCATAAGTAATCTGCACTAAATTATTTTCGAATTCCTTTACCCAATCCTCATCTACCTCATAAATATTTTCATACTCGAAATAGCCATCAACAAAATACCTTGACTTCTTAAGATGAGAATCGTCATATTTTTCCAAAACGTGCCATGCTCCTTCACCTATACCCCCCAAATAATTTGCAGACACAGGAATACTACTGTGCCTCTCGGGTGCATGTAACTGCCCCATCCTCGCATCTGTTGGCAATAATCTCGCTCTTTTAGAACTAAAAGAATAGGAGATTTTTTTCAAAATATCTGTTCGCGCAGCACTAATTTTACAGTTAAACCAGTCTCCAGTACCTTTATTCCATATAAAATATTTACCCTCCAAGTTAGCCGCAATTACATTGAAAAAAGGAGTTGGTGCTATGGTAGATGGACGAAGAAATCGTTTATAAATTATTGAACTTCTATCGAGTCCAGCTTGTATTGCTGTTGCTACAAAACGCGCGCAGTTCGACTCATTCTTTTTCAATCCACTGTACGGAACATAACCTTGGAGCTGGTATTCAGAAATTGTTTGTAGAACTTTTTCAATATCGAGTTGATACATTATTGAAGCGTACAGCGCACCATCTCCATGAGTCGCTTTATTAATACTTTCAAGTTCTGAGCAAACCTCCTCAAAATTTAAAAGGTCACCAGAAGCAGACCACTTAGGTATGGTTTTAAGAGTTAGTTTTGGATCGGTTTCCGCAGTTCTTGTCCGGCCAAATCCATTTGGAGTTATATATCTTCCAAAATCTGCATAAATAAACACATTATGTTTTGCCACTAAAATTGCTGCATGGCCAACAAGTAAGTTGACATTCTTCAAGACACCTATTTTTCTCAGAAATTGAGATAACTTTTCAGGTGATCTTGCTGTGGTATTTGGCCACGCCATTGGAATAACTGCAGAAAACTTAGAAACCGAAGCTGGCATGATTAATACAAAATTAACTTATTTACTTTTTTATCAAGAAAAAACAAGGCCGAAAAAAATTTATTTATGAATCACTTTATAATGAAATCCCGATCTCGTAAATATTTTTACCCGCTTATGTTTTGAGGGACAAAAACGCAAGAGAGGTAACAAAAGATTAATAACTAAATTGAGCCTCTCCATTTTAAAAAATCTTCAGAACATTATTCAATAAATCATTCGCATCCCAATACTATGAAATAAGGTATACTTTTTTGATGGTTATAAAAAAGTAAGCACTTAAAATAAGCAATTCCTAAAAAGTATGGAACTAAGTAAAGCGCTCGTCAGCTTCCATAATGTGCCCACAAGATTTGCAAGTCCTCATTTCTTTAGACCCATAGAATTCCTTGAATCTGGGTATAAAATCTTTTTCGATATTTTCAAGAGGGAATCGATATGACTTTAGTGGATGATTACATTTTTCACAAAACCACATCAATCCATCCACTAGATTTGTGCCTTTTCGTACTTTTTCAATAACTAGACCAACTGTATTCGCTCCTCGTATCGGTGAATGAGGTGTATTCCCCGGCAAAAGAAACATTTCACCTTGTTTCACTTGAATTTCTTGTGCTTTACCTTCGTGTTGTATACGCACAGTTATATCTCCCTCTAGCTGATAAAAAAGTTCCTCACTTTCATTATAGTGGTAGTCTTTTCTTGCATTTGGACCCCCAACTACCATCACTATAAAATCACCAGCTTCTTTGTAGAGATTTTTATTCCCTACAGGTGGTTTCAATAAATCCCTGTTTTCATCAATCCATTTTTGTAAATTGAATGGAGCTAAAATCATAATTAATTTTTCATAAAATTACGTAAAGAAAAAATGCAAAAACAAAAAAGGATGGTTTAAGCCATCCTTTTTAATCTTTTTCTCAAAAACCTTAAGCATTTTCTACAAGTTCATCATATTTCTCTTGTGACGCTACAATCATCTTTTGAAAATTACGAACCCCAGTTCCGGCAGGGATTAGATGCCCTACAATGACATTCTCTTTCAATCCTAAAAGATGATCCTCTTTTCCTGAGATTGCCGCTTCATTTAGGACTTTCGTTGTTTCTTGGAAAGAAGCTGCAGAAATAAACGACTGGGTCTGGAGGGATGCACGCGTTATTCCTTGAAGAAGTGGAGTAGAAGTAGCTGGAATTGCTTCCCTTGCTTCCACGAGATTCTTATCTTCTCTTTTCAATTTAGAATTCTCGTCTCTAAGTCTTCTAAAAGACACCAACTGACCTTTTTTCAAATCATCAGAATCGCCTGCATCTTTTACGAACATCATTCCAAATAATGCATCATTTGCTTCCATGATATCAGCTTTATGAACTGATTGCCCTTCAAGGAACATGGTATCTCCAGCCTCAATAATTTCAGCTTTTAACATCATTTGTCTAACAATTACTTCAAAGTGTTTATCATTGATTTTTACCCCTTGAAGTCGGTATACCTCTTGGATTTCATTTACAATATATTCTTGAACTTTTGTTGGACCCTCAATATTTAAGATGTCGTTTGGTGTAATCGCACCATCAGAAAGTGGTTGGCCAGCACGAACGAAATCGTTTTGTTGAACTAGAATGTGCTTAGAGAGTGGAACCAGATAGGTTTTAACCTCTCCTAGCTTGGATGTAATTTTAATTTCTCTATTACCTCTTTTAATGGCTCCAAAAGTAGCAGTTCCATCAATTTCAGAAACTACTGCAGGATTTGAAGGATTACGTGCTTCGAATAATTCAGTAACTCGTGGAAGTCCTCCAGTGATGTCACCCGTTTTTCCTGCCATTCTAGGAATTTTAACCAATGTATCGCCTGCTTCAATTTTATCACCTTCATTTACAGAAATATGAGCATTCACAGGTAAAGAGTATTCTCTCAGAATCTCTTTAGTCTTTATATCAACAATATGGATCGCAGGAGATTTTCTTTTATCCCGTGACTCTATTATAACCTTTTCTGTAAACCCTGTCTGTTCGTCAATTTCCTCACGATACGTTATATTTTCCTGGATACTCTCGAATACTACTTTACCCGCAACCTCGGAAACTATCAACGCATTGTATGGATCCCATTTACAAATTACGTCACCCTTCTTGATTTTTGAGTTTGGCGAAACTAATAATTCTGAACCATACGGAACATTCGCGCTCATAACAATAACACCTGTTTTTTCGTCTGTTATTTTCAACTCAGCAGAACGACCAATTACTATCGTTTTATTCGTTCCGTCTGAGCTTTTACGATCAATCGTACGCAATTCATCAATTTCCAATTTCCCATTTGCCTTTGCCTTCAAATCTGAAATATCTGCAACATTAGATGCTGTTCCTCCGACGTGGAAGGTACGCAATGTCAGCTGGGTTCCTGGCTCACCAATTGATTGAGCAGCAATAACACCTACCGAGTCGCCCGTTTGAGCCAGTCTGTGGTTGGATAAATTTCGTCCATAACATTTCGCACACACTCCTCTTCTCATTTCACAAGTTAGGACAGACCGTATTTCTACTTCTTCAATACCTGCAGTCTCTATTTCTTGCGCCACGTCTTCAGAAATTAATTCACCCGAGGCAACAATGAGGTTATCGGATTCTGGATAATATACATCATGGACCGATGTTCTACCGAGTATTCTGTCGTATAGAGGTTCAACAATTTCATCGCTTTTCTTAAGCGCAGTAGCAACGATACCTCTTAAGGTGCCACAGTCGTTGGAATTAATTACTACATCTTGCGCTACGTCAACCAATCTACGGGTTAGATAACCTGCATCTGCCGTCTTTAATGCCGTATCGGCAAGACCTTTACGTGCACCATGTGTTGATATAAAGTATTCAAGAATTGAAAGGCCCTCTTTAAAGTTTGATAAAATTGGATTTTCTATAATTTCTTGAACCGTAGCTCCCGATTTCTGTGGTTTAGCCATTAGACCTCTCATCCCAGAAAGCTGTCGGATCTGTTCTTTGGAACCTCGGGCTCCCGAATCAAACATCATATAAATGGAGTTAAATCCTTGCTTATCACTTTTCAATTGATCCATCAGTGTTTGGGTCAAACGGGAATTTGTATGCGTCCAAATATCAATAATTTGGTTGTAGCGCTCGTTGTTTGTTATCAAGCCCATGTTGTAGTTAAGCATAACCTCCTTGACATCGTTTTCAGCCTTGGAAACCAGTACTTCTTTTTCTTTTGGAATGATAATGTCGTCCAAATTGAAAGAGAGACCTCCTCTAAACGCCATTTCATAGCCAAGCGTCTTTATATCATCAAGGAACTTTGCAGTTTTTGAAGTACCACAAACTTTTAGTACATCACCGATGATATCGCGCAATGCTTTCTTGGTCATAACATCGTTTATGAAACCAACTTGTTGAGGAACCTTTTCGTTGAACAGAACGCGACCGCATGTCGTTTCAACCAGTTTGAGCTCTAACTCTCCATCGTTATTCAAGTCGTGGGTTTTAACCTTGATGTGCGCGTGGAGATCAAGTTTTCCTTCATTGTAAGCTATGATTACTTCAGAGGGTGAATAGAAAATACTACCCTCGCCTTTTACTACCTCAGTATTGGTTGATTTTTTACCCTTTGTGATGTAATATAAACCAAGAACCATGTCTTGAGAAGGTACTGCAATTGGTGCTCCATTTGCAGGATTCAAGATATTGTGAGAGGCCAACATTAACATTTGTGCCTCTAAAATTGCTGCGTTTCCGAGCGGCAGGTGCACTGCCATTTGATCTCCATCGAAATCTGCATTAAATGCCGTTGTAACCAATGGATGGAGACGAATTGCTTTACCTTCAATTAGTTTTGGTTGGAAAGCCTGGATACCCAACCTGTGCAATGTTGGTGCTCTATTTAGCAAAACAGGGTGACCTTTTAACACATTTTCTAAGATATCCCAAACCACGGGCTCTTTTCTATCAACTATTTTTTTTGCTGATTTTACGGTTTTCACGATACCCCTTTCAATCATTTTTCGAATGATGAATGGTTTGTACAACTCTGCTGCCATTTCTTTTGGAAGCCCACATTCGTGTAATTTTAAATCAGGACCTACAACAATAACGGAACGCGCAGAGTAATCAACCCTTTTTCCAAGAAGATTTTGTCGGAAACGACCTTGCTTTCCTTTTAAAGAATCCGACAAAGACTTTAAGGCTCTGTTAGATTCAGTTTTAACAGCGCTCGATTTTCTTGAGTTGTCAAAAAGTGAGTCCACAGCTTCTTGAAGCATCCTTTTCTCGTTGCGAAGGATAACCTCGGGTGCCTTAATTTCGATGAGTCTTTTCAAACGATTGTTACGAATTATTACCCTTCTATAGAGGTCATTTAGATCCGAGGTGGCAAATCTACCCCCGTCTAATGGAACTAGTGGCCGCAATTCAGGTGGTATAACAGGAACTACCTTAATAATCATCCACTCAGGTCGGTTATCAATTCTTGTTTGCGATTCGCGCATGGCTTCAACTACTTGTAATCGCTTCAAAGCCTCGTTTTTACGTTGCACTGAGGTTTCATTCTCTGCCTGTCCTCTTAATTCGTAGGAGAGATTTTCCAAGTTTAAGTCCTTCAATAAATCGTGAAGTGCCTCTGCTCCCATTTTTGCCACAAATTTGTTAGGATCACTATCCTCTAAATAATGGTTGTCCTTGAGCAGTGGATTATCAATAATCTCCAAATATTCCTCCTCCGTTAAAAAGTCCATTTTCTTGAGATTTACCCCTTCTATTTGCGAAGACAACCCAGTATTGATTACAACGTATCGTTCGTAATAAATAATCTGGTCTAATTTCTTCGTAGGGAACCCCAGAAGATAACCAATTTTATTTGGTAATGATCTAAAGTACCAAATATGCGCAACCGGTACAACCAATGAAATATGGCCCATGCGCTCTCTTCGCACCTTTTTCTCCGTAACCTCGACTCCACAACGGTCACATACGATTCCTTTGTACCGAATTCGTTTATACTTGCCACAGTGACATTCGTAATCCTTTACCGGTCCAAAGATACGCTCACAAAACAAACCGTCTCTTTCGGGTTTATAAGTTCTGTAATTAATAGTTTCGGGCTTCAAAACCTCTCCACTTGATTGCTCAAGAATCACCTCCGGAGAGGCTAAGGAAATTATTATTTTATTGAAGCTACTTTGTTTTTTTTGTATTTCTTTCTTGAAAGCCATTTTAATATGAATGTTTTCGTTTCTACTAATTTTTAATCCATTGATACATTGAGACATAAACCTCGTAATTCGTGTAGGAGAACATTGAAGGACTCAGGTATTCCTGGTTCAGGAATATTGTCCCCTTTGACGATAGACTCGTATGCTTTTGCTCTTCCCATCACATCGTCTGACTTTACCGTCAATATTTCCTGTAATATATTTGAGGCTCCAAATGCTTCCAATGCCCATACTTCCATCTCACCGAAGCGTTGGCCACCGAACTGAGCTTTACCTCCCAAAGGTTGCTGAGTGATAAGCGAATAAGGCCCTATTGAGCGTGCATGCATTTTATCATCTACCATGTGGGATAATTTAAGCATATAAATTACGCCAACGGTAGCCGTTTGATGGAAACGTTCTCCTGTTCCACCGTCGTATAAATATGTCTTACCAGATCTTGGAACTCCAGCTTTATCTGTCCAGTCATTTATTTGGTCTGCCGAGGCCCCATCAAAAATTGGGGTTGCAAACTTAACTCCTAACTTTTGTCCAGCCCATCCTAGAACCGTTTCATAAATCTGACCAAGATTCATGCGCGATGGCACACCCAAGGGGTTTAAAACTATATCAACTGGTGTTCCGTCTTCTAAGAAAGGCATATCTTCTTGTCGCACAATATTTGCAACAATACCTTTATTGCCATGGCGACCTGCCATTTTATCACCAACTTTCAGTTTTCGTTTTTTGGCCAAATAAACTTTAGCAAGCTTTACAATTCCCGCAGGAAGTTCATCTCCGACAGAAATATGAAACTTACGTCGTTTATAATTTCCAAGCAAATCATTCGCTTTAATACTGAAGTTATGAATAACGCGACTAATCAACTGATTTATTTTCTCTTCTGCTGTCCAATTGAGTGGATTGACAATTGTATAGTCTAGTGCCAATAGGGCTTTATTGTTAAATTTTGTGCCCTTTTTTATAAGTTCCTCCTTAAAATTATTGAATACTCCTACAGACTTATGGTCTCCCAGTATAATCATTAATTTATCCACCAATTTTTCTTTTAGAACAGTAAAATCTCTGTTATATTCTAAATCTAAGGTTTCCAAGATAGGTTTATCTTGTGTTTTAGATTTTCTGTCTTTTATGGCTCGTGAAAATAATTTCTTATCAATAACAACTCCCCTCAAGGATGGACCCGCTTTCAATGATGCATCTTTGACATCTCCAGCCTTATCTCCGAAAATTGCCCGCAGTAATTTTTCTTCAGGGGAAGGGTCTGTTTCACCTTTGGGTGTTATTTTACCGATAAGAATGTCACCTTCTCTTATTTCTGCTCCAATTCTAATTAGACCGTTTTCATCAAGATCTTTTGTAGCCTCTTCGCTCACATTAGGAATATCCGATGTTAACTCTTCCATTCCTCTTTTTGTATCGCGAACCTCTAAAGAGTATTCGTCTATGTGAATTGAGGTAAAGATATCGTCTCTTACCACTTTTTCAGAAATAACGATTGCATCCTCAAAATTATATCCTTTCCATGGCATGAAAGCCACTTTTAAGTTCTGACCTAGAGCCAATTCACCGTTTTGTGTTGCATAACCCTCGCACAATACTTGTCCGAATGTTACTCTGTCTCCTTTCTGAACTATGGGCTTCAGGTTGATGCATGTGCTTTGATTAGTTTTCGTAAATTTTGTCAAAGGATAGGTTTTAACCTCATAATCAAAGCTCACGAGTTTATCATCTTCATTCCAATCGTAACGAATAATAATTTGATTCGCATCAACATACTCCACCACACCAGAACCTTCTGAGTTTATCAAGACCCGAGAATCACGCGCTAAAAGTTGTTCTATGCCAGTGCCAACAATCGGTGAATTTGGTTTTAACAATGGGACTGCTTGCCGTTGCATGTTAGAACCCATTAAAGCGCGATTGGCATCATCATGCTCCAAAAAAGGAATCGAAGAAGCGGCAATCGAGGCAATTTGATTTGCCCCAACATCCATTAAATGAATTTCTTTAGGACCCACTACCGGAAAGTCTCCTTCGTAACGCGCTTTCACTAAATCAGATAAAAAATTCCCTTTATCGTCAACTTTAGCATTGGCCTGTGCAATCATTTTTGCATCTTCCTCTTCCGCTGCCAGGTATATGGGTTGATCCGACAAAACAACTTTTCCGTTATCGACTGTTCTATACGGTGTTTCAATAAATCCAAGTTTATTAACCTTTGCATAGACACACAATGAGGAAATCAATCCTATATTAGGTCCTTCAGGGGTTTCTATTGTACACAGACGTCCATAATGTGTGTAGTGAACATCACGCACTTCAAACCCGGCTCTTTCTCGCGATAGACCACCCGGTCCGAGCGCTGATAAACGTCGTTTGTGTGTAACTTCTGATAATGGATTGGTTTGATCCATGAATTGGGACAATTGGTTTGTCCCAAAGAATGAGTTAATAACTGAGGATAATGTTTTAGCGTTGATCAAATCAATCGGTGTAAATACCTCGTTGTCTCGGACATTCATTCTCTCTCGAATTGTTCTGGCCATGCGTGCAAGCCCAACGCCAAATTGGGCATACAGTTGTTCACCAACGGTTCGAACACGTCTATTCGAAAGGTGATCGATATCATCGATATCCGCTTTTGAATTGATTAATTCGATGAGGTATTTGATGATATTAATAATATCCTCTTTCGTTAAAACGCGTGACTCCTCACTACCGCTGAGACCCAATTTTTTGTTTAGCCTGTAACGTCCTACCTCGCCGAGATCGTAGCGCGTATCCGAGAAGAATAATTTTTCAAATACGCCCTTTGCTGTCTCATAATCTGGCGGATCTGCATTTCTTAGCTGACGATAAATGTGTTCAACAGCCTCTTTTTCTGAATTTGAAATATCTTTCTGCAGCGTGTTGTATATGATTGTATAATCAGTTGAATTCGCATCATCTTTGTGGAGAATAACAGACTTGGCTCCAGAGTCCATTATAGAATCCAGGTGGTCTTCTCCAATGAGCAATTCTCTCTCTAAAATAATCTCATTTCGTTCTATGGAAACAACCTCCCCAGTATCCTCATCCACAAAATCTTCGATCCATGTTTTTAAAACCCGTGCCGCTAGTCTTCTACCGACAAGTTTTTTCATATTTGCTTTATTTATTTTCACCTCGTCTGCCAAACCGAAAATCTCAAGAATATCACGATCAGTTTCGTATCCAATGGCCCTAAAGAGGGTTGTAACAGGTAATTTCTTTTTACGATCAATGTAAGCATACATTACATTATTGATATCGGTGGCAAACTCAATCCATGAGCCTTTAAATGGAATTATTCTCGCCGAATATAATTTGGTGCCGTTCGCATGTCTGCTCTGTCCAAAAAATACTCCTGGTGAACGATGTAATTGGGAGACAATTACTCGCTCTGCACCATTAACCACGAAAGAACCCTTTGGAGTCATGTAAGGGATTGTACCTAAATAAACATCCTGCACAATTGTTTCAAAATCCTCGTGCTCCGGATCGGTACAATACAATTTTAATTTTGCTTTTAAGGGGACAGAATAAGTTAATCCTCTTTCAATACATTCATCAATGGTGTAGCGAGGTGGATCAATAAAATAATCCAAAAATTCCAAAACAAATTGATTTCTTGTATCTGTAATTGGAAAATTCTCAGCGAATACTTTAAATAATCCTTCACTGTTTCTATTTTCAGGAGTCGTTTCGAGCTGAAAAAACTCTTGGAAGGATTTTAGCTGGATTTCCAGGAAATCTGGATAATCACAATGGTTTTTGCTTGAAGCAAAATTAATTCTGGTTGAATTATTCGATGTTAACAAGGCTCTTATTTTTTTAGTTACTTCAATACGGTATTTTCAAATGCCAAAAAACAGGACAAGGCACCCGTATTGAAAAGGTGCCTTTCCTGTATCAGTGACAATTATTATTTAATCTCAACTTCAGCTCCAGCCTCCTCCAAGGACTTTTTGAGCCCTTCAGCTTCATCCTTAGATACACCTTCTTTCAGTGTTGAAGGAGCAGCATCTACCAGATCTTTGGATTCTTTCAAACCATTTCCAGTAAGTTCTTTGACCAACTTCACTACTGCTAGTTTGTTCGGTCCACCAAATTTGAGAACAACATCAAACTCAGATTTCTCAGCAGCAGCTTCTTCGCCACCTCCTGAGGCACCACCACCTCCTGCAACCATTACTGGAGCCGCAGCGGCAGGTTCGATTCCGTACTCGTCTTTTAAAATTGTTGCTAACTCATTAACTTCTTTCACAGTTAGGTTAACCAACGTTTCTGCAATTTGCTTTAATTCAGCCATTTTATTTAAATTTAAAAGGGTTAAAAATATTAATTTACTTTCCTCTCTCTTCGAGAGTTTTAAGGATACCAGCGATTTTACCGCCAGCACCTTTTAAACCAGACAACACATTTTTCGCAGGACTTTGCAATAAGCCAATAATTTCTCCAACAAGTTCCTCTTTACTTTTCAATGCTTCAAGAACCACTAGTTGATTATCACCAACAAAAATTGCTTCATCAATGTATGCACCTTTTAACAAAGGCTTTTCGCTTTTTTTACGAAAGTCCTGAATTAATTTAGCGGGTGCATTTGCCACTTCTGAAAACATAATAGAGGTTGAACCTTTCAACACGCTCGAAAGCCCACTGTAGTTCTTTCCTTCTACCTTATCCATTGCTTTTTGAAGCAGTGCATTTTTCACAACACGCATTTTGATATTTGCTTGAAAACATCTTCTACGAAGTGAATTCACTGATTCAACTGTTAAATCTGCTGTATCTGTTAAATAAACAATTGATGACGCTTGTAGTTCAGCAGCCAAATTGTCGATGTATTTTGCTTTTTCTTCTCTTCTCATTTCACTAAGTTTTAAGCATTAACAGACTTGGTGTCTATTTGAATACCTGGACTCATTGTTGAGCTTAAATAAATGCTCTTAATGTATGTTCCCTTGGCTGCAGACGGTTTCAGTTTAATTAAGGTTTGGATTAACTCATTCGCATTATCTAGAATTTTAACCCCATCAAAACTTACTTTACCGACTGATGAGTGAATTATCCCGAATTTATCAACTTTAAAGTCAATTTTTCCAGCTTTAACCTCCTCCACTGCTTTTCCAATTTCCATAGTCACAGTTCCTGTTTTTGGGTTAGGCATCAGTCCTCTTGGTCCCAATACTCTTCCTAAAGCACCTACTTTACCCATTACAGATGGCATAGTGATAATTACATCAATGTCTGTCCAACCTCCTTTGATTTTTTCAATAAAGTTATCTAGACCAACATAATCTGCTCCAGCTTGTTTCGCCTCTTCTTCCTTGTCAGGTGTACAAAGCACTAAAACTTTAATATCCTTTCCAGTTCCGTGAGGTAAAGCTACTGTACCGCGCACCATTTGATTTGCTTTTCTTGGATCAACTCCAAGACGCACGGCGATGTCCACAGAGGCATCAAATTTTGAGGTCGAAATTCCCTTTACCAAATCACATGCATCTGACAGAGTATAAGCTTTCGACAAATCATGCTTCGCCAAAATCTCTTTTCTTTTTTTAGAAACTCTTTTCATATTACTTATTTTTTGGATTTCGGTGCTTGACCACCTTTCACATTAACACCCATGCTTCTCGCTGTCCCTGCAACCATTTTCATTGCCGAATCCACCGTAAAACAATTTAGATCTGGAAGCTTATCTTCGGCAATCGCTCTTACTTGGTCCCAACTAATGTTACCAACCTTTACGCGATTTGGCTCAGATGATCCTTTTTTGATTTTAGTGTGCTCAATAATTTGAATTGCTGCTGGTGGAGTTTTTAAAACAAAATCAAACGATTTGTCACCATAAACAGTTATCACAACTGGTACAACCTTTCCCATTTTATCTTGAGTTCTGGCATTAAACTGCTTACAGAACTCCATAATATTGACTCCTTTCGCTCCTAAAGCTGGACCGATTGGAGGGGAAGGGTTGGCAGCTCCTCCTTTAATTTGTAATTTAATCAGTGCTGCTACTTCTTTAGCCATATATATTCAATTTGTGTAGTCAAGCATGGACATTTAGACGGGAAGCTTTTGTCGTCAGATCCACTCCTACGGTTAATACTATTTAAACCTCTTTTTCGACTTGCATGTAGCTAAGCTCCAAAAGATTCTTACGCCCGAAGATTTTCACCATTACTTTTAACTTTTTCTTTTCTTCGTTGATATCATCAATTACACCACTAAAGTTGTTAAAAGGACCATCAATAACTTTCACAGATTCTCCAACAACAAATGGTATTTTGATTTCTTCTTCTTTTTCGGAAAGTTCGTCAACTTTCCCCAAAATTCTATTTACTTCAGCCAAACGCATGGGAACTGGTTTACCGCCCTTTTCGGTTCCCAAGAAACCTATCACATTTGGTATACTTTTAATTACATGAGAAACTTCACCCACAAGCGCTGCTTCAATAATAACATATCCCGGTAAGTAGACTTTTTCCTTGTTAACTTTCTTACCATTTTGTATTTTAAAAACTTTTTCTGTTGGTATCAAAACTTGGCTTACGTAACTACTCAATTTAGCACGTGCAATTTCAAGTTCAAGGTACTCTTTTACCTTTTTCTCTTTCCCACTTACAGCGCGAACAACATACCATTTTTTAACTAACTCTGCCATAAGAACCGATTATAAATTCTCATATATCCACCCTATAACTCCTTTCCAAAAACCTTCCTTATTAATTCCTATCGAAAAATCAATTATAAAGATTACCACTGAGAGTAGAACTGAAGCGGTCACCACCAAAATGGTATTATTTTGTAGTTCCAACCATGTTGGCCAAGTAACATTGTTTACTAACTCGTCGTAAGCTTCTTTGAAATAAATTTTTATTTTTGCTAACACTTTTCTTTTTTTTGCACGGGCGGTAGGATTCGAACCCACGACCAATGGTTTTGGAGACCACTACTCTACCAGCTGAGCTACACCCGTTTAAAAAGGGGAGTTCGCTTACCCCCCTTAGTTAAACATTGATTTTATCTTATTTCAAGATTTCTGTAACCTGACCAGCGCCAACAGTTCTTCCTCCTTCTCGGATTGCAAAACGCAAACCTTTATCCATCGCCACGGGAACAATCAACTTAACTGTAATTGTTACATTGTCACCCGGCATAACCATCTCACGTCCCGATTCTAAGTGTATTTCCCCAGTTACGTCTGTGGTTCGGAAATAGAATTGCGGACGGTATTTATTTTGAAATGGGGTATGACGACCACCTTCTTCCTTCTTCAAAACATAAATTTCTGCTTTAAAGTCAATGTGTGGTG
>Ga0194116_10002303_pt1 | contig 24979 bp, 19 predicted proteins | sample TA2MahsurfametaG_4_FD_148617 | JGI IMG/M metagenome (GOLD analysis project Ga0194116, IMG submission 148617) | Freshwater microbial communities from Lake Tanganyika, Tanzania - TA2015008 Mahale S9 surface | ecosystem: Environmental > Aquatic > Freshwater > Lake | place: Tanzania: Lake...
ACGGGATACGTAGTGCTCAACGGCCAAATCCAGTGGATCTGTCGCTGGGCGAGAAGGAAGGACAGGGGGATACCCGCCCTGCCGGCACCCAATGTAACGGATGTTTGCGCCGTGTGACGCTGGCTTAGGGAGGGAGTGGGCGCTAGCGGTGCTTATCTCACTGATCAGCGCAGCTTGTGAGACGCGTGATGGCGCGGGATCTCGTTACCTGGAGCCCGAGCGTCACGCTCGTTCCCACGCGGGGTTGCTTCAACGACTGCAGTTACTGCAGCTTCCGTTTGCCTCTTGATCAGGCAGCTCCGTTGTCGCTCGCAGAGGCGGCTAAGCAGCTCTTGGCGCGGCCTGCGGCAGCGGAGGTGCTTCTGCTTAGCGGCGAAGTCGCCCCTGGTTCGCCCCACCGTTCCGTTTGGTTTGCGCGACTGCTGGCGCTCAGTGCTCTTGCACTGGCTGAGGGGCGTCTGCCGCATACCAATGCTGGCCCCCTGGCTCTGCGCGAGATGGCGGCGCTCGGACGGCTGAATCCGTCGATGGGGTTGATGCTCGAGGGTGTGGGGCCTGCTTACGACGCTCTGCACCGCCGGGCTCCGAGCAAGAGCCTCGAGGTGCGCCTCACCCAGCTGCAGCAGGCCGGCCGGCTAGGGATTCCGTTCACCACGGGCTTGCTGCTCGGGGTGGGCGAAACCATGGCCCAACGAGAGCAGGCATTGCTCCTGCTGGCGGATCAGCAACGGCGCTGGGGGCATCTTCAGGAGGTGATCCTTCAGCCCTGGCGGCCCGATGGTGAGGCCGCCCGCCCACTCAGCCCAGCGAGACAATGCGATCTGCTCGAGGCCATCGCCATGGCCCGCCAGCTGCTGCCGCCGGAGGTGCATCTGCAGACGCCTCCGAACCTCTGGCCTCTGAAGCAGCTGCCCCGTGCGCTCGATGCGGGCATCAGCGATCTCGGTGGGATCGATTGTTCGGATGTGATCAATCCGGCTTACCCGCAGCCAACGCCGGAGGTCCTCCAGCAGCTATTGGCGCAACACGGCTGGCGCCTGGAGCCGCGCACCTGTGTGCATCGCCGGTGGTGGTCGTTTCTGCCGCGAGCTCTGCGCCAACGCGTGGAGCAGCAGGCGCGGTTGTTAGCGTCCGCATCGCCTCAGGCCAACGCGCCCCACACCTGACTCACTGTGCGACAAGCCTCGTTGGAGGAACAGCGGGTGCTGCTGGTGCGCCTGCCCTGCAATCCCATCTTTCCGATCGGCCCGGTGTACCTGGCCGATCACATCCACAAACAGTTTCCGCAGCTCGAGCAGCGCATCCTTGACCTGGCGGCGGTGCCGCTGCTGGATGTGGAGGATGTGCTGAAGCAGGAGATCGAGCGGTTCCAGCCCTCGCTGCTGGTGTTCTCCTGGCGCGACATTCAGATTTATGCCCCGGTGGATGGGCGCGGCGGTAACCCGCTGCAGAACTCCTTTGAGGTGTTCTATGCCCGCAATCCGATCAAGCGCCTGCGCGGCGCCTTTGGCGGCCTGCGGCTGATGGCGTCGTTCTACGGCGAGCTGTGGCGCAACTTGCGCCTAGTGCGCCGTGGTCTACGCGCTGCCCGTCGCTTCCAGCCCGCTGCCAGGGCCGTGCTCGGTGGTGGAGCGGTGAGCGTGTTCTACGAACAGCTCGGCCGCAAATTGCCCCGCGGCACCGTGGTGTCGGTGGGCGAGGGCGAAGCGCTACTGGAGAAGCTGATCCGCGGCGAATCCCTTGATGGCGAGCGTTGCTTCATTGCGGGTGAGCCGCCCCGCCCCGGCCTGATCCACGAGCAGCCGGCGGGCATGGAGAAAACCGCCTGCAACTACGCCTACATCGCCTCGATCTGGCCCCAGCTCGATTGGTATCTCGACGGCGGTGACTTCTACGTGGGCGTGCAGACCAAGCGCGGCTGCCCCCACAACTGCTGCTACTGCGTGTACACGGTGGTGGAAGGCAAGGCGGTGCGCGTGAACCCCGTGGAGGAGGTGATCGCCGAGATGCGCCAGCTCTACGCGAAGGGCGTGCGCGGTTTCTGGTTCACCGACGCCCAGTTCATCCCGGCCCGCCGCTACATCGACGACGCCAAGGAGCTGTTGCGGGCGGTGAAGGCAGAGGGCTGGAACGACATCCGCTGGGCCGCCTACATCCGCGCCGACAACCTCGATGCCGAGCTGGCGGAGCTGATGGTGGCCACCGGGATGGACTACTTCGAGATCGGCATCACCTCCGGCTCCCAGGAGCTCGTGCGCAAGATGCGCATGGGCTACAACCTGCGCACCGTGCTTGAGAACTGCCGCCTGTTGGCCCGCGCCGGCTTCCGCGAGCACGTGTCGGTGAACTACTCGTTCAACGTGATCGACGAGCGTCCCGAGACGATCCGCCAGACCGTGGCTTACCACCGCGAGCTCGAGCGCATCTTCGGTGCCGACAAGGTGGAGCCGGCGATCTTCTTCATCGGCCTGCAGCCCCACACCCATCTCGAGCAATACGGCTTCGATCAGGGCCTTATCAAGCCGGGCTACAACCCGATGAGCATGCTGCCCTGGACCGCTCGCCAGCTGCTCTGGAACCCCGAGCCGATGGGCAGCACCTTCGGGCGTATCTGCCTGGAGGCATTCGAGCGCAACCCCGCCGACTTCGGCCGCACGGTGATGGATCTGCTCGAGCGCGACTACGGCTTGGCGCCTCTTGAGGAGGCGTTGCATGCCCCGGTGGAAGGCCGCGCCGCTCTGGCGACCGCGACGCGCTGATCAGCCGAGGCCAGGGCCGCTCGTTGGTGTTGCCCACCAGCGGCGCCGCACCAGCAGGAGCAGCACCAGACCGAGCCACCCCACCAAACCACCGATGGGGTTGTCGGGGCCCATCAGCCAGGCTGGCGCTGAGGGGCTGATCGTGGCCAGGCCCTGATGCAGCAGGAACCAGCCCGCCACCAGGCCGCCGTGCAATCCGACCGCACCCCAGAGCAGGCCGCCATCAGCTCGGCGTTGCAGGCCGAGGGCCAGCCCCAGCAGCAGTAAGCCGATCAACAGGCCCAGCAGTTGCAGGGGCGGCAGGTTGAAACGGGTGTGCACCAGGCTGAAGAACACCGCCTGCAGCCACAGAGCCCGCTGCTTGCCGATCAGCAGGTTCAGCTCCCCCAGGAGCCAGCCGCGGAACAGCAGTTCTTCCGCGAAGCCCACTCCTAGACCGAGGGCGGCGGCATTGAGTAGAAGGCCGGCTGTGAGCCGTGGTGTCCAGCTCAATCCACCCACCAGGATCAGGGCCGCGATCACCAGCGCCAGCAGCCCGGCGGCCTTCAGGGCGCCTCGCACCAAGGCCTTGAACACTGCCGGGGTAGGCCCTGTGACCCCGAGTCGCTGCCACGGTTGGCGTTCCCCCCAGCTGCGGCGCAGGCGCAGCGGGAGGCTCAGCAGTAGGGCGGCCACCGCGGGGAGTGCCGCCAGGCTGGCCTCCGTGCCACGCGGAACCCCTGCCAGCTTGAGCAGCACCTGGCAGCCCAGAAACACCGTCACCAGCGCGGCCGGGTAGAGCAGCGTGCCCCACCAGTGCAGCCGGGCGCTGCTGGGGCCTTCCATCAGGTTTCGGGCTCGATCGTGCTGCTAAGGCCCTTGGCCTTGAGCGTTTCGCTGTAAAACTCGGCTGGCTCGATGTCGCACACGATCACCAGGCCAACGCCGGTGTTGTGGGCTTCGAGCATCACGGCGATGGCGTCCTGTTCGCTCAGGCTCGGCACCACCTGCCGCAGGGTGGTCACCACGTACTCCATGGTGTTCACCGGATCGTTGTGAAGCAGCACCTTGTAGCGGGGCGAGGGCTTGCGCACCCGCTCCGGTGCCTTCTCCATCACGGCGGCGCCACCGCTCTCGCGGCCCGGCGACTGAGTTGATCGGATCATCCTGACCAGCTCCGGCATGACGACAGCGGACTTTAGGCAGCCGATCAGGCGGCAGCGGCCGCCGGGGCCAGAGCGGCCTGAATGCGGCGCATCGCTTCAAGCACGTTCTCGCGGCTGTTGAAGGCTGAGAGGCGGAAGTAGCCCTCGCCGGCGGCGCCGAAGCCGCTGCCGGGGGTGCCCACCACGTTGGCCTGGCTCAGCAGCAGATCAAAGAAGCCCCAGGAATCCACTCCCGCGGGGGTTTTGATCCACACGTAGGGAGCTTGTTCTCCGCCATACAACTGAAGCCCAGCGGCGCTCAGTTCACGGCGGATGATCGCGGCGTTCTCCATATAGAAGGCAATCAAGGCCTTCACCTGGGCCTGGCCTTCAGGGGAATACACGGCCTCGGCGCCGCGCTGCACGATGTAGCTCACGCCGTTGAACTTGGTGCACTGGCGGCGGTTCCACAGGCCCCACAGCTCCACCTGTTCGCCGTTGGCCCCGGTGCCCATCAGGCCGCGGGGCACCACGGTGAGCGCGCAGCGGGTGCCAGTGAAGCCGGCGTTCTTGGAGAAGGAGCGGAATTCGATCGCGCACTCGCGGGCGCCCTCGATCTCGTAGATCGAGTGGGGCAGGGAGGGGTCCTGGATGAAGGCCTCGTAGGCGGCATCGAACAGGATCAGGGAGCCGTTGGCGCGGGCGTAGTCCACCCAGGCCTTGAGCTGCTCCTTGCTGGCCACCGCACCGGTGGGGTTGTTGGGGAAGCAGAGGTAGATCAGATCCACCTTTTCGCTCGGGATCTGTGCGGTGAAGCCGTTCTCGGCGCTGATCGGTAGGTAGGTGAGGCCGCCGTACTGGCCGGCGTCATCGGCATCGCCGGTGCGGCCCGCCATCACGTTGCTGTCCACATACACCGGATACACCGGGTCGGTGACGGCGATGCGGTTGCCGGCGCCGAGGATGTCGAGGATGTTGGCGCTGTCGCACTTCGAGCCGTCCGACACGAAGATCTCTTCAGCGGAGATCTGGCAGCCCCGGGCCTGGAAATCGTGCTGGGCGATCGCCTCACGCAGCCACAGGTAGCCCTGCTCCGGGCCATAGCCGTGGAAGCCTTCGCGGGTGCCCATCTCATCAACGGCAGCCTTCATGGCCGTGCGGCAGGCCTCGGGCAGCGGTTCAGTCACATCGCCGATGCCTAGGCGGATGATCGGCGCACTGGGGTTGGCCTCGCTGAAGGCCTTCACCCGCCGGGCGATCTCGGGGAACAAATAGCCCGCCTTGAGCTTGAGGTAGTTGCCGTTGACCTGGGCCATGTCGCGTATGGGCCGCGCTGGCCCCTTGGTACTTGGCGCGATTGTCCTATGCGGCGGTGGCCAGTTGGGGTGAGCATCCCCATCGCGCTGCTGCATACGATCGATTCAGCGCTGACGTCGCCGCCGTGACCGTTGCTCCAGTTCAGCCGGCCGGTGCTTCAGCGGATGCGCCCGTGGATTTCGCGGCCCTGGTGGACCGCACCATTGCCAAGCCGGGCCGCTACCTCGGCAATGAGCTGGGGGTGGAGCCGCGCGACTGGCATCAGGCCTGGTCGGCGGCCGGCGTGCGCTGGGCGCTCACCTACCCCGAGATCTACGAGGTGGGCTCGAGCAACACCGGCCACATCATTCTCTATTCGATCCTTAACAGCGTTCCGGGTCAGCTGTGCGACCGCAGCTATCTGCCTGGGCCGGATCTGGCGGAGCGGCTGCGCGAGCGAGGTGAGGCTCTCTTCGCCGTGGAGAGCCGCCGGCCGCTGCCCGCTTTCGACATCCTCGGCTTCTCGCTCAGCTACGAGCTCGGTGCCACCAACATCCTTTCGATGCTGGAGCTGGCGCAGATCCCGATCCGCGCCACAGATCGCGGCGATCTGCCCTTGGCCGATCCGGCGGCGCCGCCGCTGATCTTTGCCGGCGGTCCCACCGCCACCAGCAACCCGGAACCGTTCGCGGCCTTCTTTGATTTCGTGGTGCTGGGCGATGGCGAGGAGGTGTTGCCGGAGATCGGCCTGGTGGTGGCGGAAGCCAAGGCGGCCGGGCTGAGCCGCCGCGAGCTGCTGATCGATCTGGCCCAGGTGCCGGGGGTGTACGTGCCCTCGCTCTACGGCCCCAGCCCCGATGGCATCACCCAGGTGCCGCTGGTGCAGGGCATCCCGGCGCGGGTGCTGCGGCGCACCGCCACGCCGATGCCCCATTACGCCATGGGGCTGGTGCCCCACATCGAAACGGTGCACGACCGGCTCACGGTGGAGATCCGCCGCGGCTGCACCCGCGGTTGCCGCTTCTGCCAGCCCGGCATGCTCACCCGCCCCGCCCGCGATGTGGAACCCGAGGCGGTGATCGAGGCGATCGAAACCGGCATGGAGCGCACCGGCTATTCCGATTTCTCGCTGCTCTCACTCAGCTGTTCCGACTACCTCGCTCTGCCGGCGGTGGGCGTGGAGCTGCGCAACCGCCTGGCCGATAAGAACGTGAGCCTCACCCTGCCGAGCCAGCGGGTGGATCGCTTCGACGAGAACATCGCCCACATCCTTGGCGGCACCCGCAAGGCGGGTCTCACCTTCGCGCCGGAGGCCGGCACCCAGCGCCTGCGCGACATCGTGAACAAGGGCCTCACCGATGCCGAGCTGCTGCGGGGGATTCGCACCGCCATGGAGAGCGGCTACCGCAAGATCAAGCTCTATTTCATGATCGGCCTGCCGGGGGAAACCGATGCCGATGTGCTCGGCATTGCCGACACCTGCTGGCAGTTGCAGCAGCAGTGCCGCGATCTGGGCCGGCTGGAGCTCAACCTCACCATCAGTAATTTCACGCCCAAGCCGCACACGCCCTTTCAGTGGCACAGCGTGAGCACGGCTGAATTCCAGCGGCGACAGCAGCTGCTGCGCGATCTCCTCCGGCGGATGCGTGGCATCAAAACCAACTACACCGATGTGCGCCTCTCGGCGATGGAGGACTTCGTGGGCCGCGGCGATCGCCGACTGGCCCCGGTGATCGAGGCGGCCTGGCGGGCCGGCGCCGGCCTCGATGCCTGGTTTGAAGCAGCCGATCGCACCTACGAGGCCTGGACTTCAGCGATCGAGGCCGCGGGCCTGGGTGGCCGCTACCGCGAGCTGGAGCTGGGCGAATGGAGCGCGGCGGAGGGCATGGTTCCCGACGATCTGGCGGTGTTCTGCAGCCAGCCGTTGCCGTGGGACCACATCGATTCCGGTGTGGATAAGGGCTGGCTGGCGGACGACCTGCGCCAGGCCCTGGCGGCTGCTGTGGTGCCTGACTGCTCCTTCGAGGGCTGCAGCAGCTGCGGGGTGTGCGGCCCTGAGCTGGGCCACAACGTGGTGGTGCCGCCGCCAGCGATTCCGGAGCAGCGGCCCCAGCGGGCGCCGGCCAGTGAGCGGGTGGCGCGGTTGCGGTTCCGCTTCAGCAAAACCGGTTCGCTGGCCCTGCTGAGTCACCTGGATCTGGTGCGCTTGATGGAGCGGGCCTTGCGGCGCAGTGGCCTGCCGGTGAGCTTCACCGGTGGCTTCCATCCCCTGCCGCGGGTGCAGTTCGCCCTGGCGCTGCCGCTGGGTGCCGAGGCCGATGGGGAGTGGATGGATATCGAATTCATCCACGAGATCGACCCCGCATCGGCCCTGGAGCGTTTGCAGCCTCAGCTGCCCAGCGGTTTTGTCCTGCAGCAGGTGCAGGCGGTGCCGGTGTCTGGGCCGAGCCTCTCGCAGGAATTGGTGGGTGCCTGCTGGCAGTTGCAGCTGCGGCCGGTGGCTGGTCTGCTGCCGGATGAGGCCTGGCAGGGGGCCGTGGATGCGCTGCTCGCCAGCGACAGCTGGATCTGGCAGGACACCGACAAGAAGGGACGGCCGCGCCAGCGTGACTGCCGCCCCTACCTCCAGAGCCTGGAGTGGTCAGCCGCTCCTGATCCAGGCAGTGTTGGCCTCCGTTACAGCGCTGAAGTGGATCTGGCTGGCCGCAGCTTGCGGCCAGACCAGCTGCAGCATTGGTTTGCTGAGCGGCTAGCCGTTGAGCTTGAGATGGTGAGCCTGCGCAGGGAATGGTTGCAGCTACAGCAGAGCTCCAATCCCTGAAAACGACCGTGCTAGCTTCGGTCTAACGGTTGAACATTGACCCAGCTCAGCTTTTCAGCTCAGCTCGCTCGCATGTTCCCGCAGCAGTTTTCTCGAACCTCTCTTCCTGAAAGCTGCCCGCTGCGGCGCCGTTCAGACGGGTTCCGATCAGATCAGGATCCCGGTTTCATTGGGCCTCTAGCCCTGCTCCATTAGGGCCATCGGCCTTCAACCCAACAGGCCCTAGGTCGCTCGCCGTTGTCATACCCGGCGTTTCCACTGAATTTTTTGAGCACGGCTGTTTCAGCTCTTCCCCTGCATCGGCGATGTCGGGCGAGCTGTTTGAACGGTGTGCAAGGCGCAGAGCGCCAGTCCATTTCTCCATCCCCGACCTGCCTTCTGCAGGTCCTCTCCTGACCTTCCATGCCTCAGCAGATCGTCATCGCCGAGCAGCTGCGGATCGCCGCAGTGCTCACCGATGACCGTGTGGATGAATTGGTGGTGGCCCAGGGCCGCTACCAGATCGGCGACGTCTACCTCGGCACCGTTGAAAACGTGTTGCCCGGCATTGATGCCGCATTCGTAAATATTGGCGAAGGCGAGAAGAACGGCTTTATTCACGTCACCGATCTGGGGCCGCTGCGCCTCAGAAAGGGCACGCTCGGGATCACCGAATTGCTGGAGCCGCGCCAGAAGGTGCTGGTGCAGGTGATGAAGGAGCCCACCGGCACGAAGGGCCCCCGCCTCACCGGCAACCTCACGCTGCCGGGCCGTTTCCTGATCCTTCAGCCCCACGGCCAGGGGGTGAATATCTCCCGCCGGATTAACGCAGAAAGCGAGCGCAATCGCCTGCGGGCTCTCGGTGTGCTGATCAAGCCTCCGGGCGCTGGGCTGCTGATTCGCACCGAGGCCGAAGGGGTGAGCGAAGAGCTGCTCATCGACGATCTCGAAGCGCTGCTGCGCCAGTGGGAGGCCATCCAGACCGCGGCAGAAACCGCGTCGCCGCCGGTGCTGCTCAACCGCGACGAAGACTTCATTCATCGCATCCTGCGGGATCACTTCTCCCCCGAGGTCACTCGGATCGTGCTCGATAGCGCCGATGGTGTCGGCCGGGTGAACGCCTTCCTGGGTCAAGACCAAGGCCAGGTGCAGGTGGAGCAACACCTCGACTCCGGCGAGATTCTGGAAGCCTTCAAGGTGAACGCCGCGATCCGCGATGCCCTCAAGCCGCGCGTTGATCTGCCTTCCGGCGGTTACGTGATCATCGAGCCCACCGAGGCGCTCACGGTGATCGACGTGAACTCGGGCTCATTCACCCGCTCCGCCAATGCCCGGGAAACCGTGCTTTGGACCAATTACGAAGCCGCCACCGAGATCGCGCGTCAGCTCAAGCTGCGCAACATCGGTGGTGTGGTGATCATCGACTTCATCGATATGGAGTCGCGCCGCGATCAGCTGCAGCTGCTTGAACACTTCACAGCTGCGATGCGTCCGGATTCGGCGCGTCCCCAGATCGCTCAGATCAGCGAATTGGGCCTGGTGGAGCTCACCCGCAAGCGCCAGGGCCAGAACATCTACGAACTGTTCGGTCGGGCCTGTCCCAGCTGTGGCGGCTTGGGCCATGTGGCGGTGCTGCCCGGTAAAGACAGCCTCCAGCCCCTCGCTGCCGCGCCTGGTCTGGTGCGATCGGCTGCTTCGGCGCGGGCCGAGGTGTACAGCCCAGCGAGTGCAGAAGCGGCTGGTGGTGGTCGCCGCCGCCGTGGTGGCCGCGGTGGCCGTGGCGGCGCCGAGTCCGCTGAGCTCGGTGGCTACGACGACACCACCACCGTCACCAGTGTTCCTGGTCTCTCCCACGAGGCGGCTACGGCGGCGGCGGAGCCCAGCTCCCGCAGGCCTGAGCCCGAGCTGGTGGCTGTTCCCATGGATGCGGAGCAGGAGCTGGTGTACGGCTGGCTGGGGTTGAATCCAGCCTTGCTGCTTGAGCCTGTTCCCACCGCCGACAACCTGGTGGTGCGGGTGGTTCGCCCTGGCGAGGATGCCGATGCGGTGCTTGAGGAGGCTCGCCAGCAGCTAGCGGCCGCTGGTCCGCGTCGCCGCCGCCGTGGCCGCGGCTCCAACGCTGCTGCCCCCTTGCCCGCAGCGGGTGCCGCTCCAGGCAATGGCTACAACCCCGTCGCTGAGCCCCTGCCGGTCTCCGTGGAAATCACGCCGTTGCCGGTGGAAACCTTCCCCACCGTTCCGGTGCTTCCCGAGAGCGGTCTTGAGTTGGTGGCTGCCGCATCCGAGCCGGAAGCGGTCCAGGGGCGCCGTGTGCGCAGCCGTGGCCGAAACGCCGCTCCGGCGGCCGGTGCTGCTGCTGCCGTCGCCGTGTTGCCGCTTGTCGACGACTCCGCCGCTGTTGCGGCAGCGGCTGCCGCCGAACCCGTTGAGGAGGAGTCCTCCGAGCCTCGCCGCCGCCGCCGCCGCTCTTCCGCAGCGGAGTGAGCGATCCGGGCCAGCTGCGCACCGCTGGCATCGATGAGGTGGGCCGCGGTTGTTGGTTCGGCCCCGTGTTTGCAGGGGCTGTTGTTCTGCCGGCTTCTGCCCACACCGCGCTGGCGACAGCGGGACTCACCGATAGCAAGAAGCTCACGGCGCGTCGCCGCGCCCAGTTGGTGCCCTTGATTCAGCAGCACGCTGAGGCCTGGGCGTTAGGCCAAGCCTCAGCCCGGGAAATCGATCAGTTCGGCATTCGCACGGCCACCGAACGCGCGATGCTGCGCGCTTTGCAGCGTCTGGCGGGCCCGGCCCCAGCGCTGGTGCTCGTGGATGGGGTGCTGCCTCTGCGCCTGTGGAGCGGGAACCAGCGCACCGTGGTGCGCGGCGACAGTGAGCATCTGGAGATTGCAGCGGCCAGTGTGTTGGCCAAGCAGGCCCGCGATGCCTTGATCACCCGCTTGGCGGAGCGCTACCCCATTTATGGGTTGGAGCGCCACGCTGGCTATGGCACGGCGTTGCATCGCCAGGCACTGCTGGAGCAGGGAGCCACGCCGCTCCACCGGCGCTCCTTTCTCCGCAAAGTGCTGCCTGATTAGCGGCCCGCAGGCGCCAGGCACCAGGCCTCGAAATCGTTGAGCAGTTGCAGCTGCACCCGGGTCTTGATGCCCAGAAGGATGCCCGCCAGCAGGGATCTCCCTGTGGCCTCCAGCACTTTCGCTGGGATCAGCTTGAGCAGGCTCGGCTGACTGACATTCACCGCCAGGGCGGCCTCGCCGTGCACCCCCTCAGGGCTGCTCTCCAACCAGGACTCCAGCGTGAGCTGAAAATCGTCCACAATGCCGAGGCCCTCAAGCTGGCAGTCCACCGCTTTGAGCTCGATTCGGTTGGTGCTGCGCCGAGCCACCAGCTCCACCACCGGCTGAATCTGCAACTGGAACACCTGCAGCCGCGTGACGGTGTAGCGATAGCGGCCCTCGCCAAGGTTCTCCAGCTGCTTGGGATCGAGCAGAGCTCCAATCACCCGTTCCTCGTCATTGAGGTAGTCGGGTAATTGATCGGCATGCTGTTTCACCGACAGCTGCAAAGCTTGACTGGCGCTGAAGGCCAGGGGCATTGCTCGTCTGCCGGGGGGCCATGATCCTATCCAGCACGGCCTGCCCCGCTTCTATGCGCATTGCATTTCTTGGTCCTGCCGGTACCTACGGGGAGCAGGCAGCGATCCGGTTGTGTGACCTGGAGACGATTGAGGCGCCTGAGCTGCTGCCCCAAGTGGGCATTCGCGCGGTCGTGAAAGCGCTGGCCGAGGGGCGCTGCGAAGCGGCCGTGGTGCCGGTGGAGAACTCTGTGGAGGGGGGCGTGACCGCCTGCATGGATGCTCTCTGGGAACATCCCGAGTTGCGGGTGGCGCGGGCTTTGGTGCTGCCGATCCGTCATGCCCTGTTGGGAAGCGGCCCGATCTCAGGTGTGAGTGAGGTGCTCTCCCATCCCCAGGCTCTGGCTCAGTGCAGCCAGTGGCTCGGCGACCAGTTGCCCGCCGCGCTGCAGCTCCCCACCAGTTCCACGGCCGATGCGGCCCGCATGGTGGCCGGAAGCCGCTTCCGCGCCGCCATCGCCTCCTTGCAGGCTGCAGAGGAGCACGGCCTCGAAGTGCTGGCCTATCCGATCAACGACGTGACCGGCAATTGCACGCGCTTTCTGCTGTTGCGCCAGGGCGAGCGCAGCTTGGATGGCCCGTTGGCCAGCCTGGCGTTTTCACTGCACGCCAACCAGCCTGGAGCCTTGCTGGAGGCCCTCGCCTGCTTCGCCCACCGCGAGCTCAACATGACCCGCATCGAGTCGCGCCCTTCGAAGCGGGAGATGGGCGAATACATCTTCTTTGTGGATCTTGAGTTGCCCCAGGGCCAGGCGCCGCTGCAGCAGGCCCTTGAGGAACTCAAGCCGCTCTGCGAACACCTGGCGGTGTTCGGCGCCTATCCGATCACGCAGCTCGAAGCGGCTTAGCTGCCGGGTTTGCGGGCCCGGAACACGCCGAACTGCATCATTCCGGTGTCGAAACCCCAGTGCATTAGCAGCAGGGTGGGGGTTTCGCGCAGGCCCATCAGCACCGCCCTAGGGCCCAGGCCCAGCACCGCTCCAGGCCGGCGCAGACCTTCCTGGATTGAGTCGATCCAGGAGGGAAGGGTCTGGCGGCTCCAGTCGCCGGTGTCGACCCGAAGTCCGCTGCCGCCCCAGCGGCTTTGCTCGAGGTTGGCCTGGAACCCTGGGATGCTGGCGAATTCGGGGTGTGCCCACTGCACCAGCAGTTGGTGCATCACCCAGCGCTCGAGGCGATTCAGGGGGCGCACGCCTGGGTCGCGGCGATTCCAGTCGGCCACGGCAAGAAGGCCGCCAGGCTTGAGCACCCGCAGCAGTTCATCGGCATAGCGCTGCTTGTCGGGCATGTGCGGGCCTGCTTCCACGCTCCACACGGCGTCGAAGCTCTGATCAGGAAGCTCCAGCGCCAGAGCATCCATTACCGCGAAGCGGCAGCTGAGGCCCTCGGGCGTGAGCTCCTGAGCCCGGCGGATCTGCCCCGGGCTGATGCTGATTCCGAGCACATCCAGGCCGTAATCGCGCGCCAGGATGCGGGCGCTGCCGCCGATCCCGCAGCCCACGTCGAGCACGCGGCTGCCCGGCGGCAGTTGATCAAGGCCGCTCCAGCGCACCAGTTCGTGCACGAAGTCTTCCTTGGCGCGGCGGAAATCCCGGTAACGCGGAGGGTTGCCGTAGTGGCCCAGGTGCACGTGCTCCCCCCAGAGCCGCTCCAGCAGCTGGTCATCGGTCCAGCGGTCGTAGGCATCCGCCACGCTGGCGGTGCTCTCGAAGGCGCGATCGCGCCACGACCACACCCAGAGCCCAAGTAGCAGCAGTACCGCGAGAAGTGCGGCCGCAAGCATCAATCCACCCGCCAGCGGCGAGAGCGCAGCAAACACAAGCATGAGGTGGATCAGCGCTCCTCGCCGGCGCTGGAATCATCCATGTCGCGCAGCGTGTCCTGCAGCACGGTGCGAGCCGCAAGTTGACGCCTGGTTTCATCGAGCAGTTCGAATTCCTGACGCAGCCGCTCTTCGGTGTCAGTGATCTCCAGCAGGGTTTGCTGTTGATCGGCCACAGGGCCGCCCAGGTGTGATCCGATCCAGAACGACAATTCCCGCGGCAGATCGGGCAGGTCGGTGGGGAGGCTGGTGGGTTTGCCCATCAGCTTGCCGGTGAGCTCCACCACATCTTTGAGGGCTTGACCCACTTGGCTGGAGAGATCGCTGAGGCGGTCTGGGCTCTCGGGATGCTCGTCTTCAATCCAGCTCACCAGCCCCACTTTGAATGGGGCCTCGCGCACCACTTCCAGCACGCGAAAGCGCTGCTGGCCCAGGGTCACGATGTTGCTGCGATCGTCGGATTGGGTCTGGCACTGCAGGATCTCAGCGCAGCAGCCCACATCGGCCATCCGACCTTCCTGGGGATCCCAGCGCACGATCCCGAAGCGGCGATCGGTTTCGAGCACCGTGCGCAGCATCATCCGGTAGCGCGGCTCAAAGATGTGCAGCGGCAGCACTTCCTGGGGGAACAGCACCACATCCGGCAACGGGAACAGTGGCAGTTCGCGCACAGCCAGTTGCGTCACGTGGCAGAACGTCGTCGTAGCGCGAATCCTAGGCAGCTCGCCGCTGCCCTCGTGCTGTGCAACTGGCCAATAAAAAAGCCCGCCAGAAGGCGGGCGATGGGCTGTTCTCTCAATGAGCTCAGCGGATCAGAGCTTCACCTCGATGTCCACGCCACTGGGGAGGTCGAGCTTCATCAGGGCATCGATGGTTTTCGCCGAAGGGCTGTAGATATCGATGATGCGGCGGTGAGTGCGGGTTTCAAAGTGCTCGCGGGAGTCCTTGTCCACATGGGGCGAGCGCAGAACGCAATAGATCTTGCGCTTGGTGGGCAGGGGGATCGGGCCGATCGCTGTTGCAGCGGTGTGATCAGCCGTTTCGATGATTTTTTCGCAGGACAGATCCAGCATGCGGCGGTCAAACGCCTTCAAGCGGATGCGGATCTTCTGCTGAGCGATTGCGGTGGACATGGATCAGGCGGGAGAGTTCAGCAAGGAGCGGCACTCGAGCAGCTCGAGGCAGCTGGGAAGTTGAAGCTGGATTGTCGAGGTGCGGAAGGGATGGAGGGTGATGCCGAACGGTAGCTCTCCATCCCGAAACCTAAATCACGGCAGAAGCCGCTTCAGGATCACTCGATGATCTTCGAGACCACGCCGGCACCGATGGTGCGGCCGCCTTCGCGAATAGCGAAGCGCATGCCCTGCTCGATGGCGACGGGGCAGATCAGCTCGCCGGTCATCTTGATGCGGTCACCGGGCATCACCATTTCCACGTTGGAGCCGTCGTCGGCGGTGAAGGCGGTGATCTGGCCGGTCACGTCAGTTGTACGGATGTAGAACTGCGGGCGGTAGCCAGCGAAGAAGGGGGTGTGGCGGCCGCCTTCTTCCTTCTTCAGCACGTACACCTCACCTTCGAACTTGGTGTGGGGCTTGATGGAGTTGGGCTTCACCAGCACCATGCCGCGCTCGATGTCTTCCTTCTGCACGCCGCGGAGCAGCAGACCCACGTTGTCGCCGGCCATGCCCTCGTCGAGCAGCTTGCGGAACATTTCCACACCGGTAACGGTGGTTTCGCGGGTGTCCTTGATCCCCACGATCTGCACGGTTTCGCCCACCTTCACCTTTCCGCGCTCGATACGGCCGGTGGCCACGGTGCCGCGACCGGTGATGGAGAACACGTCTTCAACAGCCATCAGGAAGGGCTTGTCGATTTCGCGCTCGGGCTCGGGGATGCCGCTGTCAACGGCGGCCATCAGTTCGGTGATGCGGCCTTCCCACTCAGCATCGCCTTCGAGGGCCTTGAGGCCGGACACCTTCACCACGGGGATGTCATCGCCGGGGAAGTCGTAGCTGCTCAGCAGCTCGCGCACTTCCAGTTCCACCAGCTCGAGGATCTCCTCGTCGTCCACCATGTCGCACTTGTTCAGTGCAACAACCAGGGCGGGCACGCCCACCTGCTTGGCCAGGAGGATGTGCTCCTTGGTCTGGGCCATGGGGCCGTCGGTGGCAGCCACCACGAGGATCGCGCCGTCCATCTGGGCGGCACCGGTGATCATGTTCTTCACATAGTCCGCGTGGCCGGGGCAGTCCACGTGGGCGTAGTGACGACCGTCGGTTTCGTACTCAACGTGGGCGGTGTTGATGGTGATACCGCGCTCACGCTCTTCAGGAGCACCGTCGATCTGGTCGTAAGCCTGGGCTTTGGCCTGACCCTTCTTGGCCAGCACGTTGGTGATGGCGGCGGTGAGGGTGGTCTTGCCGTGGTCAACGTGGCCGATGGTGCCGATGTTGACGTGGGGCTTATTCCTTTCGAACTTCTCGCGAGCCATGATGAAAAAGAATCGGGGGGTAAATGGGTATGGGAAAGATCAGGAATTGCCCTGATTCTTGGAGATGATGGCTTCTGCCACATTGCGAGGAATTTCCTCGTAATGGCTGAATTCCATCGAGAAGATACCCCGACCCTGGGTCATGGATCGGAGCTGGGTGGCGTAGCCGAACATCTCGGCCAGAGGCACCTTGGACTGGACCTTGGACTGTCCGCTTTCCACGGATTGGCCCTCGACCTGTCCACGGCGGGATGAGAGGTCGCCGATAACGGAACCGAGGTAATCCTCGGGAACCTCCACCTCGACCTTCATCATCGGCTCAAGCAGCACGGGGTTGCACTTCTTGACGCCGTCCTTGAAGGCCATGGAGCCGGCGATCTTGAACGCCATCTCCGACGAGTCCACATCATGGTAAGACCCGTCGACCATGGTGACCTTCACATCGATCATCGGGAAGCCTGCAATCACGCCGGATTGGCAGGTTTCCTTCATGCCGGCTTCTGCCGGACCGATGTATTCCTTCGGCACGACACCGCCAACAATTTTGTTGACGAATTCGAACCCGGAACCCGGCTCGCCGGGCTCCATTTCGATCACCACGTGGCCGTATTGGCCCTTGCCGCCGGTTTGACGAGCGAACTTGCCTTCACCCTTGGCGCTACCGCGAATGGTTTCCCGGTAGGACACCTGAGGTGCGCCGATGTTGGCTTCCACCTTGAATTCGCGAAGCATGCGGTCCACGAGGATTTCCAGGTGGAGTTCGCCCATGCCGGCGATCACGGTCTGGCTGGTTTCCGGATCCGTGCGAACCCGGAAGGTGGGGTCTTCTTCAGACAGGGATTGCAGAGCTTTGGAGAGTTTCTCCATATCGCCCTTGGTCTTCGGCTCGACGGCCACGGAGATCACGGGCTCCGGGATGTAGAGCGATTCCAGAATGATGGGATCGGTGTCGACGCACAGAGTGTCGCCAGTGGTGGTGTCCTTCAGGCCCAGAACAGCACCGAGGTCGCCAGCACGTAGCTCGTCCACTTCCTCGCGATCGTCGGCTTTCAGCACGATCAGGCGGGAAATGCGCTCTTTCTTGTCCTTGGTGGAGTTGAGCACATAGCTGCCCTTCTGCAGCACGCCGGAATAGATGCGCACGAAGGTGAGCTTGCCGAAGGGGTCGGCCATCACCTTGAAGGCCAGCGCACTGAAGGGAGCGCTGTCGTCGGCAGGACGGGCGGCTTCGCTGCCATCGGGCAGTAGACCCTGGATCGGGGGCACATCCACCGGAGCGGGCAGGTAATCCACCACGGCGTCGAGCAGCAGCTGAACGCCCTTGTTCTTGAAGGCGGAGCCGCACAGCATCGGCACCAGGCCGTGCTTGAGCACACCTTCGCGGATGCCTTTGTGCAGTTCCTCTTCGGTGAGTTCCCCTTCCTCGAGGAACTTCTCGATCAGAGCCTCATCGGTTTCAGCGATGGTCTCCATCAGAGTGGCGCGCCACTCATCCACGAGATCCTTCATGTCGGCCGGCACGTCGGCCTCTTCGATCTCCTTGCCGAGATCATCTTTGTAGATGAAGGCGCGGTTCTTCACCAGGTCGATGATGCCGCTGAGCTCGCCCTCAGCGCCGATCGGCAACTGAATGGGAACGGCGTTGGCTTTGAGGCGATCCTTGATCTGCCCGTAGACCTTCAGGAAGTCAGCGCCGGTCCGGTCCATCTTGTTGACGAACACCATGCGGGGAACGCTGTAGCGATCCGCCTGACGCCACACCGTTTCCGACTGGGGCTGCACGCCGCCCACGGCGCAGAACACGGCGATCACACCGTCAAGCACCCGCATGGAACGCTCCACCTCAATGGTGAAGTCCACGTGGCCGGGCGTATCAATGATGTTGATGCGGTGATCTTTCCAGCTGGTGGAAATGGCCGCAGCCGTGATGGTGATGCCCCGCTCGCGCTCTTGGGCCATCCAGTCGGTTACCGCGGCGCCGTCGTGCACCTCACCGATCTTGTGAACCACACCCGAATAGAACAGGATGCGTTCAGTGGTGGTGGTTTTGCCAGCATCAATGTGCGCGGCAATACCGATATTTCTTACGCGTTCTAGGGGATAGGCGCGAGCCACGGGGCAGATCTCCGGAGGGTGTAATCAACAAAAAAGCGGGCGTAACTCTACAAGCCGGCTCTGCCGACCCGTTCTGGTGCAGGGCCGCCCAGGCCCTGCAATCGCTGCGATTTAGTAGCGGTAGTGAGCGAAGGCCTTGTTGGCTTCGGCCATCTTGTGGGTCTCTTCGCGCTTGCGCACAGCGCTGCCAGCTTCGTTGGCGGCGTCCATGAGTTCGCCAGCCAGTTTCTGAGCCATGCTGCGGCCGTTGCGGGCGCGGGAGAAGTTCACCAGCCAGCGCAGCGCCATGGCGGTGCCGCGTTCCTGACGCACTTCCATCGGCACCTGATAGGTGGCGCCACCAACGCGACGAGCGCGCACTTCCACCAGGGGAGTGGCGTTCTTCACGGCGGTTTCGAACACTTCCAGGGGGTTTGCGCCGGTGCGCTCGCCGATCAGTGAGAAGGCATCAGACAGGATCCGCTGAGCAGTGGATTTCTTGCCGTGCTTCATCAACCGCGCCACGATCATCGTGGCCAGACGGCTGTTGAACTGAGGATCCGGAAGAATCGGGCGCTTCTCGGCGGCGTTGCGGCGGGACATAAACCTGGTGAGTGGAAGTCAGGAAACGGCTGGGAGGAGATCAATCCTTGGGCGTCTTGGCGCCGTACTTGGAGCGCGACTGACGGCGATCCTTCACACCGGCGGTGTCGAGAGTGCCGCGGATGATGTGGTAGCGAACGCCTGGCAGGTCTTTGACACGACCGCCGCGGATCATCACCACGGAGTGCTCCTGGAGGTTGTGGCCGATCCCGGGGATGTAGGCCGTGACCTCGAAACCGGAGGTGAGACGCACACGGGCAACCTTCCGCAGAGCCGAATTCGGCTTCTTCGGAGTGGAGGTGTACACGCGGGTGCACACACCACGGCGCTCAGGGCAGGCGCGGAGGGCAGGCGACTTGGTCTTGCGGGTAAGGCGCTGCCGCTCGCTGCGGATCAGCTGCTGAATCGTGGGCATCGAGGGCCGGTTAGGGAGGTCGGAAGCCCGACCGTTGCGACAATCCGCCACATTACTTTGTCGCCTGCACCCCCACCCCGGCCGCCTCGTCGCTGGGGCTGAAGGCGGCGCCGCAGGCGCAGATCCGCAGCTCGCGGCCGGCCCGCACCAGGAAGCCGCCGCCGCTCAGATCGCCGCGGTAGTCGAGCTCAAGCGCCCCGAGGCGCTCACATTGCTCGCCTGGGGCGAACAGAGTGATGCCGTCGGCACGGGCCACAGGCACCCCCGAGAGGTGCCCCGGGCGGATGCGGATCACCCAGCGCTCGCAGCTGCCGTCCACCAGATCCAGATGCATCATCCCGGGCGTCCCCGCCACCGCTGCCTGCCGCCCGAGTTCGGCAGCGGCCGCTGCAGTGAGGCGCAGGCTGTGGCCCTTCGGCATGACTCGTGATCGGCGCGATCGGCCCAGTGTGTCAGGGGTTGATCCGCTCAGCGCCGGCCTGCTGCCATGGCCCGTTGGCCTGGAGATCCGTCGCGCGGCACCAGGCCGAGCCCGTTGTGCACCGCTGCCGCCACCCCGCGACCCTTCACCGTGTGCACATCCGCCAGCACCAGGCCAGTGGAGCTGCCGCCATCGAGGTTCAGGGCGTCCACCAGTCCTTCCTGGCGCATCAGCAGGGCTGTTTCAAGCAGCGTGGGTCCGGCGTTGTTCACCCCTTGCAGGGTGATCAGCCACAGCTGGCGGCCATCGCTGCCAATCACTGTGCGCGGGGCGGCCTGGGCGATGAACCCCGAACTGAAGCCCTCAGCAGCGCCATTGAGCACCACCTGGCCGTCTTTCAACAGCAGTGGCCCCCCGCCCAGCACGTTGGCTTTCTGGCCGACGCCACTGGTGGGCTTGCTCTCCAGGCTCAGGAGCTCGCCTGGTTGCCAAGGCACGCTCACGCCACCGCGGGCCACGATTAATTGCTCGCCGGGACGCAGCGCCACCCCTGCGCTGAGCTGCCCTGCTTCGAAGCGTTCGCTCACCGTGCCGTTGCGCAGCAGCACAGCCATCTCGCTGCCGGTGATCGGTTGGTAGCGCGGGCCCCAGTCGGCTGTGTAGCGGGCCAGCCCCTTTTGCACGTAGCCGCTGTTCACGCTCGCGATCGGCCAGCGCCGGCCGCTGCTGTCGGCCACCGATTCGATCAGCATCAGCCGATCGAAGGTCGGTAGCTCACCTGCGCTCCAGCCGGCAACGCCGCGGTTGAGGATCGGGCCCGACATCCAGCGACCCTGCTCGCGCATCGCCCCCAGCGGTAGGCGATTCACGCGATTGAAGTAGCCGCCGTTGATCGCGATCAGCGCGTCTTCCTGACGGGCCAGCTGACTGAGGCTGCTGAGCCCCTGCATGCCATCACTGCGGTTGAGGGGCCGTAGCTCCAGTGGCACGGCGCGCGGATCCAGGCGGACGCTGTTGATCAACACCTGCCGCGAGCCGATCCGGCTGATGCGTCGCTCCAGCTGCAGGCCCTGGTTCTGTAGAGCCAACAGCCGTGGATCGCGCTCCGGGCTGGGCGCCGCTGGCGTGCTCGCGGCGCCTTCGGCTGCTGGTAGATCGAGCACCAAGCGCCAGGGGCTGCCCAGGCTCAGCCGCTCCCCCTCCTCGGGTAGCTGCAGCGTGAGCCAGCCCTGGCTTTGGCTGGGCCTGAGCCCCAGTTGGTTCAGCTGCTCCAGCTGCGGGCCCGTGGCTTCGGTGCCGATCAACAGCCGTCCGTCGCCGCTGCGCACCAGCGCTGGGGCGCTGAGATCGAGCACCACACGCCGGCCGCTGATGCCCTGGTCTTTCCAGCGGATCGCCTGCAGTGGGCGAGCGGGCAGCTGCAGTTCCAGCTCTTGCCCCTGGGGGCGCACGGACACGCCCACGGCTTCGAGCAGTGCGCTCACCGGCACCGCCACTTCATCGTCAAGGCTGCGCTGGCGTGCAGAGGGCACCAGGGCCTTGCGGCCAAACCACTCGAGCTCGATGCCGTTGGCAGCGTTGCTGCGGCTCACGCCCAGCTGCACTTCCAGCACCTCCAGGGGGAGCCACAACTCCCCTTGCTCGAGGAGCCAGAGGGCTTGCTGGCGCTGGCCGTTCACGCTCACCACGCTGCCCTGGCTTCGGGCGGTGCTGGACGGCCTTCGCTGCGGCGCCACCACAGGCGCCACGACTTCGGGCGGCGGCGGTGGCGGGGTGAGGGGGATGCCTGGAAGCAGGGCTGCCAGCGCCGTCAGGGGGGCCATCCATGAGTGGCGGCGGGCCCGGCCACGCTAGCGAGCGCATCCAGGTCCGCCCAGGGGAGTTCAGCTCTTAGGATCAGCAGTTCGCAGCGCGGCCTCAGGTCGGGCGAGCCAGGGCTTCGGCGGTGGTTGCGGTGTACCTCGTGTGCAGATCCGCCAGCTGCCCCATTGGAAGTCGGCACCGCTGGTGCCCCCCGATCTGTAGGTGGTTGGTTCGCTCTAGCGCTGGATCAACTCGTACAAGGTTGTCGCCGGGTTATGTCGCAGTTTTCTCGCCCCGAATGGCCCCATCGCGATAGCCCCGCCCCGGCGGCGGTGGCCGGCGAGAAGGATGCCTGCGGTGTGGGTTTTCTGGCCAGCCTGAAGGGTGAGGCCAGCCACTGGGTGCTGCGTCAGGCCCTGCGCGGCCTCGATTGCATGGAGCACCGCGGTGGTTGCGGCGGCGATGGTGATTCCGGCGACGGTGCCGGCGTGCTTTGCGGCATTCCCTGGAGCTATCTGGATGCCGTCTGGCCTGAAGCAGCTGCTTCAAGCGCCGGCCCCCGCGGCTTGGGCATGGTGTTTCTGCCGGCCGATGCGGCTCGCCGCGAGCAGGCCAAAGCGTTTTGTGCTGAAGAAGCGCTGAAGCTCGGCCTTACCAGCCTGGGCTGGCGTGCGGTGCCCGTGGATGCTGCGGTGCTTGGCCCCCTGGCAAGGAGTACCGCTCCGGTGATCGAGCAGTGGCTGCTCGCTGCCCCTGACGCTGGTGATGGCCTCGAAGCGCTGCTGTTCCGCCTGCGCCGCCGCTGCGGCGATCGGGCTCGCGCCGCCTGGGGCGCCGGCCCCAGCGACCTCTATTTCGCCTCCCTGAGCTGCCGCACCGTTGTTTACAAGGGGATGGTGCGCTCGGAGGTGCTCTCCGCGTTCTATGGCGACCTGCGCGATGAGCGCTTCGCTGTGAGCTTCGCGGTGTATCACCGCCGCTTCAGCACCAACACCCTGCCCCGCTGGCCCCTGGCCCAGCCGATGCGCCTGCTCGGCCACAACGGCGAGATCAACACCCTGCTCGGCAACCTCAACTGGGCCCGTGCCTCCGAGGCCGATCTCGATGCGGTGTGGGGCGATGCCGCCGCCGACCTCAAGCCGGTGGTGAACCCGGCCTTCAGCGATTCCGCCAACCTCGACGCCACCCTCGAGCTGCTGGTGCGCAGCGGCCGCCCGATCACCGAGAGCCTGCTCACCCTGGTGCCGGAGGCCTTCCGCGACCAGCCCGAGCTGGCCGATAAGCCGGAGATCCAGGCCTTCTACGAATATTCCGCCTGCACCCAGGAGCCCTGGGATGGCCCAGCCCTGCTGGTGTTTGCCGATGGGCGCAGCGTGGGCGCCACCCTCGATCGCAACGGGCTGCGCCCGGCTCGCTACTGCATCACCAACGACGGTTTCGTGGTGATGGGCTCGGAAACCGGTGTGGTGGAGCTCGAGGAGAGCCGCATCATCGAGAAGGGTCGCCTCGGCCCCGGCCAGATGCTGGCGGTGGATCTGGAGAACGGCCGCCTGTTGCACAACTGGGAGGTGAAGCAGGAAGTGGCGTCTCGCCACCCCTATGGCCAGTGGCTGGCGGAGCATCGCCGCAACCTCACGGCCCAGCCCTGGGTCCAGGAGCGCAACCTCGGCGATCTCGAGCTGCTCCAGCTGCAAACAGCGTTTGGTTTCACTGCTGAAGACTTCGATTTGGTGATCGAAGACATGGCTGGCGCCGGCAAGGAGCCCACCTACTGCATGGGCGACGACATCCCCCTGGCGGTGCTCTCCGATAAGCCGCACCTGCTCTACGACTACTTCAAGCAGCGTTTCGCGCAGGTCACCAACCCGCCGATCGACCCGCTGCGCGAAAAGCTGGTGATGAGCCTGGAGATGCATCTGGGCAAGCGCGGCTCACCGCTGCAGCCCCAGGCTTCCGCCGCTGCCGCGCTGCATCTCGACAGCCCCATCCTCAATGAGGCCGAGCTGGCCGCCGTGGCGCAGCAGGGCATTGCCTGCCGCACCCTCTCCACCCTGATGCCGATCACCGACGGGCCTTCGGGCCTGGCGGCTGCTGTGGAGAAGCTCAAGGCTGAGGCTGAAGCTGCCGTGCGCGGCGGTAGCCAGATCCTGGTGCTCTCGGATCGGGGCATCACCGCTACCACCACCTACATCCCGCCGCTGCTGGCGGTGGGTGCGGTGCACCACCACCTGCTCAACCTCGGCCTGCGTCTGCAGACCTCCCTGGTGGCCGACACTGCCCAGTGCTGGAGCACCCATCACCTCGCCTGCCTGATCGGCTTCGGTGCCAGCGCCGTGTGCCCCTGGCTCACCTGGGAAACGGCCCGCCACTGGCTGGCGCAGCCCAAGGTGCAAACCAACATCGAGCGCGGCAAGTTGCCCGCCCTCAGCGCCGATCTGGTGCAGGCCAACGTGCGCAAGGCCCTGGAAGACGGCCTGCGCAAGATCCTCTCCAAGATCGGGATTTCGCTGCTCGCCAGCTACCACGGCGCCCAGATCTTTGAGGCGATCGGCATCGGTGCCGACCTGATCGAGCTGGCCTTCAAGGGCACCACCAGCCGTGTGGCCGGCCTGAGCTTGAGCGAGCTGGCCAGCGAAACCCTGAGCTTCCACGCCAAGGCCTTCCCCGAGCTCAACCGCACCAAGCTCGAGTTCATGGGCTTTGTGCAATACCGCACCGGTGGCGAATACCACCTCAACAGCCCGGAGATGGCCAAGGCCCTCCACGCGGCTGTCGAGGCCGGTCCCGGCTACGACCACTTCTCCACCTACAAAACCCTGCTGGAGAACCGGCCGGTCACGGCCCTGCGTGATCTGCTCGAGCTCAAGCCCGCCACGGCGCCCCTGCCCCTCGATCAGGTGGAGAGCGTGACCAGCATCTGCGCCCGCTTCTGCACCGGCGGCATGAGCCTCGGCGCACTCTCGCGCGAAGCCCATGAGGTGCTGGCCGTGGCGATGAACCGCATCGGCGGCAAGAGCAACAGCGGTGAGGGCGGTGAGGATCCGGCCCGCTTCCACACCCTCAGTGATGTGGATGGAGAGGGTCGCTCCGCAACCCTGCCCACGATCAAGGGCCTGCGCAACGGCGACACCGCCTGCTCCGCGATCAAGCAGATCGCCTCGGGTCGCTTCGGGGTCACCCCGGAATACCTGCGCAGCGGCAAACAGCTGGAGATCAAGGTGGCCCAGGGGGCCAAGCCTGGTGAAGGCGGTCAGCTGCCTGGCCCGAAGGTGGATCCCTACATCGCCTGGCTGCGCAACAGCAAGCCCGGCGTGGCGTTGATCTCACCCCCGCCCCACCACGACATCTATTCGATTGAGGATCTGGCGCAGCTGATCCACGACCTCCACCAGGTGCACCCCGCCGCCAAGGTGAGCGTGAAGCTGGTGGCCGAGATCGGCATCGGCACCATCGCCGCCGGCGTGGCCAAGGCGAACGCTGATGTGATTCAGATCTCCGGCCATGACGGCGGCACCGGCGCCTCTCCGCTGAGCTCGATCAAGCACGCCGGCGGCCCCTGGGAGCTTGGCCTCACCGAAGTGCACCGGGCGCTGCTGGAAAACGGCCTGCGCGATCGCGTGCTGCTGCGCGCCGATGGCGGTCTCAAGACCGGCTGGGATGTGATCATCGCCGCCCTGCTCGGTGCTGAGGAATACGGCTTCGGTTCGATCGCGATGATCG